>Ga0233439_10003077_pt1 | contig 17905 bp, 15 predicted proteins | sample SI_123_September_6_FD_182713 | JGI IMG/M metagenome (GOLD analysis project Ga0233439, IMG submission 182713) | Seawater microbial communities from Saanich Inlet, British Columbia, Canada - SI_123_September2016_100_MG | ecosystem: Environmental > Aquatic > Marine > Inlet | place: Canada: British... | reverse complement strand
TAGAGCGGTTAAAACCCGTTGAAAGGGCGGGCATTGAAATTCCGCGCCTAGGAAATGTCGCAATTCAGCAACATTGTGATATGAATGCATCACTGGACACGGCAGCCGCCGTGTTCCGGCAATTTGGCCTGACACGATCCCCGCATGAGCGCAGCAGAAGCGTCGGCCCAGTCCCTTGATCCGTCGGCTGCCGAGCCGTCAGGCCGGCCGTGGCATCGGCTGTTGGCCCCGTTCGCGGTCGGCTTGGCACTCCTATCGGCATTCCTGACGTTCGTGGTGCTGACCGGACTGACCCCGATCGCACCGACCCACGAAATCGTCGTCACGTTCCTCCTGATCAATGGCGCAACTATCCTGTTGCTGCTCGGGATCATCGCGCGCGAGGTGTGGCAGGTCGTTCAGGCCCGGCGTCGCGGCCGTGCGGCAGCGCGCCTCCATGTTCAGATCGTCAGCCTGTTCTCGGTGATCGCGGTGTTGCCGGCCGTGCTGGTATCGATCGTCGCCAACGTCACCATCGATCGCGGTCTCGACCGTTTGTTTTCGGTTCGCACCCGTGCGGTGATCGAGAACTCACTGATCGTCGCTAACGCCTACGTCTACGAGCACGCGCAGCTTATTCGCGGCGATATCCTCGGCATGTCGAACGACATTGCGCGTGCGCGGCCACTGTACGATCAGGATCGGCAGACCTTCCGCACCGTGCTGACGTCGAGCGCGAGGTCGCGCAATCTGCCCGGTGCCATGATTATCGACAAGGACCGTAATATCCTTGAGACAGCAGCTACCGGAATCCGGCAGGATTTCCAGACACCGGCTGCGGACTTCCTCAAGAACGTCACCGAGGACGAACCCCAGATCGCGGTGTTCATTGAACAGAATTACGTTGCTGCGGTCATCCGCCTGCGCGCGTTCCAGGACACGTTCCTTTATGTGGCGCGGCTGCTTGACCCGCGTGTCGTTGCGCAGTTGCAGCAGACACAGGCGAGTGTGAAGGAATACGCTGAGCTCGAGTCACGACGTCTCGGAATTCAGGTCGCCTTCGCGTTGATGTTCACCGTGATCGCGCTGACCGTGCTGATGTCGTCAGTGCTGATCGGTCTGAATTTCGCTAACTGGCTGGTTGCTCCGATTCGCCGGCTGATGGGCGCAGCCAAACTCGTCTCCACCGGTGACCTCCATGTCCAGGTCCCCGTCATCAAATCCGAAGGCGATCTCGCTAGCCTGGGCGAAACCTTCAACAAGATGACGCAGGAATTGCGCACCCAGCGCGACGACCTTGTCAATGCGAGCGGGCTCATCGACAGCCGGCGCAGGTTCATTGAAGCCGTTCTCTCATCTGCAAGCGCCGGCATCATTGGTGCGGACGGCAGCGGAAAGATCGCTGTTCTCAACCGCTCTGCGGAGAAGCTGATCGGACATTCGGAATCGGAAGTCATGGGCAAGCCGCTGTCCGAGATCGTTCCGGAACTCGACGAACTAATGGCGACAGCGCGGAGCAGCGCGCAACGGCTGTTGCAGGGGCAAATCGAGATCAACCGCGACAGCGTCGAACGCAATCTGTCGGTACGCGTCAGCTCCGAGCAGACCGGACAATCCAACGAGAGCTACATCATCACGCTCGACGACATTACCGAACTTGTCACCGCACAGCGCACGTCGGCATGGGCGGACGTCGCGCGCCGCATCGCGCACGAGATCAAGAACCCGCTGACGCCAATCCAGTTGTCCGCCGAGCGCATTCGCCGCAAATTCGGCAAGGTGATCACGGAAGATCGGCCCATTTTCGATCAATGCACGGATACGATCATCCGCCAGGTTGATGACATTCGCAGGATGGTCGACGAGTTCTCGAAGTTTGCAAGGATGCCGAAGCCCGTCATTGAGGGCGAGGATGTCGCGGACACGGTTCGTCAGACGGTGTTTCTGATGCGGGTCGGGTATCCCGACGTCGATATCGAAGTCGATATCAAGCAGGAGCCGATGCATGCGAAGTTCGACCGTCGCCTGATTTCGCAGGGACTGACGAACATTATCAAGAACGCGACCGAAGCCATCGCCGCGGTTCCGGCCGGCGAAATTCAGCGCGGACATATTGAGGTCATCGCCACGCGCGAGAACGACGATATCGTGATCGACATTGTGGACAACGGGATCGGGCTGCCCAAAGAAAGCCGCGCGCGCCTGCTTGAGCCGTATGTCACCACCCGCGAGAAAGGCACAGGCCTTGGTCTCGCGATTGTCGGCCGTGTTCTGGAAGATCACGGCGGACGCATCGAACTAAATGACGCATCCGCCCTTCGACCCGGAGCACGGGGCGCCTGGGTGCGGATGAGGTTCTCCGTCTTCGGCCAGGTGAAGGACACCGCGGCCGAGGAAGCCAAAGAAGCAGAAGCCGTAACTGGCAATTGACAGAGCGGGCGTGATTTATGGCCAATGACATTTTGATCGTCGACGATGAAGCGGATATTCGAGACCTCGTTGCGGGCATTCTCGATGACGAAGGTTTCAAGACGCGCACTGCGCGCGACAGCGATAGCGCGCTGGCGGAAATTTCGGGCCGCCGGCCGAACCTGATATTTCTCGATATCTGGCTGCAGGGCAGCCGTCTCGACGGCTTGCAGCTGCTTGAGCAGATCAAGCTTGAACACCCCGAAGTTCCCGTGGTGATGATTTCCGGACACGGCAATATCGAAACGGCTGTCGCGGCGATCAAGCGCGGCGCTTATGACTTCATCGAGAAACCCTTCAAGGCCGACCGGCTGATTCTTGTTGCAAACCGGGCACTGGAAACATCGCGGCTCAAGCGTGAGGTTCGCGAACTCAAGCAGCATGCTCCGTCGTCGGGAACGCTGGTTGGCCGCTCACCGTGCATGAATCAGTTACGTCAGACCATCGATCGCGCGGCCAAGGCCAATAGCCGCATCATGATCGTCGGCCCGTCAGGCGGCGGCAAGGAACTAGCGGCGCGCACGTTGCACGCGACATCCAGCCGCGCCGACGGTCCGTTCGTCGTCATTAACGCCGCCGCCATCACGCCGGAGCGAATGGAAGTTGAACTGTTCGGCATCGAATTGTCCGACGGAGAAACCGGCCGCAAGCCGGGCGCGCTTGAAGAAGCGCATGGCGGCACTTTGTTTATCGACGAGATCGCCGACATGCCGCGCGAAACCCAGAACCGGATCCTGCGCGTGCTGGTCGATCAGACGTTCCAGCGGGCAGGCGGCACTACCAAGGTCAGCGTCGACGTTCGTATCGTCTCCTCGACAGCGCGCAATCTTGAAGCCGAAATCGCCGAAGGAAAATTCCGCGAGGATCTTTACCACCGGCTTTCCGTCGTTCCGATCCGCGTGCCGCCGCTCTCGGAGCGCCGCGAGGACATTCCTGACCTCGTCGAATATTTTATGGACCAGATCTCGTCCGCGACTGGGCTCCCGAAACGGCGGATCGGTGAGGACGCCATGGCGGTGCTCCAATCGCACGTCTGGCCGGGCAACGTCCGGCAACTGCGCAACAATGTTGAACGCGTGATGATCCTGGCCGGTGGCGATGCCGACGCGGCCATCACGGCGGACATGCTGCCGCAGGATGTCGGTTCGATGATCCCGGCCATGCCGACCGGCAACAACGGCGAGCACATTATGGGCCTGCCGCTGCGCGAGGCCCGCGAAGTGTTCGAACGCGATTATCTGATCGCGCAGATCAGCCGCTTCTCAGGCAACATCTCGCGGACGGCAGAATTCGTGGGCATGGAGCGCTCGGCGCTGCATCGCAAGCTCAAGGCGCTGGGTGTAGGCTAGTGTGGCTGTTCACAAGTTCGCAATGAGATTGCAGCAAACTCTATTTGCGAACTTGTGAACCAAAGCCACACTAGAAATATTAAGTTGCTCGTGTCTCTTTGATTCCGAAGTTCGTATCGGGGAGCGCTGCAAGGTTTTACGAACTTCGGAATCGAGACACGAGTCCATGTCCCGCATTGCCTATGTCAACGGCCAGTACCGCGACATGCGGGACGCCAGCGTGAATATCGAAGACCGCGGCTATCAGTTTTCAGATGGCGTCTATGAGGTTTGCGAGATCAGGAGCGGCAAGGTCGTCGATATGCCGCGCCACCTCGCGCGGCTACAGCGCTCGTTGCGTGAATTGCGGATCGACATGCCGATGCCTCTCGCTGCATTGGAAATCGTCATCCACGAGACCGTGCGGCGAAATCGCGTCACTTACGGCATCGTCTACCTGCAGGTGACGCGCGGCGTCTCTCGCCGGGATCATGCTTTCCCGGCCAATCCGGTGAAGCCCGCCTTGGTGGTGACCGCGCGCGGCCTCAATTTTCAGAAGAACCAGGACACCGCTGCCAAGGGCATCGGTGTCATCACCACTCCCGAGAATCGCTGGCCCCGTGTCGACATCAAGTCGGTGTCGTTGTTGCCCAACGTGCTCGCAAAACAGCAGGCGCGCGAGAACAACGCCTATGAGGCATGGTTCGTCGATGGCGATGGCCATGTTACGGAGGGATCATCAAGCAACGCCTGGATCATTACGAAGGATGGCAAGGTCGTCACCCGATCAGCTGACAGCGGCATCCTTGCCGGTATCACCCGCGCCGTGCTGACCGAAGTGCTGGCGGCGCTCCAGATCAAGCTTGAGGAGCGTCCGTTTACCCCTGCCGAGGCCTATGAAGCAGCCGAGGCGTTCGTGACTGCCTCCAGCCAAATCGTCATGCCGGTAGTCCGGATCGACGGCCGCAGCATCGGAAACGGCAAGCCGGGCACCATTTCAATGCGGTTGCGGGAAGAATTCCACCGATTTTCAGCATTTTCGTAAGTTTTCCGCCCCTTTGGCCGCTTAGCCGGGTACCACGGCCTTGCCTAATAACCGGGCGTGTCCTTTAATCGCGCTGCAGCACCCGGAGGGGGATCTCAGGGACGCCGGCAGCCAGACCACGCCCCGAAGAGGGCAGGCTGGCCCAAATAACAAGAATGCGGGATAAGAAAATGGCGGCAGACCGCGCACAAAACCTACAAGACACGTTTCTCAATCACGTTCGCAAAACAAAGACGCCACTGACGATCTTTCTGGTCAATGGAGTGAAGTTGCAGGGCATTGTCACATGGTTTGACAATTTCTGCCTGCTGCTTCGGCGCGATGGTCATTCGCAGCTTGTCTATAAGCATGCGATCTCGACGATCATGCCTGGCGCTCCAATCCAGTTGTTCGAAGGCGGCGAGGACGCGCCAGCTTGAGATTGAACTGATTTGGAACCCCGGAACTTCGACGGGGCCGCCGACCGTCCGCGGTCGGCGAGGGGTGATACAGGACGGGTGCTGGTCATCGGTCCTTACAAGCGCGCGCGCCGGGGCGATCCTGACGCGCCAATGATGTCTCATGGCACACGCAATCCGGACGCACGGCTTGAAGAGGCCGTCGGTCTGGCGCGCGCCATCGATCTGACCGTGGCGGAAGCGGTCGTTGCACCGCTAAGCGAGATCCGTCCTGCGACCTATCTCGGTAAGGGCAAGGTCGAGGAGATGATCGGCCTCATCAAGGCCAACGATGTCGATCTGGTGGTGATGGACTGCGCGCTGTCGCCGGTTCAGCAGCGCAACCTCGAAAAAGAATGGAATGCGAAGGTGCTCGACCGCACCGGGCTTATTCTGGAAATCTTCGGCCGCCGCGCGAAGACCCGCGAAGGGACGTTGCAGGTTGAACTCGCGCACCTGAACTACCAGCGCAGCCGTCTCGTGCGATCCTGGACCCATCTCGAACGCCAGCGCGGCGGCTTCGGCTTCATGGGGGGGCCTGGCGAAACCCAGATCGAAGCCGACCGCCGCATGATCGGCGAGCGTATCACGCGCATTGAAAACGAGATCAAGAAGGTCCAAGCGACGCGCCGGTTGCATCGGGCAGGGCGCCAACGCGTGCCTTACCGTGTCGTGGCGCTGGTTGGTTACACGAATGCCGGCAAGTCGACACTGTTCAACCGGCTGACCCGCGCCGATGTCCAGGCTGCCGACATGTTGTTTGCAACGCTGGACCCGACGTTGCGCGCCCTGACATTGCCGCACGGCGGCAAGGCGATGCTGTCGGATACGGTCGGCTTCATCTCCGACCTGCCGACCATGCTGGTGGCCGCGTTTCGCGCCACGCTGGAAGAAGTCATCGAGGCCGACGTTATCCTGCACGTGCGCGATATCTCGCACGAAGATGCTGAGGCCCAACAACACGACGTTGAAGGCGTGTTGCGTCAGCTCGGTATCGACCCGGATAGCGGTCAGCGCATCCTGGAAGTCTGGAATAAGATCGATCGCTTCGACGAAGAAGAACGCGCCAATCTGTCGAATATCGCCGCTCGCAGGCCGGCGGAGCGGCCTTGCTTTCCGGTCTCAGCCGAGACAGGCGAGGGCGTGGAAGCCCTGATCGAGGCCATCGAGCGGCGTCTCGCGGTTACGCGCGTGACCCTTGAACTCTCCATCGACGCATCTGATGGCGCAGGCATCAGCTGGCTGCACCGGAACGCCGAAGTCCTCGACAAGCAGATGCAGGACGGCCGGTTTGCCATGACTGTGCGCGTCGATGAAACCAAGCGCGACATCACAATTGCCAAGTTCGGCGCGGTGCCCAGCACGCACTGAATACGCGTGCGTCGAAAATTATGTCGCTGTTTTCGCCTCGTTCCACAGCGCATCCATTTCGGCCAGCGTCGCCGCTTCCAGCGATGAACCGCGCGCGGCGAGGGTGCGCTCGATATAGGCGAAGCGCCGCTCGAACTTCGCATTGGTGGCGCGCAGGGCCATCTCGGGATCGGCCTTGGCGTGACGCGCGAGATTGACGACCGCAAACAGAAGGTCGCCGGTCTCCTCGGCAATGTGGGAATCATTGCCACTGTCCAGCGCGGCTTCGATTTCGTCAGCTTCCTCGCGGATCTTCGCAAGCACAGCGCGCGGGTCGTTCCAGTCGAAGCCGACAGTGGAGGCGGTGCGTTGCAAGTCCATCGCCCGCGCCAATGCGGGCTGGCTCTTTTTCACGTTGTCCAGCAGGCCGGGCTTGGCGTCGAGAACTTCACCGCGCAGCGCCGCTCGCTCGGCCCTTTCTTCGGCCTTGATGCTGTGCCACAGGCCCTTCACCTCGTCGGGCGTCATGTGTCCGGCTTTCTCGCCGAACACATGGGGATGACGCCGGGTCATTTTCGTCGTGATCGCATTCACAACGTCGCCGAACGCAAATGCGCCTTTCTCCTCTGCCATCCGCGCATGAAACACCACTTGCAGCAGCAGGTCGCCGAGTTCCTCCTTGAGGTCATCGAGATCGTTCCGTGCGATTGCCTCTGCAACCTCATAAGCTTCTTCGATGGTGTAGGGCGCGATGGTCGAGAAGGTCTGCTCCAGATCCCACGGGCAACCGGTTTTGGGCGTGCGCAGCGCCGCCATGATGTCGAGGAGTTTGGATATGTCATGGGAAGGAGGCATGGCGCACCGGGGCATGAAAAGGGCCTGCCCTCTATGCCGCAATGACGGTCTGGAGACAATTGGCGGCCGGGTGTCCGGATGCTAAGTGCAACCTATGACAGAGTTAGGCCAAAACAACGCAGCCTTGGTGCTTTTCTCCGGGGGGCAGGATTCCGCGACGTGCCTGGCATGGGCTCTCGCGCGCTTTACGCGCGTGGAAACAATCGGATTTTCCTACGGCCAGCGCCATGCGGTTGAACTCGATAGCCGGGCGAAACTGATCGACGGTATGATGGCGCTGCGGCCCGAGTGGGCTTCAAAGCTGGGCGAAAACCATACGCTGGATATTCCGACGCTCGGCGACATCTCCGAGACCGCACTAACACGCGATACGGCGATTGAAATGGGCGAGGGGGGCCTGCCCAATACCTTCGTGCCGGGCCGCAATCTGGTGTTCCTGACCTTCGCAGCCGCGCTGGCTTACCGGCGGGGCATCACCCACATTGTCGGCGGGATGTGCGAGACGGATTTCTCCGGCTATCCCGACTGCCGCGACGACACCATCAAGGCGCTGAATGTCGCGCTCAACCTCGGCATGGCGCGTCCGTTCGAACTGCATACGCCGCTGATGTGGCGCGACAAGGCCAACACATGGGCGCTGGCGGAGGAACTCGGCGGCAAGGGGCTGGTCGAACTGATCGTTGAACACTCGCACACCTGCTATCTCGGCGAGCGTGGCGCGCGTCATGACTGGGGCTACGGCTGCGGCGAATGTCCAGCCTGCAGCCTCCGCGCCAAGGGCTGGGCGACTTACGCCGCGCACGCCGTCCCCGAAGTGCGATGACCCAAGCACGGCACCTTCGCGCGGAAGGTTTTGTCTTCCTTGCCGCCTATATCGCTTGCATCCCGGTTGCGAACTGGCTGATCCAGCATGTCGGCACGGTCTGTCCACCGGACGGGCCATGTCTTATCCCGGTGGCGCCGGGTCTGATGGCTCCGAGCGGCGTGCTGATGGCCGGCCTCGCACTGGTACTGCGCGATCTGGTGCAGCGGCGGCTTGGCGTAACATACGGTTTGGCGGCGATCGGAGCGGGGACCGTGCTCTCGGCAGCGCTGGCCCCGGCGCCGCTGGTGATCGCGTCGGCGGTTGCGTTCCTGTTGTCGGAACTCGCCGACTTCGCCGTCTATACGCCACTGCAAAAACGCGGGCTTGTGCTCGCGGTCGCGGCGAGCAGCCTTGTGGGACTGGTGGCGGACTCGCTGCTCTTTCTGTGGCTCGCCTTCGGCAGCCTCGATTTTCTGTCAGGTCAGATCGTCGGTAAAGCCGTGATGGTGCTGCTGACGCTGCCGGCAATCCGCTGGCTGCGCAACAGGGACGAACGCCTCAGCGCCCCTTGAAATCGGCAGGCCGCTTTTCGAGAAATGAGGCAAGGCCTTCACGAAAATCCTGCGTGCGCATCAACGGCAGCAGTTGCAGGAAGACATGGTGGACATGATCGTTGAAGTTCTCCGAGAGTCCGACGCGCATCGTACGCTTGGCCGACTGGACCGCCAGCGGTGCATTTGCGGCGATCTCAGCCGCAAGCGCGCGGGCCCGTGGCATCAGCTCGGAGTCGGGGACGATGTGATTGGTCAAGCCCATCTCAAGGCTTTCCTTTGCCGACAGCGTGCGCCCTGTGAAGATGATTTCGGCGGCTATCGCCCAACCGAGCATGCGCGGCAGAAACCATGTCCCGCCTAACTCAGGCACGATACCGCGCTTGACGAAGGCAGCCGCGAACTTCGCGCTTTCGGCCATGATGCGAATATCGCAGCCCAGCGCCGTATCCATGCCGTAACCGGCCGCGACGCCATTGAGCGCGCAGATCGTCGGCTTCTCCATGTTGAATAAAATCGTCGGAGGCGCTGTTTTGAGGTCGAGGGTCGTTCGCGCGCCATCGGCATCGTTCTGCGAGCCAATTCCGGTGCCGCTCGGCTGCCTTGCGCGCTGTCTCGCGGCCGCATAGGCTCGACCAACGCGCACGGGGAAAAGCGAGATGATGAAGCTCAAGCCGAACTGCGAATGTTGCGATAAGGATTTGCCGCCGGAGAGCACCGAGGCAGTAATCTGCACATTTGAGTGCACGTTCTGCGTAACCTGCGCCGACACAGTATTTGGTAGTGTATGCCCGAACTGCGGTGGAAATTTCGTGCCACGCCCGATCAGGCCTGCAGCGATGTTGCGGAAATATCCGGCTTCGACCGAGCGGCATTTGCGCGCACAACCGTGTATCGCGAAAGCGAGCTGATATCTTCCATCAGTCCTTGCGATTGTCCGAGCGCGGATGCTGCTGCCGCCACTCGCGCGGCGGCGTGAACGATCCTGCCCACAGTCCACGCTTCGCGGATTTCGCCTCGTCCTGCTGCGCGCCGTAGACATTCTCGAAACCTGATGTCACGGCCCAACCTTGCTGAACCATCCACCCGTTGATATCGGTGCCGTCGGGAAGCGTACAGGTGGCTAGTGACCGCCCGTATTTGTCGATCGACTTTGGTTGACACATCAGGTCGCGGCCGCGAACGCGGTTTCGCAACTGCGCCGAGGCTTGCCGTCCGCAGGGCCAGTCGCGGCCTTGCGCGTCCAGACACATCTGATCGAGTTCAGGTGCATCGATGTCGACGAGGCGAATTCGTGTTCCAGAAATTGTCAGCGTATCACCGTCGGCAACAAACGCATTGCCGGAAACCGGCGCGTCCGGCGTCCGCATCCAGCGCTCGACCGCATAGACGCCAAGCGAGCCTATCAGGACGATCACCATCACGGTCCAGCGCTTGGTATCAGAGCTGAGTTGTGCCGGTCCGTGTTGCTGCCGCCGCTGTGGCTTTTGAGGAATCATGCGCGAATGCCAACCTGGGTTTGTGTGAAGTTTTTGTGTCGCGCAGTCACGCAATTGCGATTCATCACCTGAATTATCAACCTGCGCGCTCAGGGTTCAAGCCAATCTTGCCAATGGCTGCACACTGCGTGCTAACTGCCGATCACTGTTGATTTTAAACATCAGATCGTCCGGCGCAGCGCATGCAAAAGAGTCCTTCATGGTGGATGTCCGGCATCCTGTACCAGATATATCCGCGTTCGTTTCAGGATTCGGACGGCGATGGCGTAGGCGATCTTCGCGGCGTCATTCAGCGGTTGCCCTATCTGGTTGAGCTTGGTGCGGATGCGCTGTGGCTATCACCTATCTTTCCATCGCCTATGGAAGATTTCGGCTACGACATCTCGGACTATACCGGGATCGATCCACTGTTCGGCACGCTTGATGATTTCGACGCGCTCGTTGTGGCCACGCACGAGCACGGGTTACGTCGTTGCCGAACTTCGGGAGGTGATCGAGAAATTCGACGATCGCGTCCTGATCGGCGAGATCTATCTGCCGCTGGAGAAGCTCGCCGCTTATTATGGCCGCGACCTTGCCGGCGCGCACTTACCATTTAACTTTGCGCTGATCTCGACGCCGTGGAGCGCGCGTGCCGTCGCCAAGCTGATCGATAACTATGAAGCTGCGCTGCCGCCCGGAGCATGGCCCAACTGGGTGCTTGGCAATCACGACCGCCAGCGCATCGCCAGCCGCGTCGGCATCGATCAGGCCCGCGTCGCGGCGATGCTACTGTTGACGCTCCGAGGAACGCCCACGCTGTATTACGGCGACGAGATCGGCATGTCGCAGACCGACATTCGGCCGGATCAGGTGAGGGACCCGTGGGAGAAAAATCTGCCCGGACTTGGTCTCGGCCGTGACGGCTGCCGGACGCCGATGCAATGGGATTCGACGCAGCAGGCCGGTTTCAGTGCCGCCGAACCTTGGCTGCCGCTGAGTCGGAATTTTGCCTCGGAGAATGTCGCCACAGAGTATCTGGATCCGACATCAATGCTCAGCCTGTACCGGGCGCTGATCGCGTTACGCCGCGCGCGGCCCGAGCTTGCGCTCGGCGCGTACAAGCCTGTGCGTGCCGATGTTGATATCCTGATGTTTGAGCGCAAGCATCAAGGCCAGCGGGTGCTCGTGGCTCTGAACTTTGGACGAGAACCAGTATCGTTCGAAACAAACAGCTTGCGCGGCCAGATCCTGCTGTCGACCTTCATGGACCGCCAGGGCGATGACATGGACGGCAGGCTCGCTCTACGGGGCTCTGAAGGGCTCGTTATGACCCTTTGAGTTTAGGCCGCAACGGCCGCAATGATCAGATTCGCATAAGGTATATTATGGAATATTTTATATCAAAGCGATTTCAGATGGATACGCCCAATAGCCAATAAAATGATCAATATTTTCGAGGCTTGTCCGTTGGATCGGCTGCTCCGCTCCGGTCCCCGGTGCTGCTTATACTTTCCCTATGAGATCGGCCCTTCGTTGCGCTCGAATTCATACGCTCCTCGATCAGATATTAGCGGCGTGATTGCGCAAGGCCGACCGATTCCGATCACGGATGGCCTTGCACAATCCGTAACAGCAACGTCATTCGAGGCATCCTTCCATGGCTATTGGCGCTGCTGCGGTACGCGATCACGCTGGACAATGAGGACCGGCTTGTAGCGCTGGCTGCGGCCTCCGAGATCGACAAATCAGGTCCACGGCGGCCCCGGTGACTTCCGGTTCTTTCATCGTACCAGCGCCGAGTTTTGCGAAGCGGTGGCGAACCCCGGTCGCGGCACGACGGACGTCTTGCGCTGTCATCTGCACCGGATAAGCGACGAGCGCATGAAACGAGCCTTCGCCGCGGCTCTGGATCTTCAAACCATCGCCGATCCTGCACCGGGAGCGCTGCGGAGACTGGAACGTTACGATTTGTGGAGAGGGTTGAAGCCCAGTCGCGCAGCAAAGAATTTGCTAAAATAACATATAATTCAAATACTTATCGATTTTTATCGATATCAAACATTAGATGGCTAAAGTGATCTCTAAGAAACTCGCAGCCTCATCAGCGTAGACTCCGATCCGTGCGCCGCCCTCCGCAAGCGGACGCGGCGCGATCATTGACCGGAAATGTCGCCGCTGTAGAACCTGATGCAAATGCCCGCCAGCCTTGCGAGTTTGAGAACGGCAGTAACCGGGAGGTCCGAACCATGAGCAGCCAAGGTCAATACAGCATCGGTCTGGACAAGAACGCAGCCAACTACGTCCCGCTGTCGCCACTCAGCTTCCTGGTCCGCAGCGCCAGCGTGTATCCCGACCACACCAGCGCGGTCTATGAAGGCCGCAGCTTCACCTGGGCGCAGACCTATGAGCGCTGCAAGCGCTTCGCGTCGTTCCTCGCCAGGCGCGGCATTCAGCGCGGCGACACCGTCGCAGCGATGTTGCCGAACATTCCGGCCATGAACGAGGTCCATTTCGCAGTGCCTATGGCTGGCGGCGTGCTCAATGCGCTCAACATCCGGCTGGATGCAGCCTCGATCGCGTTCCAGCTAGACCACGGCGGCGCCAGGATCATTCTGGTCGATCCCGAATTCACCGGCGTGATCTCGGATGCGCTGGGCCTGATGAAAGGCCCAAAGCCGTTGGTGATTGATGTGGACGATGCAGCCTTCGTCGGCGGCAAGCGCATTGGCGAACTCGAGTACGAGGCGGCCGTCGCGTCCGGCGATCCTGAGTTTGCGTGGCTGCAGCCGCAGGACGAATGGGACGCGATTGCGCTGGGCTACACTTCCGGCACCACAGGCAATCCCAAGGGCGTCGTGACGCATTATCGCGGCGCGTATCTGAACGCGGTCAGCAACATCCTCGCGGGCGGTCTCGGCGCCCATCCGATCTATCTCTGGACGCTGCCGATGTTCCATTGCAACGGCTGGTGCTTCCCATGGACCATCGCTGCGTCGGCCGGGATCAATGTCTGCCTGCGCAAGGTCGATCCTGCCAAGATCTTCGAGCTGATCAAGGCCCACGGCGTGACTCACATGTGCGGCGCGCCGATTGTGTTCAATACGCTGATTAACGCGCCCGGCGCCCCCAAGGGCAAGTCCACAAAGCCGGTCGTTGGATTGATCGCAGGCGCCGCACCGCCCGTGGCCGTGCTCGAGGGCGCGGAAAACATCGGGATCAAACTGACCCATGTCTACGGCCTGACCGAGGTCTATGGCCCCGCTTCAGTGTGCGCCGAACAACCCGGCTGGGATGACCTGCCGGCGGACCAGCGCGCGCAGCTCAAGCGCCGTCAGGGCGTGCCCTATCCGCTCCAGGAAGCCGTCACCGTGCTCGATCCCGACACCATGCATCCGGTGCCGCGCGACGGCGAAACCATCGGCGAAGTCATGTTCCGCGGTAACATCGTCATGAAGGGTTACCTGAAGAACGAAAAGGCGACCAAGGAAGCGTTCGAAGGCGGCTGGTTTCACACCGGCGATCTCGGTGTGCTCGATGAGTTCGGTTACGTCATCATCAAGGACCGGTCCAAGGACATCATCATTTCAGGCGGCGAGAACATTTCCTCGGTCGAGGTCGAAGACGTTTTGTACAAGCACCCGGCAATTCTCTTTGCCGCCGTGGTTGCCAAGCCAGATCCCAAATGGGGCGAGGTGCCCTGCGCCTTCGTCGAACTGAAGGAAGGCGCGACCGCGACTGAGGCTGAAATCCTGGCTTATTGCAAAAGCGTATTGCCGGGATTCAAGTCGCCGAAGTCCGTGGTGTTCGGCGCGATTCCGAAAACATCGACCGGCAAGATCCAGAAGTTCATGCTGCGCGATCAGGCGAATTCCGCAAAAGCGATCTCCGCCTGACGTTCACGCGTCTATCGTCAGCCGCATCCCGTCGTAACCAACCTCGATACCGGGGGGCAATTTCGCCTGCAGCACGTCGTAGTCGAGGTCGGAATGCAGATTCGTCAGGACCGCGCGGCGCGGCTTGAACTTCGATATCCATGACAGCGCATCGTCGAGGCTGAAATGGCTCGGATGCGGCGCATAGCGCAGCGCGTCGATGATCCAGAGATCGAGATCTTCCAGCGCGTGAAAGCTTTCGGAAGGAATGTCGTGAAGGTCCGGCGTATAAGCAGCGTCGCCGATGCGGTAGCCGAGCGCCGGAATACTGCCATGCTGAACCAGAAACGCGGTCAGGGCGAGGGAACCGCCCTTCCCCTCGATGCCCTCGGTTTCACCTGCCTCGATCGATCGCTTTTCGAGAATCGCCGGATAGTCGCTGCCTGGCGCTTGCTCGAAGCAGTATGAGAAGCGCAGCAGGATGTCCTTGCCGGTCGATTTGTTAAGATAAACCGGAATCCGCTTGCGCTGATGCAGCACCACGGAGCGAAGATCGTCGATGCCGTGGGTCTGGTCGGCGTGCTCGTGGGTCAGGAACGTCGCTTCAAGATGATCCACGTTTGCATCGATCAATTGCTCGCGCAGGTCCGGCGACGTGTCGATCAGCACACGCGTGATGCCATTCGCACCCGCCCTCTCCACCAGCAGTGAACAGCGGCGGCGGCGGTTCTTCGGATTGTTGGGATCGCAGGCGCCCCACCCCAGCGCCGGACGCGGCACACCGGCGGACGATCCGGAACCGAGAATGGTCAAGGTCACCGTCATGCAGCTTTTGCGTCCGGGCGCGGCACCTTGTCGAACAGCCGGAAGAAGTTTTCCGTGGTCTGCTGCGCGATCTCGTCGAGCGAAACGCCGCGCGTCTCCGCGAGCACCCTCGCGGTCTCGACCACGAAGGACGGTTCGTTGCGCTTGCCGCGGAATTTCCCCGGTGCGAGATACGGCGCGTCGGTCTCGACCATGATGCGGTCCGCAGGCAGCTCGGCTGCGATATCACGGATTGCCTGCGAATTCTTGAATGTCAGGATGCCGGTGAAGGAGACCGACAATCCCAGCGCGACAGCTTTCATCGCAAGATCTCGACCGCCGGTATAGCAATGCAGCACAGCCTTGAACGGCCCCTTTGCGATCTCGTCCTCGAGAATACGGCCACAGGCCTCATCAGCTTCACGCGTATGAATCACCAATGGCAGACCGGTTGCCCTTGCCGCCGCGATGTGTGCCCGAAAGCCCCGCTCCTGCGCCTCCGGCGATCCGTCCTTATAGAAATTATCAAGCCCCGCCTCGCCCAGCGCCACGACTTTCGGATGCTTCGTCAACGCAATTAGTTCATCCGAGGTGATACCGTCCTCCTCATCGGCATTGTGAGGGTGGGTACCAACCGAGCAATAGACGTTCGGAAACCGCGCGGTGATCGCCAGCAGCGATTCAATCCGGCGCACGCGTGTCGAGATCGTGACAATGCGCCCGACTCCGGCTGCCTCGGCGCGCGCGACAATGGCGTCGAGATCGTTGGCGAAGTCAGGGAAATCGAGATGACAGTGACTATCGACAAGCATCAGGCTTAACTCGGCGAATCTTCTTTAGGTTCGACGTAACGCGGAAAAATCGGTGCGGGCGGCGGCAATTGCGCGCCACCCTTGATCCGCGTGCCGAGTGCCGCGAAGTCCCGCGCGTCCGGCGCAATCCCGAGAATATCGAGCAGCTTGGCGCATGCATCCGGCATCGCGGGCTGAGCGAGGATTGCAATCTGCCGCACAACCTCAGCGGTAACATACAGCACGGTCTGCTGGCGCGCAGGATCGGTCTTGGCGAGTGCCCATGGCGCCTCACCCGCGAAATAGCGATTGGCCTCGGCCACCACGGCCCAGATCGCATTGAGCGCGTGATGAATCTGCTGCGTGCTCATGGCGGTGCGCGCCTGTTCGAGCATGCCGTCTGCCATGGCGAGAATGGCCTTGTCGTTGTCACTGAACGCGCCGGGCTCCGGCAGTACACCTTGGTACTGCTTACCGATCATCGACAGCGAGCGCTGCGCCAGATTGCCAAGGTCGTTGGCGAGATCCGCGTTGGTGCGCGCAACGATGGCTTCGTGGTTGTAGTTGCCGTCCTGACCGAACGGCACCTCGCGCAGGAAGAAGTAGCGGAGCTGATCGACGCCGTACGCATCCGCAAGACTGAACGGGTCGACCACGTTACCGACCGACTTCGACATTTTCTCGCCGCGATTGAACAGGAAGCCGTGCGCAAAGACGCGTTTCTGCACGGGAATGCCCGCCGACATCAGAAATGCCGGCCAGTACACCGCATGAAAGCGAATGATGTCCTTGCCGATGATGTGGACATCGGCCGGCCAATAATGCCAGTTCGCGTCGCCCTCGTCCGGAAAACCGACGCCGGTGATGTAGTTGGTCAGGGCATCGACCCAGACATACATCACGTGTCCTTCGTCGTCCGGCACCTTCACGCCCCAATCGAACGTGGTGCGCGAGATCGAGAGATCCTTAAGCCCGCTTTTGACGAAGCTGATGACTTCGTTCTTGCGGGAGTCCGGACCGATGAAGTCCGGCTGATTCTCATACAGCGCGAGCAACTTATCCTCATAGGCGGAGAGCCTGAAGAAATAGCTCTTCTCCTCGACCCACTCGACCGGCGTGCCTTGCGGGCCGCGGCGCACCTGGTCTTCGCCGACAACGGTTTCGTCTTCGGCGTAATAGGCTTCGTCACGCACGGAGTACCAGCCAGCGTAGCTGTCGAGATATATGTCGTCGTTCACCAGCATCCGTTTCCAGATTTCCTGTGACGACTTGTGATGCACGGACTCCGAGGTGCGAATGAACCGGTCGTAGGAAATGTTCAGGCGCTGATCCATCTCCTTGAATCGCTCGGCGTTGCGCGTCGCCAGATCCATCGGCGTCATGTTTTCCTTCTGCGCCGTCTGGATCATCTTCTGGCCGTGCTCGTCGGTGCCGGTCAGGAAAAACACGTCCTTGCCGTCGAGACGCTGAAAGCGTGCGAGCGCATCGGTTGCAATCGCTTCATAGGCGTGGCCGATGTGTGGCGCACCGTTCGGGTAAGCGATCGCGGTCGTGATGTAGAATGAATTCTTGGAGCGCGCGCTTGCGACACTCTGCGGAACCGCCGTTGCTTTCGGCTTCGCAGGTTTTGCCGGTGCCTTCGTTGTCACGGGCTTGGCAGGTTTCGCCGCCTTTACGGCGACTTTCGCGGAACGCTTCTTCGTAGTTGACGTTTGGGCGGGTTTCTTGGCGCCGGCCTTTTTGACTGCGACCTTCTTGCCGGAGCGTTTTGCTGCTGCTTTCTTCGCAACTTTCTTGGCCGTTTTTTTGACGGCTTTCTTTGCAGTTTTCTTGACAGCTTTTTTTGCTGTCTTTTTGGCAGCTGCCTTGCGTCCCTTTTTCTTCGGGGAAACCGTCGCGCGCCGGGGCGCTGCCTTGCGAGCCGCTTTGACTGCTTTCTTTTTCTTCTTCGCGGCGGTTTTCTTGGCTTTGGCCATAACGCTTCCTTAGAATTTCAAACGGCGCCGACGTGTGCGCGATCACTCAAACGGGGTGCTGCTAAACCGCTGCGATTGTCCAGCTAGCGAGCCTGCGGGCGGGCCGCTGTGGCTTCGGCGAGCATTCCAAATACTGAGAAAACCAACGGTTTTCGCTCCAGA
>Ga0233439_10003073_pt1 | contig 17926 bp, 18 predicted proteins | sample SI_123_September_6_FD_182713 | JGI IMG/M metagenome (GOLD analysis project Ga0233439, IMG submission 182713) | Seawater microbial communities from Saanich Inlet, British Columbia, Canada - SI_123_September2016_100_MG | ecosystem: Environmental > Aquatic > Marine > Inlet | place: Canada: British... | reverse complement strand
CCATTCCCGGCCTGCCCCCGGTGGTGGCCGGTGGGCAGGGGGGCTTGTTGGATGTTGTGGTGCATCCGCAGTTTTCAAAAAACCGATGGATCTATCTTTCTTATTCGGCATCTAAATCTGATGGCAGTGCCACCCGGGTGATCCGCGCCAAATTATCTGGCGGGGGGTTAACCCAGGTCACCAATATATTTGAGGCCAAACCCGCAACCAACAGCAGCCACCATTTTGGATCGCGTCTTGTGTTTGATCGGGCAGGGCATTTGTTTATCACATCCGGTGAGCGCGGCACCCCAGATGCGGCCCAGAATTTAAAAGACCACCGGGGCAAGGTGATCCGGTTGATGGATGATGGCAGGGTTCCCAAAGACAATCCGTTTGTGGGGCGGACCGATGCCTTTCCAGAAATTTATTCCTATGGCCACCGCAACCCCCAAGGCATGGCACTGGACCCAAAAACCGGCGCCATTTTTGCCCATGAACATGGTGCCCGTGGGGGCGATGAAGTCAACCTGATCAAACCCGCCATCAATTACGGCTGGCCGGTGATTACCCATGGGGTGTCGTATGCGGGCTTTCCCATCGGCAGCGGCAGCCACCATCACCCGGACATGGAACAGCCCCTGAAATTCTGGGTGCCGTCTATCGCACCGTCCGGCATGGCGTTTTACACCGGCAAGGCCTTTCCAAAATGGCAGGGCAATTTATTCGTCGGTGCGCTGGCGGCTAAAATTCTGGTTCGCCTGACCGTGAAGGGAAAAACCATCACATCGGAAGAACGGTTGTTAAAAAAATTCAACACCCGCATCCGCGACGTCCGCAACGGCCCCGACGGGTTTCTCTATCTTCTAACCGACGAGCCCAACGGTGCCGTCTTGCGTTTGGAGCCTGTTGGAGAATGACCGATCCCAATCATGATATCCCCGCACCGTCCCCTTGGGTGGTGGAGCATTTGTCTCGGATTGGGGCGGGGGAAGCGCGCGTGCTGGATTTGGCGGCGGGGCGGGGGCGCCATGCAATGGCCGTGTTGGATCGGGGGCACCGGGTGTTGGCGGTGGATCGCGATTGTGGCGGATTGGCCCAGCTGGATGATCGTGCGGGCGCGATGGAGGTATTGGAATGGGATTTGGAAAACGGTACGCCATGGCCATTTGTGGATGAGAAATTCAAGGCCGTGTTGGTGGTGAATTATTTGCACCGCGATACCTTGTTGCAGACTATGAAATTGGTCGATACGGGTGGGGTGTTGATTTATGAAACCTTTGGGTCAGGCAATGGCCATTTTGGCCGCCCATCCAATCCTGATTTTCTAGCAAAACCGGGCGAAATTGCTGAAATTGCGCGGGATTTGGGGTTTTGGCTGGTGGCCGATGATTTTCTGGAAGTCACTGAACCCACCCCCGCCATCAAGACCCGGGTGGTAGCGATTGGCTAGGTCCCGTTGCTCTGAAGTAAGGCTTCGTCTAGGCTAAAACCCTGCCAGTTGCGCGTATTCCCCCTATTATTGAACGGTGACCATGATCGAGCCATTGTCTGCACAGCTGCATATCTGGATGAGCATCGGTTTGATCGGGGTGGCGGTTTATCTGTATGTGTCTGAACGGCTGAACATCGAGCGCAGCTCCATGGTCATTTTGGCGCTGTTGTTGCTGGGGTTTTCCTTGGTCCCCATGGCGCCCATGGCAGGGTTTCAAAAAATTGATGCCGCGCTGTTGTTAAGCGGTTTTGCCAATCCTGCATTAATTGCCGTGTTGTGCCTGTTGATTATGGGCCAGGGTTTGGTGCGCACGGGTGCACTGGATTGGGTGGTGCGGTTTATCTTGCGCATAACTGGCGGGAATGGTTACGCCGCCATTGCCCTGACCTTTGCGGCGGTGTTGCTATCCAGCCCGTTCATCAACAACACGCCGGTGGTGATCATCTTTATCCCGATTTTGGAATCGGTCGCCCTCCAGCACAATATTTCGGTGAGCCGGATCATGATGCCGCTGTCATTCGTTGCCATCTTGGCGGGCATGACGACCCTGATGGGCTCATCGACCAATCTTTTGATTTCTGGTGCGTTGAGCCAATCTGGGGAACGCGCGCTTGGCTTTTTCGATTTTGCCGTGCCGGGGCTGGTTTTGGTGGGGGTGGGTATTTTGTATCTGGCGTTCATTGCGCCCAAGCTGTTGAAGGACCGGACATCCCCCATCGCTCAGTTTACCGAAGGCCCCCACCGGCGCTTTATCGCGCAATTAACGGTCACGGAATCATCCAAACTGGTTGGCGAAGATGTCCGCTTTGATCTGTTGGGCATTCGCGGTAGCCGGGTGATTTTATCCCAGCGCGATGAACAGGCCACCGCCCCGCCCTTTGACGGATTGACAGTCCAGCCCGGGGATACGCTGGTGGTGCTGGCGACCCGCGATGCCTTGGCCGAAGCCCAGACCACCTATCCCCATCTGCATTTTGCGGTGAGCGATGAAGACCTGCCCGCGGATGAAGAAATGCGCAAAGCCCGCCTTCGGGCCGATCAGGTTTTGGTGGAGGTGCTGGTGGCACCGGGGTCGGACTTTATTGGCCATACCCTGAAAGATGCCGGGTTTCATGCTAATTTCGGCTGCTTGGTGTTGGGCATTGAACGGCGCGCCCATGTGCTTCGAAAGGCCATCACGGATGTTCGTATCCGTGAAGGCGACGTGCTTGTGCTGCAGGGAACAGAGGCTGATCTGGATCAGGTGCGGGGGCATCAGGGCTTTGTGATGATGGATGCATCTGCGCTCAGCCTGCCGCCGCGCCATTTGGCGGAATTGGCGGGCATTATTTTTGCCGCCACCGTGATAACGGCAGCATGCGGCATTTTGCCCATCGCCGTTGCGGCATTTTCAGGCGCGGTGTTGATGGTGTTGACCCATGTTTTGACCCTGCGCCAGGCATTTCAGGCGGTGGATCGCCGCATCTTCTTTCTGGTGGGGGCGGCGCTGGGGTTAAATGCGGCGCTGACCAATACCGGGGGCGCATTGTTCATTGCAGAAGGTTTGATCCATGCCCTGGATGGGGTAGGGCCAGTGGCACTGTTGTCAGGGTTCTTTCTGGTGGTGGCCGTGATGACCAACGTGTTGTCCAACAATGCAACGGCCGTTTTGTTTACCCCTATCGCCATCAGTCTGGCCCATGGGTTGGGCGTTGATCCATTTCCCTTTGTGCTGGCGGTCCTTTTTGGGGCGAATTGTTCCTTTGCGACCCCCATCGGGTATCAGACCAATCTGTTGGTCTTGGGGCCGGGCCATTACACCTTTAGCGACTTTATCCGTACCGGCGGGCCATTGGTTCTGGTGATGTGGATCACCTTCACCCTGTTTGTGCCCTGGTATTACGGGTTTTAGACCGTTCAGGAATTTTCCTTCATGAAGGGGATGGCCAAATCGTGGACCATAGCGGATGCATCCCATGGCACCAGATGTTTGCAGCCCTCTGCCATGTGCAAATTAATGCCCGGGCGCTTTTCTACCAACAAGGCAGCCCGATCAGCGGCACGGGCGCGGTCTTCGCGGCCATAGATCATCAAGGACGGGATGGTTAAATCAGCAACCTGTTCCCACATGGCTTTTCCAGCGGGTTTTGCAGGCGCATCTTTGGCCTTTTGCTTGGCCGCCGCTGATAATTCGGTGCGTGCAACATGGGCCTTGAAACATTGGCCGACGGAAAGCGAATGGCGCAAGGCCAGTTCATCATCGGTGATGAGGTCGTGGTGAAACACGGTTGCTTCTAAAAGCTTGCGGGTTTCTTCAATGCCGGGTTCAATGCGCGCCATGCGTTGGTCGACCCGTTCACGCGCTGCTTCTTCGCGTTGGCCCGCACCACTTTCAAGGGGGGGCAGCAAACTGCCCGTGCCCAGAATAACCACGCTGTTGATGCGATCAGGGTGATCAATGCCCAAGCGTACGGCGGTGTTGCCGGCTTGGGAATGGCCAATGATGGATGCCTTATCAATGCCAAGGGCGGCCATCAGGCCCAGGACGATTTTGACCTTAAGGCCCATGGATGCATCATCGGAATAGTCGCTTTTGCCAAAGCCCGGCATGTCCAGAGAGATGGCCCGCAAGCCCGCATCGCCAATGGCGGCAATGTTGCGACGAAAGACATCGGCAGAGGATCCAAGCGATGCCCCATGGAGCATGATAACGGCAGGGCCGGTGCCGCGTTCCAGATAGCGGATTTTAAATCCTTCAACTTCTGTGAATTGGTCTTCGAACCCTTGATCGGTGGACGCATCCATGGCGTTTCTCCCTTGTGTAGAATTTCCCAAATACTTATCACAGTCTTGCGTTGTGGGCGAGGGGCCGCATAATTAAAAGATCAACTGAGAAAGTGCATTCATGAACCCCGAAACAACCCGATTTGCCCCATCGCCGACGGGATATTTGCATCTGGGCCACGCCTATTCGGCCCTGTTTGCCCATGATATTGCCCAAAAAACCGGGGGCCAGTTTTTACTGCGCATTGAAGACATTGATATTACCCGGTGCAGCGATGCCTTTGAGGCAGCAATTTTTGAAGATCTGGCCTGGTTGGGGCTTTCATGGGAAACCCCGGTGATGCGCCAAAATTCCAGGCATCCAGCCTATCGCGCCGCCTTGGACACGCTTGAAGGCTTGGGCGTGCTTTATCCCTGCTTTTGCACGCGTCGTGAAATTAATGCCGAGATTGAGCGCGCCGCCAGTGCCCCCCATTCAGATGCGCCCCATTCAAATGGATTAATCGATTATCCCGGCACGTGTCGGAAACTCAGTGATGGGGAACGCCAAACTCGTATGGCATCAGGCGTTGAGCATGCCATGCGTCTGGATGCGGAGAAGGCGGCGGGGCTGGTTGGGCCGCTAGAATTTGTTGAACGGGAACGTGGCCCCATTGCGGTGGATCAAAATCAGTTTGGGGATGCGGTGCTGGCGCGTAAGGATATTGGCACCAGTTATCATTTAAGTGTCACCGTTGATGATGCAGATCAAAGTGTGACCTTGGTGACCCGGGGCATTGATCTGTTCCCTGTCACCCATCTGCACCGGGTTTTGCAGGCCTTGTTGGGGTTGGATGTGCCCGAATATTACCATCACCCCATGATCGAGGACAGTGCCGGGGTGCGCCTTGCCAAGCGCAATGATGCCTTGAGCCTGAGGCATTTCCGCGATCAGGGTTTAAGCCCCGGTGCTGTGCGAAAGATGGCCGGATTGCCCGATTAGGGTTTTTTACTCTGCTGTCTTCTGGCGACGTTGCCGGCCTTGAAAATCGGGCCGTGAGAAATCGCCGATGCCGTGGAAATCGATGAGCTCGATTGAATTTCCCCACGGGTCCTGAATATAGGCGTGGCGTCCGGTGAAGGTGCGGTGGCCTTCTTCTTCATAGATCAAGATGGGATAGCCCTGTTCTTCGACATATTTCAATGCATCATCAAAGCCATCACCTTCGACGGTAAAGGCATGGTGAAATTCATATTCCCCGGGCGGATTGGGGGGCGTGTGGTTTTTTGCATTGGTCAGGACGAAATACTGATCCCCTGCCTGAAAGAAAACAGTGGAATCGTTTTGGCGCAAATAGGTGCAGCCAAGCACGTCTTCATAAAAACGACGGCCTTCATCAAGATCACCAACACCAATGGCAAAATGAAGGATGCCTGTTGGGGTAAACCCTTTTCCGGCCATGCTGTGTTCTCCAGAATAATCCAGCCGGGTTGCCCCGGCCGGGTAGGTTTAGTCCATGTCGACCATTTCAGCCAGAAGATAGCCAAAGCCTTCAACCGGTTGGTGAACGTTCAGGCGCTTCTGGATTTCCCAGCACCGCGCGGGCACTGGATGGACGACGGGAATGCCCAGGTCTTGTTCCAGAATATCGATCACCGGCAACACACGCCAGCCCGAACCCAGCAGGTAAACCGCATCGGCTTCGGGATATCTCAGGGCGATTTCCTTGACGTGGGCATAGACCTGTTCCGAAGACAGTTGCCCGATTTTATCAAAGGGCTGGTCGATGCCTTCCATGGCCAGCACATCAAATCCGGCCTCTTTGAAGTAGTTGCCAAACATGTTGTTAATCTCACCGGTGAAATACGTTGCACCGACAATTTTTTTGGCTTTCAAGGCACGCAGCGCCGTGACGTGGTTCGTGCCAGAGGTGAAAATGGGCGTGTTGTAGCGTTTTTCCCATTTTTTGATCAGTTCCGCTTCGCCATCAAACCCCAACAGCATGAAAGGCGGTGCCCCTTCGGGATGCATGAGATCGACTTCTTCTTCGGCTAGTTCATCCAGCAATGGGATAAAGGGTTCAACCGCACGTTTGAATTCATCGGTCGTGCCCTGATTGATGCTCAGGAACAGGGGGATAACCCCAATGCCTTCTGGCAACATGCGGATCAACTCTTCCAGTGATCCAGGACGGCGCGTCGGTTTGATCATGCCGACTGTTCCTCTCCAGCTTTTGAAGGCCATGTTATGTAACTCCCATTCTTGTGTTGTTGTTCTTAAAAAATAGCAGCAGGTGCGAACAGCACCCTGCCGGGTTCGGTGGCTTATGATTTGTAATCGAAAAGATTAACCCAGATCGTAAAGTTTGGCGGCATTAGGGCCGAGGATTTTATCGACCACCGATGACGGGATTTTCCCGTCGTCGCGGATCATGCGCAGGGCTTCAATTTCGGCTGACGTATCGGTGTGGCCATAATCGGTGCCCACAACCAGATAGTTTTCATCGGCATACCGATCAAGGATGTAATCAAGATCATCATCCACCTGAACCGCGATCCAGATATTGTTATCGGCAAGAATGTTGCTGGATGGGCGTTTGCCTTTTTTCTTTTGGCGGATGGCCAAATCATGGGCGGCATAGCCAAGCCATTGCGACGATGCCTCGATGAAGGCCCAGCGTAATTCAGGGAAACGCTGGGGAATTTCATTCATGACCAGCCCGTGGAAGGCCCCAACCATGCTTAGTTTATGGATCGGGAAATTGGTTGGAAAGAAGAAATCATGGACCTTGAAGCTGCCATTGCCCGCGTGGAAGCAAATGCCAAGATTTAATTCTTGGGCAACTTCGTAGAACGGGAAGAAGTATGGATCAGACGCTTCTTTTTCACATTCCAATGGGCGCATGAAAATGCCCTTGGCGCCATTGGCCTTGCACCATTCCAGTTCTTCACGGATTTTTTCGATTGGCGAATGCAGCGGTGCCATGGCAACCCAAGGCAAACGTTCGGGCGCCTGTTTCCAGATGCTGGCGAGCCAACGGTTATAGGAACGGAACAGCGCAAATTCGATTTCGAAATTGTCGGTGCAGGGGCGCAAAAACAGCGTTGGATACAGGATTTGAACGTCAATATTCAATTCATCCATGTGATTGACGCGGCCTTTGATGTCGGTCATTTCACGCCATTCTGTGGCGGAACGGCTGTCGACATTGCGATCCTTGGCATAGACGTTGTTATCAACGATCCAGTATTCGGATCGGACGTTGCCTTCATTGCTGAGTTGTTGGGCGCCGGAAACCTGGTTGGTTACCAGTGGCGTGAACTTTTTTTCCGATTCCTCCATAAATTCGAAGGTCAACGGGGTTTCAACAACATGCGCATCAGCATCAATGGTTTTAAGGCTTTGGGCCATTCTCTCCCTCTCTTGCCCGCGTGGTTCCGTGGGCAGGTGTTTTAATGGATTGTATTCTAATTATCGTCCAGTATAGCAAAAGGTGGGGTATTCAACAAATATGGTATTTCATTTATGGTAATATTTGTTCGATTATCATGACTGTTTGCATTTGTGGCCATGTTAGGTTGTAGTACTAGAAGTATGAGAACGGTTTGCAACAAATTCGGAGGGGGCAATGGGCGATAAAAGGTTGCTTGCCATTGATGACGAACCAGCCTTTGCTGAGATTGTTCGTGCTGTAGCGGAAGGTCTGGGCTACGAGGTGCGGGTCGCAGAAAAGGCGGATGAATTTGCCGATATTTATGAGCAATTTGATCCGACGGTCGTTGTGCTGGATTTGGTCATGCCGGAAGTGGACGGGGTAGAACTTGCCCATTGGCTTGCCCATGAAAAATGCCGTGCAAAAATTGTATTTGTGACGGGCCACAACCCTCATTTTACGGACTCGGCCCGCGAACTTGCTGAAAAGGGTGAGCTGAAAGGCGTCACGACCTTGACCAAGCCGGTCAGCATTTCCGAGCTGCGCGAAATTCTGGAATAAAAAGCTGGAAGGCCACAGTGGTTCTAGTATTTGGTGGCTCTAGTGTCTGGAGGTGGCGTGCTTGGCGTCGGGTTGCTTATTTAGCAACGACCTGTCTGTCATCATCCAAGGGCGTGATCCCGAGCTCGGTTGCCGCCAATGCCGCCTGGGTGCGGTTGTTTACATCCAGGGTTTTCAAGATAGCCCCAACGTGGACCTTGACGGTGCCCTCAGAGATATCGAGCCGTCCAGCAATATCCCGGTTGGACATGCCTTGTCCGATCAGGGCAAGCACGCCGCGTTGGCGCTGGGTCAGCATGTCGATCTGGACCTGGATTTTGCTCATGTCAGGGCGGTTGCCGGTGTTCTCTGATTCCCCGGAGCCGTATTCATTGGTGATCAGAGATTTTGGGACGTAAATTTCACCAAGCAGAACCAATTGCAGCGCATTTAACATCACCGCAGGTGGCGTTGATTTTGGTAAAAACCCCCGTGCACCCGCCTCCAATGATCCCTCAACATTTTGCCGGGTTTCAAAACCGGAAACGACAACAACTGGGATGTCACCACTTTGGGAAATGACATTGCGAATGGCAGGAATGGCTTCTCCACCAGGCATCCTGAGATCGCAGAGGATGAGGTCAAAGGGACCATCATTTTGGATACGGCTGAGTGTTTCGGTAAAGTCTCCCGCTTCGACAATGACTGGATCATCATCGAGACCGGCAACGAGACGTGACAATCCTTCGCGGTACAGGGGATGGTCATCTGCGATCAGTATTTTCAGAACAAACACCTTGGAAAGAGTGGTGGCCAATTATACACGAGGGCATAGATAAAAAAACATAAAAACAAATTCACAAAGGATATGAGGGATATAGATTAGTTTTCATAACAATGTATGAAAATGCCCGGAAATGAAGAAACCCTACTAAAAATACTAGGTATTCTGAAAATATTCAAAAAAGGGCAATGCCCCGGGTCAGATGCCGGGGCTTTTTAGCATGAAGGCCGGTAGGGCAAAGGCGGTGCGTGTATTTCAAACCCCGAAATCAGGGCTCTTTTTTTGCACCGGGATTGATCTGCTGGATCAAACTATCTGCCACTTTCAGGCACCACGGCCCGCCAAGTCCGCCCATAATGACCCCGGCTGTATTGGCCACCATATCCATCACATCTGATGATCGTCCGGGGACATATTGCTGAAGAAATTCCAGGCCAATCCCAAGGGGCAGCATCAACACCATCGCGCGCCATGCACGCGTCCGGGTGGTGAAGGCAAGAAAGGGTAAGGCCGCCACGGTGAAATAGCCAAGGGTATGAAACAGTTTGTCCAAATGCATGCCCCCGGGCGGCCCCCATCTGGGATGCAAGGACAAGACTGTAATGGCTGTGATCGAAATACCCCACAGCACCAAAGCTGTCCGTCGCCACGGAAGGGTGAGAGGCCGGAATTGGGGGGTGTTCATCGCTGGGTCCGGGTTCGTTCTTTGATGGCTATAAAACTTTGCCGGGGTTCATGATCCCATCAGGGTCAAGGGTGTTTTTCAAACGCTGCATCAATTCCAGTTTCAAGGGATCGGCATAATGGGCCAGTTCGTCTTTCTTCAAACGCCCAATCCCGTGTTCTGCAGAAAAACTGCCACCCATTTCCATGACCAGATCATGAACCACCCGGTTCATTTTATCCCAATGTTTGTAAAATTCGGTCTTGTCCATGCCCAGCGGTTGGCTCACGTTAAAATGAATGTTGCCATCCCCTACATGGCCAAAGGGAAACACCCGGATGCCATCCAGTTTTTCTTCCAAACGGCGTGTGCCTTCATGAATGAACGTGGCAACCTGAGACACCGGGACAGAGACATCATGTTTGATAGAGCCGCCTTCACGGGTTTGGGATTCGGGCAAGACTTCCCGGAAATGCCAAAGGTCTTTGGTTTGGGCTTCACTGGATGCAAGGGCCGCATCGGTGACACTACCTGCATCGAACCGGCTTTCTAGAAAGTTTTCCAACCCGTGGCGCAGGCCGGTTTCACCGTCTTCGGTTGTGTCGCTGTCCCCGGCACTCCATTGCATCAAAACGTACCAGGGCGATACGGTTTCAACGGGGACCCTGCTGCCTTCAAAATGTTTGATCACAAGGTCGACTCCAACGCGGGGGATCAATTCAAAGGCGGTTACGCAATCGCCGGATGCGGCGCGGGCATCGGAAAGAATAGTGAGCACATCATCAAGCTTTGGCACTGCCAGAAAGGCTGTTTCCTGTTGTCGGGGGCGGGGAAACAGTTTCACCACGGCTGCGGTAATGATGCCAAGCGTGCCTTCGGCCCCAAAAAACCACTGTTTAATATCGTATCCCGTGTTGTCTTTGCGCAGGGCATTCAGGCCATGCCAGATGCGGCCATCGGGAAGCACGACCTCAAGGCCGAGGGCCAGTTCACGGGCATTGCCGTATTTAAGCACCTGAACCCCACCGGCATTGGTGGAAAGATTGCCGCCAATCATGCAGCTGCCTTCTGCCCCCAAGCTTAATGGGAACAGACGGTCCGCATCGGCGGCCGCAGATTGGAGATCAGCAAGAACGCACCCGGCTTCTACCGTCATGGTGTTGTTAAGGGGGTCCATTTTTCGGATGGTGTTCATGCGGCCAAGGCTGAGCACGACCGCATCGCCAGATTGATCGGGAACGGACCCACCAACCAGCCCGGTATTGCCACCCTGGGGGACAATGGGGATTTTGTGTTTGGCACAAATGGTAACAGCAGCGGAGACTTCTTCTGTATTGGCGGGGCGCAGCACGGCGGCGGCGGAACCTTCATACATTTCACGGTGATCTTCGACAAAAGGCGCCATATCACCGGGTTCTGTCAGAACCCCACGATCGCCAAGGGCGTTATGAAATTGGTCAAGAATGGCTTTGTCCATGATGTTTCCCTGTGGTGGTATTTTTATTGGTTGGTCTTCGGTGAAGGTCAGGCTTTATTTAATCCCGCCTGATGGGTTTGGGCAAGAGGGTCTAGTCAGAATGGGCAGCGCGGCGCAGACGGTCATTGATGGCGACCCCCAGTCCGGTTTCGGGAATGGCCATGACGGCAATTGCCTTTGGGGCGGCCCTATCAAGGGTGTGAAGCATGGCAAACAGGTTGGCTGCTGCTTCCCGAAGGTCCCCTTTGGGGCTGAGGTTAAGGACCATATCCCCATGATCTGGAATGGATTCACCAAAGGCAAGCAGGACATCGCCTGGTTGCAGCTCGGTCACGTTGATGCGCAGCGGGTGCTTCGGCGCATAATGGCGCAATTCGCGGCCCGGTGATTTATGCGCGCCATCTTCACTGTTATCTTTTGGAATCATCAACGGCCCGATGACCTGTTCGATCATTTCCTGAGTGACAAAGCCGGGCCGCAACAGGGTAGGGGTATTTTCACTGAGATCAATAACGGTGGATTCAATACCAATGTCAGTTTGCCCGCCATCAAGAATGAGGGCTTTGCCATCGCCAAGGGATGCTGCCACATGTTCGGCACGGGTCGGGCTGATGTCGCCAAACCGATTGGCGCTGGGGGCAGCGATGGGCGTGTTGCACGCGCGGATCAGAGATTGCGCAATGGGGTGTTTGGGCACGCGGACAGCCATGGTTTCAAGGCCAGCACTGACCAGTTTGGAAATGGGGGTGTCCGGCGCGCGCTTCAGCACCAGGGTCAGGGGGCCGGGCCAGAAGGCATCGGCCAATGATGTTGCCAGATCAGTCATGATGACGTGGGGGGCAAGCATTTCGCAATTGGCAAAATGAACGATCAGTGGATTAAAGGCAGGGCGTTTTTTTGTGTCAAATATTGCCGCGACAGCCGCGTCATTGGTGGCATCGGCGCCCAGGCCATAGACGGTTTCTGTGGGAAAGGCGACCAGACCGCCTTGTGCAATAATTGCGCGCGCTTCTGCCATCGCCGCATTGGCGATTTTGATGTTGGGGGTCATGAAATACCCCGGGCCATGAAATCGGGGTTGAGGAATTTAGGTTTGCCATAGGTGAGGTCTTTTCCATCAAGGGTTTTGATGGAGCCCCCGGCTGCGCGCAAGATGGCATCGCCCGCGCAGGTATCCCATTCTGATGTCGGGCCAAACCGGGGATAGACATCGGCTGATCCTTCGGCCAATCGCCCAAATTTTAAAGCACTGCCCATCAGGATGCGTTCCGTCATGGGAATGGATTCAAGAAAGGTTGCCTGGCGCCCACCTGCCTTGCCGTGGAACCGACTGGTGATGGCGATCAACTCGTCATCGGGTGGTTTGCGCGCAGCAATGGGCGTGATGATGCCATCTGCCCCGGCCCGGACCGGGGTGTTGATTGTGCTGGTCCAATAGGTAATGCCCTTTGCCGGGCCATGGATCAGGCCAAAGACAGGTTTGCCCCCGGCAATGAGTCCAATGCAGACCGCATAGTCGATCCCGCCTTGCACGAATTCACGGGTGCCATCCAGTGGATCAACCAGCCAGAACGTGTCGCCCTGCACCGATGGGGCATCGCCCTGTGCTGCGGCTTCTTCGGAAACTACAGGGATATCGGGGGTCAATTTTGCCAAGGCAGGCAGAATGATGGCTTCTGCCGCATGGTCGGCATCTGTGACGGGGCTGCGGTCTTCCTTGGTGGTGACGTCAAACCCGCGTTCGACGATATCCAAAATGGCAAGCCCGGCCCGGTCGGCAATATCGCGGATCGGCGCGCATAGGCCCTGGATGAAACTGTCTGTGATGCGAATTTCGTTCATAGGCTGTCTTTTTATCAATAACAGCCCTGAAAGGGGAAAAAACATGGCCCAATACCCGTTTGGGCCATGTTTTAGTTGACCCTAAAGGCCGTAAAGTCTGGCCGCATTGTCCCCCAGAATATCATCGACGATGTTGGCGGCAACCTTGCCGTCTTCGCGGATCATGCGCAGGGCTTCGATCTGGGTGGAGGTGTCATGATGGCCGTAATCGGTGCCGATCACCAGATTATCAGAACTCATGTGCTGCAAAATGGCGTCAAAATCATCGGTGACCTGACAGGCGACATACAGGTTGTTTTCTTTCATGATGTCTTTGCTGAAACGGGTGCCACGGCGTTTGAAACGCAATTCCAGATCATTCAGCAAATAGGGCACCCATTGGGCGCTGAGTTCGATAAAGCCCCAACGCAGTTTCGGGAACATGGCGGGGGTGCCGGTCATCAAAAGATCGTGGACGGCCCCAACACAGGCCAGCTTGAATTTGTTAAAGCCCGCTTCATCGCCATAGAAATCATGGATGCCAAAAGCGCCATTTCCGGAATGGATGCCCATCATCAGGTCCAGTTCTTCGGCAATGGCGTAGAATTCGTGGAAATACGGATCAGACAGCCGACGTTCACATTCCAGCCCGCGCATGAATATGCCACAGCAGCCATTGTCCTTTGCCCATTCCATTTCTTTGCGCAGTTCATTGATGGGGGAATACAGCGGCGGTTGCATAACCCATAAAAGCCTGCCGTCGCCCTTTTTCCAAATCTCTGCCAGCCAGCGATTATACGACCGGCACAGGGCAAATTCGCCGCGCATGCTCAGCGTAATGGGGCGCAGCCATAGGGTGGGGTAAAGGACTTGAACGTCAATGTTCAGCTCGTCCATGTGTTTCAGGCGTGCGCCGACATCAACCATCTCGCGCGATTCCCGGGACGTGTTGTCGATGCCCAGATTGTTTTCCTTGGCCTGAATGCGGCCTTCGACGACCCAGAATTCCTTTTGCACATTGCCAAGGGCGCCCAGCTTTTCTTCGCCTGAATCGTATTTGACGATCATGGGCTGGTATTTGCGGTCTGCCTCTTCGATAAAAGACCAGGTGGCGGGTTGTTCGATAACATGGGCATCGGCGTCGATGACGTTGAGCTTCGTGGACATTGTTTCCTCCGGCGACTTTTTAAAAAAGCATAGAATGCTAATGAATGTGCTTATAAATACGCCCAAAGCCGCGTTCGTGCAAGTGGGTGCCTAGTTGGATTTTTGGGCGGCTTCTTGTGGCTTGTGGGGCCAGAGACTAGAATGCCCCAGCAATTGAACACCGGATTTAAAGGGAGAATAAGGGCATGGGTAAGGAAAACATCGGTTTGGTTGGGCCGGGGCGCATGGGCTATGCCATGCTTAAGCACATGATTAATAAGGGCTATGACGTCACCGTGACCGATATCAGCGCCGAAATGGTCAAGCGCGCCACCGATGCTGGCGCACTTAGTGCAGATAGCCCCGGTGCGCTGGGTAACGTTTCTGATTTTGTCATCATTGCCGTTGGATTCGACGACGAAGCCCTTGATGTCACGTTGGGCAAGGGCGGTCTGGTTGAAACCATGAAGCCCGGATCTGTGATTGCCGTTTCTTCCACCGTAGCCCCCGACACGGTGCAGAAAATTGCAGAAGAGGCCGCCAAAAAGAAAATCGGCGTTTTGGATGCGCCCATTTGTCGTGGGGGCTGGGCCGCCGATGAAGGCACGTTATTGGCCCTTTTTGGTGCCAGTGATGATGTGGTGGAAAAATCCCGCCCTATCTTTTCGACGTTTTCATCAGACATCGTTCACGTGGGCCAGGTTGGCCACGGCCAGGTCGCAAAGACCATGAACAACATGCTGTTATGGGTGAACGGTATTGCATTGATGGAGGCGGGCCGTCTTTCAGAAAGTACCGGCATTGAACTGCCGAAATTGCGCGAAGCATTGTTGATGAGCTCGGGCAATTCTGCGGCACTGGAAGATTGGGACATGATCACCTTTACCTGGGCCTTGAAGGATATGCAGATTGTTTCCAAAATGGCCGATCAGGCAGGGATTACCATGCCAATTGCGGGTGCGATCAAGGAATTGGTCAAGACCGGTAAGACCTTGAAACAATCGGGTGAAGCCCCCAACTGGACAGGCAAGAAATAACCCAGCATTGCCCGGCCATTACTAAATAATTAACTGTTCTCAGGGCATATGGTTCACAAGAATTGGTCTGTATGAGGCGCGCACCGTAATGGGTGGCCAGCGCTAAGGAAATTTCGTTAATGTCGTCAACAGCTCAAAGTCTATTGCAGGTTATGGTCGTCGATGATCAGGGCACCATGCGTTCAATCCTGCGTCAGCTTTTGGCCAATGTCGGAATTGACAATGTGCTTGAGGCCGAAAATGGCGAAAAGGCGCTGGAAATTCTTCAGGGCTGCACCCAGAAAATGGGCGGGCAACTCCCCGATGTCATCATTTCGGACCTGCACATGGATGGCATGGATGGCATGGAATTTTGCAACACCTTGCGGCGCAGCAAAAAACTTGAAATCCCCGTGATCATCCTGACCGGGGACAGTGACCGCTTGCTTCATGAAACCACCCTGCAGGTGGGCGCGGTCGCCATCATGACCAAGCCGGTATCGGCCGGAGACTTGCTTCAAAAGATTGAAGAAGTCGTCGGGTTCTCCGTCAACTAATCAGCTTTTCTTTTCGTTTCTTGCGTATTCGTCATGTTTGACAAGACGCGTGTGGTTTGCGCAATCTGGCGCGGATTTTCTTATTCTGTTTCCCACCCCGATTTATGAAAACCGATGCCCATGAATGAGCCGGAATCTAACGCCACCCCAGCAGGCCTTGTTGGCAGGCTGCAAACAGCCTGGAATGGGTTGCCTGCGAACATTCGCGGCGTGGGGTTTGCCGTTGTTGGCGGGTTTATTCTGATTGTCATGGCCTCTTTGGTAAAGCAATTGGGGCAGGAATTGCCGGCGTTTGAGGTTCTGTTCGTGCGGTTTTTCGCAGGCTTTCTGGTGATTTTACCGGTGATCTGGCGCATGGGATTTGGGGTTTTGCGCACCAAAAAACTGCACCTGCATGCAACCCGTGGCTTTGTCGGCTTTATGGGGAACATCTTTTTCTTCTTTGCCCTGATCAACATGGCCCTTGGCGATACCGTCACCATTCAATTTTCCAGACCCTTGATTATGGTGGTGATTGCATCGCTGGTGCTGCGCGAAGTGGTGGGGGCCAGACGCGCGCTGGTCACGGTGATCGGCTTTGTCGGTGTCATGATGATTACCCGGCCTTTTGGTGAGGGGTTCGAGCCCTGGGCGCTGGTGGCATTGGGGGGTACTTTCTTTGGCACCTTGGTGGTGCTCTCGATCAAGGTATTAAGCCGGACCGAGCCGACCTTGGTGATCATGTTTTACTTCGCCCTGTTCACATCGTTATTCGCCCTGATCCCGGCCCTGTTTGTCTGGGTGCAGCCAAGCTGGAGTCAGTTGGGGCTATTGGCGCTGACCGGGGCGCTCGGCATTGTCGGGCAAGGCATGTTTACCCACGGCATTGGGCTGGGTGAGACCAGCTTTATCATGCCGTTTGATTATTTGCGTATTGTCTATGGGTTTGGGCTTGGGGTGATCTGGTTTGGCGAAGTGCCGGGGATTTGGTCCCTTGCAGGGGCAGGCGTGATCATTTGCTCCAGCCTGTATCTGCTGCTCACCGAAAAGAAAAAACCGGAAAAAACAGAACCGGAAGCCGCTAGTCCAGATCGCTGAGAACTTCAGCGGGGTGAAGCACGGCATCGGGGCTGTCATAGGTTCTAAGAACCACCCCATCCGGACCAACAAGCACAGATATCCGTTTTGGCCGTTCCTGATCCGCATCAACGGCGGCACCATAGGCAATGGCCACAGATTTATCTGCATCTTGCAAAAGATCGGTCATCAACCCGGTGTCATCAGACCATGTCTTGAGGTCTTCTGGCGCGCTGAAGGTTATTCCTAACAGGTCAGTATTTTTAGCTTTGAATTCCTGGGTTCGATCACGGAACCCTTGGGCCTCGTTGGTTCACCCACGGCCAAAGGCGCGGGGGAAAAACCAGATCAACACATTGCGACCTGCGTAATCTTCAAGGCTGACGCTCTTGCCATCCTGATTGGGCAGGGCAAAGCCCGGTGGGTTACTTCCGATTTCTGGTAAAGCCATGATCATTTCCTCAACATTGCGTTGCCTTAATATAGCAAGGCTTGCTCAAAATAAAAGCCCATTGATCTATCGGGGGACAAATCAATGGGCCAGTTTTGGGGACTCAAGTCTGACTGTTACGCAGACTTGGCTTGTTCCAGGTAGGTTTTGATGTCGTTACGAAGGACATCAGCCTGGGAAGACACATCGTTGGATGCATCCAGAACTTGTTCGGCGGCCTTGCCGGTTTCTTCTGCCGCCTGGGTCACATCGGTGATGTTCGCTGAGACCTCTTGGGTGCCTGTTGCCGCTTCCTGGACATTGCGGGCAATCTCTTGGGTGGCAGCACCTTGTTCTTCAACCGCAGAAGCGATGGAGCTGGAGATTTCATTGATTTCACCAATGACGGCGGTGATTTCTTCAATGGACGTGACCGATACGGATGTCGCTGACTGAACCGCAGACACCTGGGCCGAAATTTCTTCGGTGGCCTGGGCGGTCTGGCTGGCAAGGCTTTTAACTTCCGATGCGACAACAGCAAAGCCCTTGCCCGCTTCACCGGCACGGGCCGCCTCGATGGTGGCGTTGAGGGCCAAAAGGTTGGTTTGGCTGGCAATGTCGTTGATCAGCTTGACCACTTCACCAATTTTCTGGGCGGTGTTGGCCAGTTCCTGTATTTGGTCATTGGTGGCCGATGCCTTATTCACCGCATCCTGAGAAATCTGGGTGCTTTTGGACACTTGGGTAGAAATCTCAGTCACCGAAGACGTAAGCTCTTCGGTGGC
>Ga0233439_10003071_pt1 | contig 17931 bp, 17 predicted proteins | sample SI_123_September_6_FD_182713 | JGI IMG/M metagenome (GOLD analysis project Ga0233439, IMG submission 182713) | Seawater microbial communities from Saanich Inlet, British Columbia, Canada - SI_123_September2016_100_MG | ecosystem: Environmental > Aquatic > Marine > Inlet | place: Canada: British... | reverse complement strand
AAGTCCGTTCGAAGTCTGCACATGGCACCGACGAGGCGGGCGTTTTATTTTTTTTCCGGTTTGAATGGCACGATTCCATTCTTGATGTGTTTATCGACATTTTCGACTAAACACTTTAATGGCGAAATAGGGTTTATTCGCCAGACCGGAAAGAATCGTGCAGATTCTCAATAATGTAAGTTCCACGTTTTTCCCCCTCAATTCGACCAGATCAACCAGTGATGATCTGGATACCCGTATTGCCCGCGATACCTTAAACCAATCCGGCAGTTCTCAGGAAACCAAGCGAGACATCCTGTTTAACTCGGTATTTATCAACACCAGAAAGGTGCCCACTCTGGCAGATACAGGGCCTTTGGCGGCCTTTCGGGTGAACGATGCCATTTCTCTGCTTTCCCGTCGCTTCGAGGCCAGAAAAATCCCCATTGTGGACGATCTGGCAAAAAAAGAGCGGTTTTCTCTGCTCAAACTTCGCCAACTGGATGACCTTTCCACATCCCTGAAAAGCCTTGAGGAAACAGTTGCCGAACTGCTGGATGCGGATGCCCTGAACCCTAAAAATGCTTCTTCAACCCGGTCCGCACTGGTGCAGGCATCTGCGGGGAAGAATGCTCCTCTGGATTCCTTCAGCATTACTCCGGTACGTTTGTCGAGCGGGGCGATTCTGGCCTCCGATGCGCAATCCACCCCACTGGGAGCCTTGGGCCTGACAGGCAGTTTCTTCATCAATGGCGTGAAAACTACCATTGAGTCCACGGACTCACTGTTTGAGCTGAAAGACAAAATCAATTTTGGCGAAGACCATAACCGTAACGGGACCCTCGATAAAACGGAAGATGTGAACAATAACGGGACGCTGGATATCATTCACACCGGGCCTGGCGAGTTTGTTCCGGCCATATTCATTGCCGAAGACCTCGATGGCGATGGTGAGCTCGATCCAGATGAGGACATCAATGATAACGACTCTTTGGATGGAGGAGTTGCGGAATCCAAGGTCCTTGCGCTGATTCAGAACAAACGGTTGCTTCTGGTTAGCCTTGCAGGCGGGCGCGACACAATTGACCTGGTGGATAACGACGATGTGCTTTTGAACCTTGGGTTCTTTGAATTAAACATCAAAGGGTTTCCTGTTCAGAAAGAGGTGCAACTTGATACTGGAACCCTTGTTGCGGTCAATCTGATTGAAGATCCACAAACCGCACAAATCACAATCGACGGGAAAACAGTATCCAGCGACAGTGACGTTTTTTCAGGGGTGATCGAAGATACGGACCTGCTTATCAAAAGTTCATCGGCAAAGACCGCGCAAATAGACATCTTCATTGATGCCGCAACATTTTTTACCCAGATCAAAACCCTGTTTGATCAATTCAATAGTTCCATTGCCAAAATCAATGACGTTCTGAGTATTTCCGGGACATTTGCGCAAGATGGGGACATTCAGGACATCCGCAACGACCTCACCCTCAAACCCCAGGAAAGAGCGCGCGGGTTGGCTAAACGCAATGAAGATATAGACACGCTTCGAGGTCGACCAGGAAATCCCTTTGCGACAGGCATCAAGGTGGTCAATCCGAAGAAAAACAACCAGCAGGAAGTCGCAATCACCTCTGCGGCCCAGGCGGTCAAATCCGGCATCACCCGGGCTTTTCAAAGTGACAATGAAAACCTTCTGCGCAGGTTGGGTTCCATAGGCATCCGTAGTTTGGCGGACAACACTTTTGTGGTGGATGAAAGAGAATTCCGGCGCGGACTCGAATCCAACACGACGGAAATTTTTGACCTGTTCACCAACTCTGAAACCGGAATTCTACCTAATCTGGCGGAAAGGCTGAGCATCATTTTGCGGGATGAACTGGGTGAGTTGGCCATTGAGGAAAACGAAGTGGTTGTGCAGTCGAGTTCGCCAGAAATCCGGGCAAAAAATTTCCGCAAGTTTACCGAAAACATCAATTTAGAAAACAGAATACAAACCCTTATCGCGGTGGCATGAACTTAAATGATGAATAAACAAAAAACAGAAATTGTCAGGCTTCTCAAACATAAGCAGGAAACCTGCACCCAGCTCCTCCAGAAAATGGGAGAGCAAATGGAAGCCGTCAACAATCAGGATAATTCCCGATTGGCAGTGATTATTGAGGGCAAGGAAGGGTTGATCGCCAGTCTCAACGAAACAGACCAAAAGATTGCCAGCCTGGCTCGTGATCTGGATGAGGCCAGCCGGGAATCGCTGGCTCGTGAATTTGAAGAACTGGTACATCGTATTGAAACCGACTTGGAAAAAATCATCGAACAGGAAACCGTTTGCCAGGGAAAACTCAACATTGTGAAAAACGAGGTGCTGGAAAAGATCAAAGGCGTGAAAGGTGGACAGGTACTTTTAAAAGGTTACGGAATATCTCCAAGAATCAAACCAAAAATTTCAAAAAACGTTTAACTGAAAGGAAAGGATTATGGACATTTCAATTGTAGTTCCTGCCAACAGGGTTTTTAAAACCTATCAGGGGCAGGCCCGTATAGCAGAATTGAATAACAAGAATCCGGTCAAACGGGTTCAGGGTCAACGAGACCGGGTCAGTATTTCGGCGGAGGCCAGAACGGCGTTGACTTCGCACACCCAGGGGCGGTCTCCAGAAGTAGAGACCAAAAAGGTGGAAGCCGAGTTCGTACAAACTGAGTTTGTACAAACCGAGCTCGTACAAACCGAGGAGGTTGAGGCGGAATAAATTGAGGAAAATGCCGGGCCACGCCCGGTGGGAACAGGCTCCACGCCTTCGGCGGTCGCATTAGCGTCACGCTGGCCTGGAGGTTCTCTGCCCCGCTAGCAGTGGAGGTTCTCTGCGCTTTTTTAAACGCCTTAATTCTGGTACTATCCTGCATTTGGTTTAAGAATATATTTTGCAGGATTACCCTATGATTTGTGTCCCCATTATTGGACCGTCCGTGTCCAAAGCTCAAGAACAGATCGCATCCGCTTCGGCGGTTGCCGATATTTTAGAACTGCGCCTGGACTTGATCGATACTCCCGACCTGAATACTTTGCTCGACTCGGCAAACTTGCCGGTTATTGTGACCAACCGCTCCAAACTTGATGGTGGACAATTTAAAGGGCCGGATGAAGACCGCTTGCAGCCGCTTCGGGATGCCCTGAAAGCTGGAGCCGATTACGTGGATATTGAAGTCTCCACGCCCCGGGAACATTTACAACCCTTTCTGGAAGAAGGGGACCCCGCAAGAATCATTCTTTCTTATCACGACTTCTCGCACACACCCGAAGACTTCACTCCGCTTTATGAGGCCATGTGCGAAATGCCGGGAGATATCATCAAAATCGTTACCTACGCCCGGGACCTTGGCGATAACCTGAAAATGTTTGAATTGTTGCAACGCGCCAAGAGAGAGAAGCAAAAGCTGATCGGACTCTGCATGGGAGATCTGGGAGAAATCAGTCGCATCCTTTCTCCTCTGTTTGGCGGATTCCTGACCTTTGGTAGTCTCGAATCCGGGCAGGAGAGTGCCCCCGGCCAGATTCCCGCAAAAACCCTCAAAGATATTTACCGGATCAACACTGCACGTTCTGACTTTAAGATCTATGGAGTCATTGGAAATCCGGTATCGAAAAGCCAGGGCTATCTGGTTCACAACCGGGCTTTTCAGGAAAAGGGATCTTCGGACATTTACGTTTCTTTTCTGGTCGACAATGTGGAAAAATTTTTCACCCGTTTTAAAGATTTTTTTAATGGACTGAGTGTCACCATGCCTGCCAAGGAACAGATCATGCCCCTGTTGGATCGAATCGATGAAACAGCCGGGAAAATTGGTGCGGTCAATACGGTGGTGAAGGAAGGATCAGACTGGGTAGGTTATAACACCGATTGCTCCGGTGCTATTTCAGCTCTCGAAGCCTGTACAACGTTGAAGGACAAAAATGTCCTGATCCTTGGTTCCGGAGGAACCGCAAAGGCCATCGGTTTTGGCGTGAAAGAAAAGGGCGGCCGGTTGACGGTCACGTATAAGCACAATAAGGAAAGGGGCGAAAGCCTGGCAAAGGAACTGGACTGCGAACTGGTACACGCGCAGGATGCGGGAACCCGCGCTATAGATGTATTGATCAATTGCTCGCCAGCGGGCATGAGTCCGAAGGTGACTGAGAGTCCGTTTCCGGCAAGAGACTTTAAAAAAGGGATGGTGGTGTTCGACTCGGTTTACAATCCGCTGGAGACGAGACTTTTACGCGAAGCCAAATCCGCCGGATGCACGGTCATACCCGGGAGCGAACTGTTCATCAACCAGGCGGCCCGGCAGTTTGAACTCTGGACTGGTCAACCCGCCCCGATCGACATCATGCGCGAAGTGTTACTGGAAAAGTTAGAAAGAAATTTTTCAGAATAATCGTAAGATTCAAAATGCTGGCGGAAAGTTTAGCGGTTTCCGCCGTCCGCTATCGGCCAGAAGCCGTCATTCATTTCGATCTGCCAATTCCAGCAGTTTTAAAACTGTGCGCCAGTTCCGGGCCGTTGCGTCAACGCCAAGAAGCTTTTCTGTTTTTGCGGCGAGCTTTGAACGCCCGAAGCCGCTAGGAGTATGAAGATAGAACATGTTCTCATTTAGCGAATAATTCTCGCTCCCTGTTTTGATCTTGTCAAATGATTCACTATTCAATGGTTTTGGCTTCTTAGAAAGAAAAAAAAGATGCAAGGACTTTGGTTCTTCTTCAGCGTCTGGAAAAGGGTTTGACGTTACAGCTTTCTCCAACTCCCTGACCGTCAAGAGATGTATTTTGGGTTCAAAGCCATGGCGATTTAAAATTGTCTTTCCGATGAGCTTTGTAAGTTGGGGCGCTTTAGAGCTCGGTTTTCTGAATATCACATTGCCACTTTGAATGTACGTTTTTACACTCGTGCAACCAATTTCCTCAAGCTCCTCAACCAAGTCTTTCATAGGCAATAGGTTGTTCCCGCCAACATTGATACCCCTGAACAGCATTATCCAAGTAGTCATAAAACATGCTCCTTGTGGATGATAAAAGACTGCAAAGGTTAGATGTTGGCATGTCTCAGCAAACGGCCAATAGCGGACACTACAATCCACTAAAAAAGAGGTTAACCCTTTCGAGTTAACCCCTTCTTATTTAAAGTGGAGCTCGGGGATCGAACCCGCGACCTCTTGAATGCCATTCAAGCACGTGCACCCTTCATCTTGTCCTGAGGAATAGGCTTGAACTTATTGCTTTGCTTTAATCAAATAAACTCTACTGCCTGAAACAATAAAGTCTGGAGCGAAAATTACAACCCTCCTGCAGACCATCCGTCCAAGTTCCATTATTTCTATGGGAAAATCCTTTTGTGATAGAACTAGTACTTAATGACCAGTTATCGCAGTAAGTCCCACCATCTCCCGTGCCATCTATTTTTGTACCTGTATAAACACTGGAGTCACGGGTAATCTGTTCTCCAAGTTCATTATAGACAACTCTTGTTTGTAGGGAACCATCTGTCAGGTCGGCCCAATTTGAGGCAATCAATCTACCCCTCCTATCAAAATAGCCATTCGGATTTCTAGTAAAGCGGGTCAAAGGCGACTCAGTGGAGTCAGACAGCCAAGCCTTATAAGTTCCGGGCAAACCCCGGCTCGTTGCAATCCCTTGGCATAACGCATCGGCGCCAGCTAGTCCTTCAAAGTCACGACCAGCCATGTATGGGCTACGGGTAACGAAAACTGTTGAAGCAAGGGGAGTAACTGTAACGGTTGGTGGCTCCAGTAAAGTCGAAATGGTCATACAGCGAACATAAAATTCGATAGGTGCATTGATGACCTCACCGGTCTGGGTAGGTCGGTCATCTCTGTAAACAGTAAACCTCAATGTGGTTTCAGAAAGATTAAAGGCAACTGCTTCGGCACTAACGAGGTATGCCGTATTAGGATTAGCTAAAACTCCTGATTCGAAAGGTATCCCTCCGGTGCAAGGCTGGATTTCATAGGTTGTAATGCCCGGAGCGTGGTTCCCGTCCAAGCCAGCAGGGCGAGCTATGACAGCAATATCTTTGGAACCGGAATCTTCTCCTGGTTCACCCTTAGGTCCTTGAAAACCCGGCAAGCCTTCCTTACCTTGAGAGCCTGTTTCACCCTGCGGTCCCTGAATGCCTTGCGGCCCTGTCGGGCCAGTTGTCCCGTCTGCACCTGCTAACCCATCAGTACCCGCCGAACCTGTCGCTCCAGTTTCTCCCTGAGGTCCCGGTGTCAACTCAATCGTCTCGATTTGGTTTTGCAGGTCGTCGGATTGCGTTTCCAAGGCATCAACTCTATGACGAAGACCTTTTTTACCTTTATCGCTATCTTTGTCTTTAGCCTTGTCACCCTTCTTAGCAAAAGCAACAGAAGTGAAAGCAGGGTCGGCTATTAAAACATTAGCAGTGAGACTGAACATGAAAAATAGAATTGTAGAAATTGAAATAGTTACAGATAGGCGGTGCATAATCTTTCTCCTCGAAGATTCAATACAAAATTGAATTAGTGTTTTCTATAAGGTACTTAATCTGCCGTGGCAGATAGATATGCAGAAGGAATATAAAATTTGCCAGACGATAGTAACACATAACCTACTGTAAGATAATCACTTATGCAGGGCTATATGAGCGAAAATCCCATAACTAACGAAACTGCAACGGTTTTGGAAGGTGAGGGGATTTTATAAGGGGAGTGAGAGGCCGGCGAACTCCAAAGTTTTAATGTCCGCTTTGGGTCGTTTGCAGACCTATATTAGACAGTAACGGGTTAACCGTTGGGGCCGTAACGGGGAATACTCGGATCCACCACTTGCGACCAGGCATCGATGCCGCCGATCAGGTTGTGAACAGTTTTGAATCCGCATTCGACCAATTCCATTGCCGCCCTTTGCGAGCGTTCTCCATGGTGGCAGATCACCACAATTTCTTCCTCATAGATAAATTCCTGCTGTCGGTCCACGACTTCACCCAATGGAAAATTTTCTGATCCGTCAATGGCGGCCAGGGAAAACTCCCAGGGTTCCCGAACATCGAGCAGAAAAATATCTTCTCCGTTATCCAGCTTCTTTTTTAGCTCCAGGGGTTGCAGTTGTTTGACGGAGTTCATTGGCGTTTTTACTGAAAGCCAACCAACGGCCAGTAGAACAGAAGGAGAAGGACGTAGCAGACCAGACCCAGCAAGCTGAGGATGCTTCCTGACCAGATCATATCTTTCAAGGTTAAGAACCTTGAAGAATAAGCCAGTGCCGCAGCAGGGGTGGCGATTGGCAAAATGAAGGCAAAGTTGCTGGGTAGCAGCACGGTCATGGTGGCCACTACCGGATCGATACCATAGGTCGGCCCCATACTGATAGCAGTGGGCAAGAGTATGGCGATGACGGCTGAATTGCTCATAAAAGTGGTGAACAGCGTGGACAATACCGCCATGATCAGCAGGAAAACAATGCCCGATTCGATCAGCCCCGAAAACAGTTTTTCAGCCAGCCACAACGCCGCCCCCGATTCCGCCATAACCTCTCCCAGGCAGATGGCGCCACCGTACATGAGAACAATGGCCCAGTTGATGTGAGCTTCTACCATTTTCCAGGTTATGAGATTCAGCACGAACAATAGAACGATGGCAATGATGGCGATGTTGGCGATACCCAGCTGGTCGCCAAATCCGAACCAGCAAAAAAGCGTGGTTCCCATCACCAGGGCAATGCCTTTCTCCTGAAAGGTCACTCGCCCCATGACCACCGATTTCTGTTTCAACGCTTTTCGAGCCGGTTCGATGTCATGGATATCCGGAGGAAACATGATCTTCAATGCCAGCCACCCGCCTGCGAACATGAGCAGTACCAGCGGAAAACTCAACTGGGTGTATTGAAGAATTCCCAGGGTTTGCTGTCCGGCTGTGGCTTTTTCCAGCATCTCTACGCCGAGAGGTACTCTGCCGCCACCGAGCACGGTCATGGCTCCGCCTATGATGCACCCCCAGGCCATGGCAAAATATAAGGACTTGCCAAAGATAGAACTGTCTCGTTTTAAATTCAAAGACTGCACGATTTCATGGATGATGGGAAACAGGATGACTGCCACCGCGTGTTCGGACATGAAGCACGAACTGACTCCCGCAAAACAATAAGTGGCTGTGACCAGTTGCCCTGGCGTTTTGCTCCAATGTTCCATCACCCAGATGGAAATTCGGGTGCTGAGTCCACAGGCGATCATGGCTGCCGACAGGATGAAGACCCCCAGTATAAAGAAAACCGCTTTGTTACCAAAATAACTGTAAGCCTGAGAGGCTTCCATGATCCCCAACAGCGGAACTGCCGCAATAGCCAGCAGGCTGGTGATCGACAGAGGGATGAGATTGGTAGACCAAAGACAGACACAAAGAAAAAACAGGCAGAGGACTTTATAGCCTTCCGGTGACAGGTTGTCAGGGCCTGTCTGCGTCAGCAATAACGCAAAAATACCGAAAAACAGGGCCAGAATAATGTACCGGCGCAGTCGGTCAAAAAGCACGATCCATAGGGGGCGTCTATCGATAAATATCTGCTGGTTTTTAAATTTGGAATCGGTCATAACTATTTAGAACATTTCAAAAATTCAATCCATTAGCTGTGGAGATAACTAGCTATGGCCCATTCAGCCGAGAGGCCTGTAGGACGCAAGATAAATATATTGCAATTTGCCAGCGGGGGTACTCCGCCTCCGCTTGCGATGATAACCGTTTGATAGTTAAAGAGCTATAATAAATTTGGCTTGAATACGGCTTGAGGTCTATTTGACCAGCAGGGGGTCTTGCAGACTAGTGGGGCTGGGTGCTGAGGGTTTGGTACTTGAAGGGACCTGATCGATCACCCACAAGTCGCAATTGCCGCAGGTGTCGCGGTAGTTTTCGCGGAAATGATCGAACTTTTCATTCTTCCAGATATTGCCCAGGCTATCGTGCAGGAGGTTGCCCATTTTTGCGTTGGGCAGGAGACAGCAGGGGGTCACATCTCCTTCGCGGGTGACGTAGGCGTAATCAAAAGTTTTCAGGCAATACTGCCCCGATCGATGCAGTTTCTTTTTCAGCAGGCGGTAAAAGAACCGGGTTAATCCGCTGGAAACTGAAAATTGCAACCAGTCGAGCTGGATGCCGCAGGACCGGGCAACTTCATCGGCTTGCAGGAAGATGAATCGTTCCTGCCGTGAGTCGGGACGAACTAAACCAGGACGGAACTGTCGATCCAGCCGACCTACGTTGATGGTGTCGCATCCAATCCGGGCTCCGTAACGGATGACATCATAGAGGTCGTTTTCGCAATCTGCGTGCAGGGTGGCTTGCAGTCTAACCCCCAGGGTTCCGGGTTTTCTGCCTTTCACCACGGCTTCGATATTTTCGTAAACCTCGTTGCTGGTATGCCCTTCGGTGACGGTTTCATTGCCGTTAACGCTGTCGATGGAGAAGGTGACGGTATCCACGCTGGAGTTTAAAATGTTTTCCACCATTGAAGGTTTGGTGAACAGACCGTTGGAGGTGATCATTACTTTGTGGCCGCGTTCTTTACAATAGGCGATCATATCGAAAACCTGAGGGTGGATGAAGGGTTCTCCCCATCCGGTCAGGGTGATGTCTTCGTGTTGGCCCAATTTATCCACCACGGTGGTGAAGTGGGCCCAGCTCATATGTTCCAGTTCGATGCCGAGATCCTCCCTCTGGCACATGGGGCAATCCATATTGCAACGGTTGGTGATTTCGATCTGAACCTGCCGGGGGCGCAGAGGAATTTTGTAGCGTAGCCGGTCGATGGTTTCTTTGATGAGTCCGATCATTTTTTTTGGCGATAGACTGTTATAAGGCCTGCATAAGCCTTGTTAAGAATATTTTACGCAAAATAAGGAGAGAAATAAAAATTTTATATGGTTTGGCTGTTTTCAATGGTATCTTACATAATCTTGTCGGAAATTTTGAAGTAAAACTGAAGCCGTCTGCGGGTTAATTACCTGCTTTGAAGAGGAACTTGTTTAATGGGTATGACGATTACAGAAAAGATTTTAGCCGCGCATGCAGATAAAGAGTCGGTCCAGCCGGGCGACAATATCTGGGTGAACGCGGATGTGCTGATGACGCATGATGTTTGCGGACCGGGTACCTTCGCAATTTTTAAAAAACAGTTTGGCGAAAATGCCAAAGTATGGGACCGGGACAAGGTAGTGATTATTCCCGATCATTTTATCTTTACCGAAGATACCCATGCCAACAGGAATATAGACATCCTTCGCCAGTTTGTGAAGGAGCAATCTCTGCCGCATTATTTTGATGTCGGGACCGATAATTACAAAGGGGTTTGCCACCTCGCTTTAGCCCAGGAAGGATTCAACAGACCCGGTGACGTTTTGTTTGGTACGGATTCCCATACCAGCACATCTGGTGCCTTCGGCATGTTTTCCACGGGCATCGGTAATACGGACGCGGCATTTATTCTGGGTACCGGCCAGCTTTGGGTCAAGGTCCCCGAGTCGATGTGTTTTGAGTTTACCGGTACGTTCCCCGAGCATGTCATGGCCAAGGATGTGATCCTCAGTGTTATTGGTGATATCGGGGTGGATGGTGCGACCTACCGGGCGATGGAATGGCGGGGTGACGCGATCATGAAGCTTTCCATGGAAGAGCGCATGACCCTGTGCAACATGGCGATTGAAGCAGGCGGGAAAAATGGCATCATCGAAGCGGATGATGTGACTCTCGACTATGTCCGGCAGAGAACCGATGCGCCTTACAAAGTTTATCATTCTGATGACGATGCCCAGTATTTTTTCAAGAAGACCTACAATGCCAGTGAGATGGAACCGGTAGTGGCGAAACCGCATTCTCCTGACAACAAGGCCAAGGTCAGCGAGTGTCTGGATGTGAAACTCGACCGGGCTTATATAGGTTCCTGTACCGGCGGCAAAACCACCGATTTCATGGCGGCGGCCCGGCTTCTTAAAGGCAGGAAAGTGAAGATTGATACGTTCATCGTTCCCGCGACCCGTGAAGTAGAGCAGGATTTGCATAAGGAAAAACTGGGCGGCGAAACGCTGGTGGATATTTTCAAAAATGCCGGGGCCTATCTGGGCGATCCTTCCTGCGCGGCGTGTCTTGGCGGACCCAAGGACACCTTTGGTCGGGCTACGGACAATCAGGTCGTGATCTCGACCACCAACCGAAACTTTCCTGGTCGGATGGGATCCAAGCAGTCGCATGTTTACCTGGCTTCGCCTTACACGGCGGCGGCTTCTGCCCTGACGGGGCACATTACCAATCCTGCCGAGTTCATCAATAATTAAAACTTTAAACAAATAAAATGAAAAAAGTGATTGAAGGCATTGCGTACGTTCTGGGTAATGATGTGGATACGGATCAGATCATTCCCGCTGAGCATCTGGTGTACAGTTTGAGTGATCCTGAAGAGCGCAAGAACTACGGAAAATTTGCGTTGTCAGGAGTTCCGGGCAAGCAAGCGGGTCTGCCGGGCGGCAATATGCCTTTTACTGAAAACGGGCAGAGTGAGTCGAAGTATTCCATCATCATCGGCGGGAAAAATTTTGGTTGCGGGTCCTCTCGTGAGCATGCTCCTGCCTGTATGGAGATCGCCGGGATTCGGGCGGTCATCGCGGAATCGTATGCGCGCATTTTTTACCGTAATTCGGTGGATGGCGGATTCTTCATTCCGTTTGAATGCGCCACGCGTCTGGTCGAGGAGATTAAAACGGGTGATGACCTGATCATAGATTTGAATGCGGATACGATCACCAACCGGTCCAGCAATAAAACTTATGACCTGAAATCGCTGGGTGAGGTGATAGAAATTATCGAAGCGGGTAATATTTTTGAATATGCCCGTAAAACAGGAATGATTCCCCGCTAGCCGTGGGGGCAATGAGCAAATGGACTTTGAAAAAAAAATTAAATATACGCGAGTCAGGTTTTTCCTGATTGCTTTTCTGTTTTTGGGCATCTTTGGAGTTTTAAAGGTGTCTGCGGGGGAGACCATTTTGATCCCCGAAGGCCCCTTTATCATGGGGAGTTCCGAGGAAGATGTTCAATGGGCGGTGAGACAGTTTCGGTCCGAGTCTCTGGACTGGTACCGCGATGAGACCCCGGCGCATACGGTGACCTTGCCTGCTTTCCATATTGACAAGTATGAGGTCACCGTGGGCGATTACTCGTTATACATGGAAGCTACGGGTGCGTTGCCTCCACGCGAATTTGAAAATTCCCGATTGAATCATCCTGCCCAGCCGGTGGTGAGCCTTCCCTGGCAGAAAGCGAAGGATTATTGTCTCTGGGCGAAAAAACGTTTGCCAACAGAAGCGGAATGGGAAAAGGCGGCACGGGGTACCGATGGTAGGCACTACCCTTGGGGCAACGAGCCAGACGCTCTCAACGCCAATATTCGTGGAAAGGGCGATAATTACCGCAACACCAGTCCGGGGGGCAAGTTTCCAGAGGGGGCCAGTCCTTATGGAGTGATGGATATGTCGGGGAATGTATGGGAGTGGACGGAAAACTGGTATCAACCCTATTCGGGTAACGAACATGCTAGCGAGTTTTATGGCGAAAAGTTTAAAGTGATCAAAGGCGGGTCATGGTATTCCAATCTGGATTTGGCTCGTCCGGCGGTTCGGGGTAAAGCGTTTCCGGACCAGAAAAAAAATTATATTGGATTTCGTTGTGTTACCGCGAAGTAAAAAGGAGATTTCTATCGTGCTGATGCATAAAAAAGTGGTTCAAGGAGTTTTAGTTTTGGGTTGGTTGATCTGGTCTCTGCCTGCAATAGGAGCAGGAGAACATTCTCCTCATGAGGGGGAACATATGGACCACGGTGCGGGAAACGCGGAAAAACACGGTGGCTATGGTGGTGCGGGTAAAAAGGGGCATGGCGGCGGGAAGCCTGGAAAACACGGGGGCCATGGTTATGGTCGGCGAATGGGACCACCCACGGATATTCCGGCTCATATCAAGGAGAGGTTGGATCCGGATGGAACAAAAGTCAATTTGAACCGGTCACAGATCGGAGTGAAGGGAATAAAGATTCTCGCTGAAATGCCTGAATTGAAAAATGTGAAGTCCTTGGCTTTGCAGGGAAACAAGTTAGGAGATGAAGGGATAAAAGTTCTTGCGGAATCTGATACTTTCAAACATACCGAGAATCTTTCCTTGTGGGGTAATGATGTTTCTGCTGAAGGAGCTCGGATGATTGCCGAGTCAACAAATTTCAAGAACCTTAAGGAACTCAAACTAACTCGGAACCGGATAGGGGATGAAGGGTTGGAGGCGCTGGCGGCATCAGAAAATACCCGTGCACTGACATATATGGATTTGAGTGCCAACGAGATCAGCGACCGTGGGGCCCTGGCGATTGCCAACTCACCCCGGTTTGCCAATCTGAAAACCCTGGACCTTTATAATAACCGTATTTCCACAGAGGGAATGAAGGCTTTATTGCAGTCTAAAAACCTGCAAAGCCTGGAGATGCTCATTCTGGTTCGCAACGAAATTGATATGGAAAAAGCCGATGAACTGGCTAAAAATCAGAGCCTGCCGAACCTGAAAAGATTGGAACTGAATTAACGAAAGAAGTATCTTCATGCTTTGGGGGTACGCAGGAATTATTAACGATACCGGCGGTCGTTATATTGGTCTATCTTTTCCTGTACCTGACGTGCGCCCCGCATCAAGGCATCCAGCATTTCCTTTAATGCCTCGACTTCCTCTGTATGAGATTCGGCGGCCTTGAGATTGTCCGCCTCGTCTTTTACTTCCTCAATAATGGTATCAATTTCTTTAAGTAGTTCCATAGTTTTCCACTAGCCTGCCTATTGAATGAGAGGTTGTAAATCACCCAAGCCCTTACGGGTGAGTTGGTTATTAGATTCAAAATTTCCAGGAAAGTTGTAGCAAATTTCCGGCTAAAAGAGGTGTTTTTTTAAAGGAAGTTTATTGCGAGTGGGTTTCCAGAATGTCGTGAATTTCCTTGAATAAATCATTCTGGTCGAGGGATTTCTTTTCGATCAGTTTTTGCACGCCTCCGTTCAGGCGCAGGCGATCGGCATGGGTGAGTTCTTTTGATGTGATGACCACAATGGGTATGGACCGCCATTCGGGGTTTTTTTGTAGTTCTTCGATAAACTCAAATCCGTTCATGACAGGCATCATCAGGTCCAGAAAGATAACGCCTGGAGGTTTTTCCTGCACACGGTCAAGGGCGATTTTCCCATTATCTGCTTCGGCGACATTCAGTCCGTAATCCTCCAGTACTCTGCACAGCATTTTTCGTGTGCTGGTGTCGTCTTCCACCACAAGAGCAGAGCCGCTATCCCACTTGTACTTTTTCAGCAAGATATGGATGCGGGTACGGTCAATGGGCTTAGTGAGGTACTCTGAAGCTCCGAGGGAATAGCCCTTATTTTCATCATCCACCATGGAAATGACAAACACCGGTATATTTGCCATTTCAGGGTCGGCCTTCAATGTGCTCAATACGGTCCATCCATCCATTCCGGGCATCAGAATATCCAGGGTAATGAGGGCAGGGTGAAGTTTTCGGGCCAGTGCCAGGCCTTCTTCTCCATCGATAGCTGTTACGATGCGATAACCCTCTTTTTCAAAAGAACGCTTCATTTGCACATGAACCATGGGGTCGTCATCAATCACCAGGATTACGTTCTCTTTTTCGATGGAATCAGGTGTGCTATCGCCATCCTGCCTGATGAAGCTTTTTGCCTCGGCAGGCAAATCGGATGTTTGAAGGTTTTTCTTTTCCACGGGTTTTACAGGCAGATGGACGGAAAATGTAGATCCTTCTCCCAGTTTGCTTTCAACAAAAATATCGCCACCCATCATTTCACAAATTCGTTTGCTGATGGCAAGTCCCAGGCCCGTGCCTCCATATTTCAGAATATTCGGGGGATGTACCTGGGAAAAACTTTCAAACAATCTGGCTAGCTGGTCAGGGCCCATGCCGACTCCGCTATCTCTGATGGTCAAGTTGACCCAGCCTTTTTCGTTGATTGTTTTTCTCTCGGCGATAAAGCAAACGGTTCCGTTTTCCGTGAATTTGCTGGCGTTGCTGAGCAGATTGAAAAGAACCTGACGAAGTCGGGTAATATCTACAGGCATAGAGCCCAGTCCACTTTCTAGTTGGATGTCTAATGCGTTGGAATTTTTGTCAATGATGGGTTGGACGGTGCTTGCGACTTCCTTGACCAGAACCTCCAAATCACAGTTCTGATTGTAGAGCTCCATCTTTCCGGCTTCAATTTTAGAAAGATCGAGGATGTCGTTAATGACAGAAAGCAAATGTTTGCCGGCGGAATGGATTTTCTGGAGATCGGGTCCGATCTCCTCTTCGAGACTCATTTCATCGGCGACTTCTTCCAACAGTTCGCTGTAGCCGATGATGGCGTTCAGAGGCGTCCTGAGCTCATGGCTCATATTGGCCAGAAAAGTGCTCTTGGCCTGATTGGCATCAAAAAGCTCTTTGTTGGATTTTTCCAGCTCCCTGATGCGTTTTTTCAGAGCTTCTATAGAATTTTCGTCGAGTGTCATTGGTTTTCTATATTCAGGGTACGGAAATTTTTAGCCTGCAGGCCTTGTAACGAATTAAATTCATTTTTCATGCGGATATTCGCATTCTATACCAAATGATAAAATTAGACCACCGTAACAATAGTGTACAGCAATCTGGTTTCTGGAATTGTCACAATCCTGTAGCAATTAATCATCGGTTTATAAGGGGTTTAACTGAAAAAATGGGCTGATATTTTTGCTCTGGGCAGGGGAAAAAAATTTATTGTGGTCAGTTAGATACTGGGGTGGGGTGCAGGCGGTTTCTGCCGGCTTGTTTCGCAGAATAGAGGTTTGCATCGGCCTCTTTCACGCAATCTTCCATCACCTGTCCCTCCTTGTATACGCTGATACCCAGGCTCATGGTAATGGGAAGGGTCTGTTGTTCATACGTAAAAACCTTTTCCTCAATTTTTGTTCGGATTTTTTCTCCTATAACAACTCCCCCTCCAATCCCAGTCCCCGTTAGAAGGAATAAAAACTCTTCACCTCCCCAGCGGAAAACCATATCTGTTTTTCGGGAATATTCTTTCAAGGTGTTGGCCACTTCGATCAACACATAGTCTCCGGCATTGTGACCATAGGTGTCATTGATGCTTTTGAAATGATCGAGATCGCCGAGGATAATGCAGAAAGGTTCTTTTGTACGTTCAAACCGCGCGATTTCGTTTTTGAACCGTTCTTCACAGCTTCTGCGGTTAAACAACTGGGTCAGTGGGTCGGTCCACGAAAGTTTTTTAAGTTCCTCGTTGGATTGCTCGAGCTCCTGGGTTCTTTTTTCAACTTTCTCTTCCAGTTTGCGGTTTACAGTAACGAGCCTTTTATTGAGGATTTTTAAATTTTCTTTATCTTTGGCCAATTCTTCTCTTAAGAGGTTGCTGGTTCTCAATTCATTTTTAAGATTTTCTGACAAGCTTCCGGCCCAGCCCGCTAAAATAAGGAATCCGCCCCAGAGGGTGAGATCCGTATTAAATCCAAATTGACCCTTGAGAGCAAGATAGGTCTCCTGGTTGGATAAAATCAGACCCCAAACCAGAAGAACGATAAAGAAAGCATAAAGAACTGCCAGCCTTTTACCCAGCAAATAGCCAGCCAGCATTATAGGAACGTAATAAAGATTGAGCAGGGAGAGTTGAAATTGGAAGAATAAGTGAGAAAGGGTTACTGACACCAGAATAAACAGAACAAAAATATCTTCCAGGTGCTTAAAAAAATAACGGGCTGGTCCCCAATGCGGTGTCGTTTCCGATTCCATGAAAAGCAGGCTCTAAAGTTTTTAACGGAAAATAAGTGTAAATATTATATCGGAAAAGCAAAATTTGTCCACATAAAGTGGAAGGGGTGTTGTTATCTATCTAAAAGATAAGGTATTTCGGGGGGGGGTAGGGCTCATCTGTCGTTTTAAGTCTTTGTTTTTTTCTTACTTTTTTTTGGTTTGGATTTTTTTGCCTGGATTGTTCTTCTATCCTCTTCATGGCGTCTATCTTCGTTTTGCCTACGGTTGCCAAAAAGCCTTCCCTTATCTTTTATTCTCCGGCCATCTTTTCTTCGGCCTTTTTTATCTCTTTTATGTATTTCCATGCAGACGTATTCTCTGTCTGACCGCCACTTTATTCTAATTGAGTTTGGGAACTGCGTTTCCTTATCAATATAAGCAGACTCAATGTCTACACAGAAAATATTAGTGGCAGAGGTTAAGTTGGCTCCGCGCAAATTTGCATCTCGCAAAAATGCTCCATCAAGGTTAGCTTCTGTAAGGTCCGCTCCCTGGAGGTTTGCCTCCCTCAGGTCCGCCTCGGCAAGATTTGATTTACTCAGGTTAGCTTCTGTAAGGTCCGCTCCCCTCAGATCAGCCATATAAAAATTTTTGCCTTGTAAATCAGCTTTCCTAAAGTCCTTATCAACCATATTTCGCACCTTGAGCTTGCAGATATTTTTTTCTCAAATTTTATTATTTTTCTCCCCATTACAATTTATTTCATAGTGCCCATATTGTCAATGAGTCAATGCTGAGGCGGTGAACCCGCGTTGGTATATTCTGCGTCTAAATAATTTTACCGGCTTAATGAGCCATCTTGCGTTGCCCCTCCGTAAAGAAGTATGAATATCGAGTGGGGGATTTTTTTACTTGGGAAAGGGGATAGTTTTTAGGGTCTGTGTGACTTATTTCTAGCTATTGCGGGTATTATGGCTTTATGGGGTTCAATGCCCGGGGTTTGCTATTTGCTTCAATAAGTGGTGGGACGGGACGGAATCGAACCGCCGACACGAGGATTTTCAGTCCTCTGCTCTACCGACTGAGCTACCGTCCCAACACGATTTTGTATCAACCAAAGA
>Ga0233439_10003070_pt1 | contig 17933 bp, 19 predicted proteins | sample SI_123_September_6_FD_182713 | JGI IMG/M metagenome (GOLD analysis project Ga0233439, IMG submission 182713) | Seawater microbial communities from Saanich Inlet, British Columbia, Canada - SI_123_September2016_100_MG | ecosystem: Environmental > Aquatic > Marine > Inlet | place: Canada: British... | reverse complement strand
GTGGGGGTTCTGGCCTGGGGGGCGGCAAGCATCATTTGGTCCATCGCACCGGATCGAACCCTGGGCAAGGGAATTGATCTTTTCGCCGTTTTGTCTGGAATTCTGGTTCTTTTTTCCGTTCATCGCCGCCTGGATTCGGGTGGGCAAAAGGCAGTGGGCATGGCGCTTGCCATGGGCATTGGGATTGCCTGTTTGATCGTCCTTGGCGAACGTGTGAGCGACGGGTTTTTGATCAAACAGGTACGAAACCCCGTGGGATTAAGTACGGAAGAACTGTTTTCTAATTTCAATCGAGGGCTTGCCGTCATGGCGGTCCTGCTGTGGCCAGCACTGATGGCGTTGGAAAATCAGGGGCGGCGACTTCTGGCGATTGGTTTGGCAGGGCTGGTTTTGGTGACGCTCTGGTCGTTGTATGGCATGGCTTTTTCGCTGGCGTTGACCCTCGGTGTCATCGCATTTGTCTTATCCGCCGTCACCCCCCGGCCCATGACCAAGCTTTTGGGGGGCATTGCGGCGATTTGGGTGATGATGGCGCCAATCGCAATGGACCGGGTGTTGACCCACATTGATCCCGCAAGCATGGTCAGTGACCATTCCAATGTTTCAGTTGTTCACCGGCTATACATTTGGAAATTTGCCACAGAAAAGATCATGGAACGCCCCCTGCTTGGGCATGGTTTGGGGGCTGCCCGGGCCGTGCCGGGGGGTCAGGATCTGGTCGCATTGACCCTTGAGGATGTGCCGGCGAAAGGCACTCTGATCTCCTTGCATACCCATAATGGCCCGTTGCAGTTGTGGCTTGAACTCGGGTTTCCAGGCGCTGCGTTGGGGGCGGTGGGAATATTTCTATTATTTTCATTGGCCGCAAAAATGAATTATGCGATTGCGCGGGGATTGATGGTAGCTCAGATATCAACAGCATTTGTCATTTATAATCTGTCATTTGGCATCTGGCAGGCATGGTGGCTGGTGGTGTTGGCGTTGGGGGCATTTTATATGGCGCTGTTTACCGATGATGCGGCGCGCGCCTAACAGCAGCCTTTGCCATTTTCCTGCATCGGCGGGCAGAGGGTATCTCCATAGGAACAGAACACACAGCAATCGCCCTTTTGGGGCTTTAAAACCGCGCCGCAGCCAGTGCAGTCATAGAAATACTGGCAGGCATCTGTTGGCATTTCCTCACGCTTTATTGCCCCGCATTCAGGGCAGGTGAGGGTTGAGAACAGGGTGATTTCCTGTTGAGGTTCTTTGCTGTCTTGACGGGGGTCTTCGTTCATGATTTCAGGCTCTCTTGTTACGCCGCAGGCGGGTAACCCCAATGATGGTGAGGGTTGAGAACATAACAAAGGCCGGGATTAGAACGTAATCCGAAAAGCCAAGCCAGGTGCCAAAGGCGGTTCCGCCAAGCAGCAAGGTGAGAGCGGGGGTCAGGCAACATACGGCGCTGACGCATGCGCCTGTACTGCCTGAGCAGATTAATTTCTTTGGGGTCATGATGCACCTCCGACATAGATCCAAGGATCATATTATTTGCCATTTTCGCGTAAGGGAAATCACCTTTATGTGAGGCCATGAAAAAACCGCCCTTTGCCGCCATCAAAAGGATGGGACAAAGAGCGGTTTTAAATCAACCGGTAAGCAACGCAGCTTTGTTAGAAAGAGCGGCCCACGGATGCGATCAGGCGAGAGCATTCATTGGTGCACTGGCCCGATGGCAGATCGGTTCCAAGATAGGTGACTGCAAAATCAAACCCGGCGCCGGCAAAACCAATGCCTGCAGACCAGTCGGTATAATCATCAAATCCGGAAGTGGTGTTTTCTTCCATCCATTGCCTGCCGCCATGGAGGTTCAGGGTGAAAATCTTGCCAAGGGGAATGCCTGCACCCAATTCAAGATAGGTGGCATTGCCAGCGGAGCCTGTGAAATCAGGGGAGTAGCTGATTTTAGCACTGCCGCTGAAGGCACCAAAATCTTTGCCAAGACCGATAGAGCCTTCGACAAAATCAAGGTCCGCAGCATTGGCTTGTCCGGGGTAGTGATAATAGATCGCCCCGACATCCATGGTGATTTTGTTGCCAAGGTCCTTGGAAAAGCCGCCATAGACATCCATTTCAAGGTTGCCGGCAAAGTTGATGTTGGAACCCCAAACGCCAAGACTAAACCCGGAATCATGGGTAAAGTCGAACCCGCCTTGCGCAGCGGGGCTGCCATTGCCCGATTGGGAAAGGCCTCGCCACAGGTATTCAGAGACAAAACCAGCATTGGCGCTGAATTTTCCGCCCATTGATTTTTCTGTGAATAATTCATCGGCATGAGAGGTCGAGCCGAAGCCGATCATCACCGCCATAAGGGTAATCAGGAGTCTAAATTTCATGGTTTATTCCTTCGTGTTGCGACAGTCCAACGTGTTTTTTCTAGTGGAGCAATCCGCTCTTGCGTCAAAACAGAGCCCTGTGTGGGCGCCTCAAGGGTGGATGTTTCCTACCCTCAGTATCGCAAGAGACATGCCAATTGCCCCAAAGCAGGGGCTCTTGGTAGAAAATGGCTAAATATAAGGGGGTGCAGCGGGTCGCCCCAAGCAGAAGGGGGGACGGCAGGTTCGTAATAGCGGCTAATATGCCTGTTAAATAGCCATTCTATTGTGGCTGGTTAATTAATAGGCATATTTAGGTGGATTTTTTGAGCAGATTAATCCGGAAGATCTGATCGAAACAGAGCTTTCCATCCTCCTTTTGGGCGGCGGCCACGAATTTTTCTTTGATTTCCGGCCCACGGTCTTCGAAGATTTTTTTGCGTTTTTCACCGCGCAGACTCTGTTCGTCGGCATATGCCTCAAAATTTTCATAGGCCTTTTGGGAATGGTAGGTCACTTCCTCTACTGCATCAAACGGGCCACGGGCCAAGGTTTGGATGGCGCCGATTGCCAGATTGCGCACTTCGCTTTCATCATTGACGAACCGGGTTGCTTCAAAATAATCCCCGGCAGCGACAGGTTCCATGATGTAGAGCACCCCGTCCGGGTTCAAAGTCCGTCCGGCTTCATTGAGCGCATCGGCCATGCGTTCTGGTGCGACGTGATGGAATGAATTGGAAAAGACGACAATATCAAGTTCCCCGTCTTTAAATGGCATGGCTTCCGCCCGTGCATTTTTCCAAGCGACATCAACCCCTTCATCGAGAGATTTCGCAATGGCGCGATCAAGGGCTGTCTGGTTGATATCAATGCCTGTGACCTCTGCTCCGGCTTTGGCAAGGAAGCGGGTAAAACGACCTTCACCACAGCCAACATCGACGACTTTCTTGCCATCAAGGTCCAGTAATTCTTTCGCAATTTCGACGTTCGATGAATAGCGCACTTGCTGGTCCGTGGTCATTATCCTAATTTCTCCGCGAGTTTGTTTGCTGGGCCTCCATGATTTTTATCGGATAATGGTGCCATCGTCATGAAAAATATGAACCGCGAAAATATTGGGAACACCTAATGCCTGATTTGGGGTCACCATCTGTTCGGACCGTTCTTGCCCCACTGATCTCCATGACAGTTTTTCAGGTGATGGTAACCATGGCCATCTTGACCTTGCCGGTCTTTGCCGTGCGTCTGGGGGCAGATCTTGGGGTGCCTGCGTCCTGGGTTGGTATTTACATGTCTGTGGTCTTTTCTGCTGCCATGATCGGGGCCATTTTAGGGGGGCCCGCGGTCAAGCGGTTCGGCGCTATTCGTTTGGCCCAAATTTGTTTGGTGCTCGCCGGTGTCGGGTTGTTGGGGTTGACCGTCGGTACTTTGGTGGCAGTGGTGTTTTCGGCCCTTATTCTTGGGGCTGCCTATGGCCCGCCCACCCCGGTCAGTTCCCATATTCTGGCACGAACCACACCGCCGCATCTGATTCCGATTGTGTTCTCTTTGAAACAGACCGGGGTGCCAGCCGGTGGCGCATTGGCGGGCGTCGTGGTGCCACTGCTTGTCTTGCTCTGGGGTTGGCAGGGGGCGGCAAGTGCGGTGGCAGTGGCTTGTTTTTGTGTGGCGCTGGGGTTACAGCCCTTGCGACGCCATCTGGATGGAGACCGTGATCCCCATGCGCCGATTGGCCGTGATCCGTTCGCACCGCTGCGTCTGGTTATGGGGGATGCAGGACTTCGGCGCATGTCTTTGTTGTCGTTTACCTATTCTTCGGTGCAGATGTCCCTGATTGCCTATCTTGTCACCTTCATGGTGACAGAAGTGCATTACAGCCTGATCGCGGCCGGTGCCATCCTTGCCGTTGCCCAGATTGCCGGGGTGATTGGCCGTGTTGCCTGGGGGGCCGTTTCTGGAACCCTTGTCTCACCGCGGATTCTTTTGGCGCTGTTGGGGTTTTTGATGTCGGCGGCGGCTGCCGCAACCGCACATTTTGATCCCACCTGGGATCCTTGGATCATCTATGGCATCGCAGCTGTCTTTGGTGCCACGGCCATTGGCTGGAACGGGGTGTTTCTGGCGGAATTGGCCTTGGTTGCCCCCAAAGGCCAGGCCGGCGTGGCAACCGGGGGGTCGGTCTTTGTCACCTTTGCAGGCGTTGTAATCTCGCCAGCATTATTTGCAGGGCTGGTTGCATTAGGGTTCGGCTACAAAGGCGGGTTTCTATTGCTTTCAGCCATGGGCCTGACCGGGGCCCTTCTTGTGCTCTTTGATTCCAGACAGCGTTAGCGGTTGGATACGATTAGGGTATTTCGTCGGGCACTTCTTTGGGCCGCCCCTCTTTTTATTTTTCTGGCTTTGATAAATGCGCGGTGTTTGCGTTGGCGCGCTTCATAGGCCACAACGCTCTTTCGACGCCGTTCTGCGCCCACCTTGATGACCCGTTGACGCTCGGCCGCTGCGGCGCGTCTGCGTTCCACACACCACAATCCCATAATCTTTCGCCGATAAGACCGATTCAAGCGCCTGGTAGCTGAATGGTAGTACCCAACGGCAAGGGTCCATGAATGGCGTGCAATGTATAATTTTTTAAGATGCGCTGCGGCGTAAGCAACGTTGGTTTCGGGGTTGAAAGCCTCATCCAGATTGGCAAAGGCATCGGGGTGATAGCCAAGGTTCACCTGCATGCAGCCAACGTCAATATTGCGAATATTTTGGGCCCGCATTTCTTTAACCTTGGCGATGGCCGCTTCCCGGCTTGGCAGGTAGTGGCTGTTCTTTCCCGATGTAACCGTCCATGGCCAGGCAAAACTTGCCTTGCGCAGGCGGTCATATCGGCCCGATTCCGCAAGGGAAATGGCCCTTAGAATTTGTCCGGGAATATTGTGTTTTTGCTCTGCACGATCAACGGCGTGCATGCATAAATTCTTATTATCTTCAATGGGTTGAAGTGCATTTTCCGTGCTCGCCCAGACGGTATTTGACCCCATGCCCAGGGCAAAAATCAGGGCCATTCCTGCCAACAGGCGGCGGCAATTTAGAGACATTGGGGTTGGCAAGTTGGCTTTCATAGCATTCTCGATGCAATCCCTGAGCCAGAAGGGACACGTAATATTATTACTCAAGTCTTATATAAAACATTTGACACTATTTTGCACTTATGGAATAGTCGTAATTGCGGTGCCGGGCCTTACGGCTTTGGACCGCAGACACCCTTTTTGGGCGTTTCCTCCCTATACTTAAGGCCACGCTACGGCGTGGCCTTTTTTTTCGATTTTTTTGGGCCGGCTTTTCTTGCGCAGGCTTTTGGGGCCAGCTTAGGGAGCCGTGGGGGGCGCTATATCCTGAAAAGAGCCAATCAACGCGGTCAGCGATTCTGTCAGTGCCGCCATACCGTCGCTTCGGGTATAGGCATCTTCATCCATATAAAGCCCCCGATTGATTTCGATCTGCAGGGCATGAACCCCGGCATCGGGGCGGCCATAATGCATGGTGGTATAGCCCCCGGAATAAGGAATATTGCGGGTCACAGAATGGTTTCTAGATGTCAGCATTGTTTCCACATGATCAGAAATGGTGCTGTGGCAGGCTGCCCCGTAACAATCACCGAGCACAAAATCGACGCGCCCAATCCCGGGGTCTTGATCCATCGGCCCACCGACCGATGGCATGGAATGGCAATCAATTAACAGGCACCAGCCAAAGGCAGCCCGGGTTTCTTCCAAAAGCCCTTGCAGGGCTTTGTGATAGGGGCGGTAAAGCCGGTTGATGCGATCTGCGGCTTCCGTGAACAATAGCTTGTCTTTGTAAATATCAGAGCCCGTGGCCACGACCCGGGCAATGGTGCCAAGCCCGGCGGCGACCCGGGCAGACTGGCAATTGACGTATGTGGGCAAAGGATCTTTGAACATTTCCGGGTCCAGCTCGAAGGGTTCCCGGTTGGGATCGATATAGGCGCGGGGGAACAGGGCTTTCAGCAGTGGGGCTCCGAGACCGGGGGCTGCGGCAAAAATTTCATCGACGAAACTGTCTTCAGATTTGCGCAAACTGGTGCTGTCCAGTTTCGATGCCTGGGTAAATTCCGGGGTGTAATTCGTGCCGCTGTGGGGGGAGGCAAATACCACAGGCAAGGTCTGTTGCCGGGGGCGCAGAATCTCTAAAACCCCATCTTCTAGCAACGCAGCGGGGGCATTTTTGGGGTCAATAAGGGGTGTGGTCGGGTTAACCATAATGGACAGACTTACCCTAAACCCAAGGGTCTGCCAAGGGTTCGTCTTGGAATTGAGGGGGATTACTGGAATTATACAATTTTAACTTTTGGACCTTTGACGCGGCCCCCAGTCCGGTTTACCCTTAGTGCAATAATTCGGATGTGTGGGGGGTTAACCCTGCCTTTGGGAGGGCCTTCGGGGGCCAATATAAGAAACCTCCGGAGCGTTTAAAAAGCTGTAATTTTGGTCGTTTTGGCCGATCTGAGTACAAGGAAATAATCCGTCATGAGCCGCATTCTTCTTGCTGAAGACGACGCCACTATGCGCATCTTTTTAGCCAAAGCCCTGGAACGGGCGGGCCATGATGTGTTCGCCGTGGGAGATGGCTTGGAAGCGTTATCAGCGTCCAAGGCAGTGCAATTTGATCTGTTGGTGGCAGATGTTGTGATGCCATCGCTTGATGGCTTCCAGCTGGCTGCCAGGGCCCGGATTTCCCATCCTGAGCTTCAGGTGATGTTTATCACCGGGTTTGCCGCCGTTATGCTGCGCGGCCGCGATCAGGAATTGCGCGGCACGAAAGTTCTGTCAAAACCCTTCCATCTGCGTGAATTGGTGGACCGGGTAGAAGAGATTCTGAAAAAGCAGGCCAGCACCGGTTAACGCGCCCAACCCATCATTTGGCGGCCCCCGCATTTTTCCAGCCTTCATCCATCAATCATCTTGGACATGCCCCCTCAATAGGGTATAACCCGGCCCCGAAGGCAAATTTTGGCCTTCACCCCGAACATGGGGGCGCGTAGCTCAGCTGGAAGAGCACTACGGTGACATCGTAGGGGTCACAGGTTCAAGCCCTGTCGCGCCCACCATTTCCCCCCTCCCTCATCGGTTGAAAATTTTCTGAAGTGTTCCTAATTTTTGGGGCCCAAAATATGCGGCCCATACAAAAATACTGCGCGCTTTGGCGCACAGTATTTTTGGGTATTTTAAGCCAGACCCAGCCAAGTATTGCGGGCCTTGGGCTTTAAGGGAAATAGAAAAAAGGGTTATTCAGAAGCGGGGGTGTCACCGGCTTCGGATGCTTTGGCTTCCTTGCGCGCCTCTACCTCAAGCCTCTTGGCTTCGGCCTTGGCGGCTTTCTTTTCCTTTTTCTGGATTTCGCGTTGGTTCTTTTCGAAATTGTAATTTGGCTTGCGAGCCATGGCTTTCTCCGGGTTTATCATTAAGACACACCGGATTATCCCGGTGCATTGTGATGCGTTACGTTAAGCGGCTCTGCGCGAAGGCTTGCCCTGTCTGCGCGGACGATTGTGCCGCTGGTTTTTGTTGGGGCGTCCCTGACCACCCCGATTTCCGCCACCTTTTTTCGGCGGTTTTGCAGTGGCGATGTTTGCAGGCCGTTCACCATTTTCAGAGGGAATGGTCATCCGGATAAGCGTCTCAATATCGCGCAGGTAAGCGTACTCGGTTGAATCGCAGAACGATAGTGCAATCCCTGTATTTCCTGCCCGGGCGGTGCGCCCAATGCGATGGACATAACTTTCCGGCTCATTGGGGATTTCAAAGTTGATGACGTGGGTAACACCAGGCACATCAATGCCGCGTGCGGCAATATCAGTGGCCACCAAAACACGGGCTTTTCCCTTGCGGAAATTTTCCAGCGCGCGCTGTCGTGCACCTTGGGATTTGTTGCCATGGATGGCCTCGGCCAAAACGCCTGCCTTGACCAGTGTTTCTGCAACCTTGTTGGCGCGATGTTTGGTGCGGGTGAACACAATAACGCGTTTAAAGCTTTGGTCGGCCATCAGATCGCGCAACAGGCTGATTTTTGCACCTGTTTCCACGAAATGAACGCATTGCTTGATGGCCTTGACCGTTACCGTCTTGGGCGCAATATCAATGCGCGTGGGACTGGAAAGAATATCCTTGGAAAGGCTTTCCACAGCATTCGGCATGGTGGCCGAAAAGAGCAGGGATTGGCGTTCCCTTGGAATTTTGGCAATAATTTTGCGGACATCGTGAATGAACCCCATGTCCAGCATGCGATCGGCTTCGTCCAGAACCAGATGTTCAACGGTGCCAAGTTTGACATGGCCCTGATCCATCAGATCGAGCAACCGTCCAGGCGTTGCGACAATGATGTCCACGCCCTGGCGCATTTTGTCCACTTGGGCCTTTTGAGAGACACCGCCAAAGATCATGGCAACGCGCAGTTTGGTGCTGGCACCATACGACCGGACGTCGTCGGCGATTTGGATCACCAGTTCGCGGGTAGGCGCCATAATCAGTGCTCGGGGTGCGCGCTTGCCACCACCGGCCTTCAGAATTTGCAGGATAGGCAGTGCAAAGGCGGCCGTTTTCCCGGTGCCGGTCTGGGCAATGCCCAGGACATCGCGGCCTTCAAGCAAAATAGGAATAGATTTGGCCTGAATGGGGGTGGGGGAAGTGTAATTCTTGGCGGCGAGCATATGACATAGGGGCTCGATAATGCCAAGCTCAGCAAAGCTGGGGACAGTATTTTCTTGAGTATTAACTTGAGTATTCAATGGTTTAATCTTTCTACGCGCGCAAGTACGCGCGCAGGGGTGCGAAAAGCTCGAACCGGCACGCGCCGCGTTGGGCGCTTTTGCCACTTCCACGCGCACCTGGAAACAACGGAAATATAAAAAGGGAGGGAACTCCCGCGACGAACAGCTTCTTAATAGAAGTGCTTTGCGCGACCGCGGGAGATTCTCAGAGAGGCTAAAAAGCCTCTTCTGCGGCGTTACTCAGCCTGCAGATTAACAGCCTTAGGGCCGCGGGCATCAGGTTCAACATCAAAGCTGACCTTCTGGCCTTCATTGAGATTGGCGATGCCGGCTGCTTCAACAGCGGAGATGTGAACGAAAACGTCCTTTGAACCATCTTCTGGTGAAATGAAGCCGAAGCCTTTAGTGGCATTGAAGAATTTTACGGTACCTGTGGTCATTGTATTACTTTCAAAGTTTTAGGTTATTCGGAAAAACATTTGTTTTTATCCGAGGCGAAAGATCACACAACGACTTGAGGGAGAATTATCTGCAGCAGAGCGAAAACGCTATGTTGCGGAGGCATTACCAGTAGGGGCTGTGGAGCCATCACGGCGTGCATATGCGCATGATAGTCCTGAAATGCAAGCATTTATTGCAAAAACAACTATTCTTATTTTTCTATTTTTTCCGAAATTGACCCATTTCGCCCATTTTTTGGTGATTTTCGACATGAACACCCTATGAAAATATTCTCAACCCTGCTAAGAACACGTTCTTTCCGACTATGAGCCGCCTTTGGCGGGGAAATTGCCCCTTATGAGTTATAAAAAACCAGAACCCGATGGGGATATTGCCCCGAAGGTCCGCGATTGTCTCGCCTGCCGACGTCCATTTCCCAGTGAATGGACGGGTGAGCGTATTTGTCCAAAATGCAAATCCTCGTCATCGTGGCGGAGTGGATCTGTACGTGAATGGGCTTCTGACTCAAAGAAGTAATCCCATCGTTTGATCGGATTTGAAACTGTGAGCTTCCCACGCGTCTTTGTCATTAATTTGCCCCGTGATGTCGATAGCAAGACGGCCATGGTCTCCAGGCTGGATGCGATTGGTATCGTTCCTGAATTCATCGAAGGCGTGGACGGGGCGACCCTCGATCTTGAGCAATCCCCTTTTTATGATGGTGCCCATCGGCGGCGCTGTTATGGCCGCGATATGACGGCGGGTGAATTGGGCTGCCTTCTTGCACACCGGAAAATTTTTGAAAAGATGGTTGATGAAGGAATGGCGCACGCCATTGTTCTCGAAGATGACGTCATGTTCGAAGACGATTTTCCAGCGGTTGTTCGTGCCCTGATTGATGATCCCCGTCCGTGGGATGTCATTCGGTTTTTGGGTGCAGGGAAAATCTATGATCGCGGGTGCCGGATCATAGCACCCCTTTTGGGTCGGTATGCGTTGGCACGTTTGCCCACGGCACCGGGTGGGGCACACGCATATTTGATGACCCTGAAAGCGGCCCGGGTCATGGTTGCCCACACCCGTGTGAATTGGGTGCCCATTGATACGCTGCAGGGGCGGTGTTGGGAAACCGGGTTGGAAACGCTGGTGGTCCATCCTGCCCCTCTGGGGACCGATCCAGAAGCCGTGTCTACCATTGGCGATGTGCGTTTTGACAAGACGGTTCGCTCAACGGGATGGGCCAGGCGGCTTTATCCTTTGACCCGGTTTTGGTTCAAGCTGTGCGAAGGATTGGGAAAGCGTTTTGTTTTCTTGTCGGCCTGGTTCCGCGATCAGAAAACGTACCGATAACACGCCGTCAATCTGGAGCTGGCGGTTGATGCGCCGTGCGAAGGTTCGTTCGGTCATAAGGTGAGGCACAAACCCCAATTCGTGCAAATAATTCAGAATTTCAAGGTAATTGGGCTCCCCTTCATAAAGCGGGAGCAGGGACATTTCGATCTGGATTCCAAAAATGGAATCCATGATTCCTTCCGCACCCTGTAAGACCGCCATGTCGTGACCCTGGGCATCAATCTTGAGGAAAGGGCGCGATGCATCCTTAAAGCCATTTGGGAACAGCGTATCAAGCCGATGAATGGGAACCCGGTCGTGTTGTATGGTTTCAGTCCGTGGCAATGCTGATTTCAGGGCATCGGTCGGTGGGGAAAGGCTGCTGAGGTCGGATGCACCGGAAACCATCATTTCCACCATGTCGTCACAGTCGCCCAGGGCGGTGCGCTCATTGACCTCCCATAGGGGGTCGTTGGATGCGGCCGCCACAAGTTGTTCGTAACAGCTGATGACCGGCTCAAAAGAAATAATTTTTCCGGCGTAATCCCAGCGTCTGAGCATTTGGCCCGTTTGGCCAACATTGGCACCAACATCAAGGAAAAGATCGACGTCGTGGTGTGCAAGAATGAGGCTTGTCTTGCCTTCAACCGTGCGGTGTTTTTTGGGTTTTCTGAATAGGTCGATGAGTTTCATGGCCTATTTCAGATAGCTTCGCCATTCATCGGCATAGGGGATGTCTTCGTACCCTTTCATGGTTGGGATGCCCCGGGTCATGTGGACAATTTCCGGGTCAATTTCAGGCGATGACCATCCATCCAGCCAATTCCACCCCTCAGGCAGGGCGCCGATCTGTTCATCTTCCAGCCATTTGAAAGCGTGCAGGAATGAGCCTGGGGAATTGTTTGTCATTTCCACAGTCAATTTTGCATTCGCAGGGTGGCTGCAATTCCACAGAATCATGGACGACCAGTTTTTTCGGAAATAAAGCTCCTGGCGCTGCCCATCCATTTTTATGTTTTCTTTGGGGCGATGATTATGCTGAACGCACATGACGGCATATTTGTCATCGGCCAGATCAAACAGGGCTTTGATGTCTCGGCGAAATAGAAAATCTGAATCGGTGCAAAGTGCCCAGCCCTTATAATCTTGTAATGCGGGCACCAAAAACCGGGTGAATGAAAAATCTGTTGAAAATGGTTTGCCGTCGCGGGTGTCAATCCGCTGATTACCTTCTGTGGTGAAGGGCCGGTCATACAGGTTTTTGGCGCGCAGTTCTTCTTCGCGCAATTCCTGAATGTTTAGCGGGATGGAAGACGTTGCAAGCAGGGATGCTCTTGCTACTTCGGTCGCTTCTGGTTCGCGGCGGTCAAAACCGATATAGACGGAATGGGTCATGGTCATATGATGTAAACAAAATTCATTTTTCAAGGTTGCGGGAAAGTGCCCAAAGACGTTGGTTAACTTAACATTTTACGAATTGCGCTCACACAAAATAAATTATTTTTATTTTGCTGGGGGTGAAAAAACATCCAAATGTTAAAAGTTTTTTTAAATTTTTACGTAATAACCATTCTCATATTCGTTCTTGCCTTTTAAATGGTTGGCAGAACAAAGACATAATCATCTTGCATTTAAACATGCAAACAACCAATTCGAGGCTGTAATGGGCAGAATCAACATCAAGGGACTTATCTGGGGCGTTCTTACATGGATCATCTCGATATTTGTATTTTACGTCAACGGAACACTTTGTTTCTCGGTTGAGAGCTGTCGTATTGATGGACTGTTTGTTTCAGGTGGGGTCGCACTTGGACTTTTGATTCCGGCCTGGATCGTTTCTGCCGTTGCTTCCGCACTTTCCCCATCAAAGCCGAAACAGGTGAAACAGCCAGAGCAAAGCGCCTAGCGGTTTCCTATCCTTCGAACGAATGCCCCCGGTAAGCCTCGGCAGCCAGTTTATGGCGCGGCTTAATCTTTTGGTGGCGCGAAATTGGCCCGGGCGTGGGATGGTTTGAAGCCAGCCCGTTCGATGTTGTGATAAGAATGCTGAGGATCCCCTTCCACAGCCTCACCGGTTTCTACCGCTAGAATTTGGCAGCCATGGATGGATGCGCCTTCGATCCGTGCAGCAAGGGTCGCCCCTTGGGAACCGCGTCCTCGAAGGTCGGGATCAGTAGCCCCCCAATCCAGCCAGCCCAGCCCTTCGTGAACAAACAGGGCCCCGCACCCGGCGGGCTGGTTCTTATCAAAACTCATGAAAATGTGCCAATGATCGCGCCCTGCAAGGGCTGCATAAACCTCGGCCATAGGATTTGTGAAGCCAAAGCTCGTGGCAACAATACGGCCAAAGTCGGCCCCGTGTTCCGGGCCAATTTCACGAACGCTCAAATCTGTTTTGGCGCTGGGAATATTGCCGGGATCGCGCTGAAACTTCACCCAGGCACGGGTTGGCTCCAGTCCTTCTTCCCCCAGCCAGTCTTTTAATCCAGCCGGGCGGGATTCGGGATGCAGGTGAATAAAATAGCGCGCAATGCCGGCTTCTTTGTAACGGGCAACCAAATCCCTGACTTCCTGGCGGCTTGCTTCTGTTTCAAGGCCAAGGCCGATGGTGCGGTTGAACATGACATTGGGATCATTCCGTGTAAGCGAAAGATATGCGCTGCCAATGGTTTCCCCTTCCATGCCCAAAGCTGCGCGGGCATCCAAAGGGGCTGCAGCATGAATATCCATCAATGCTGCGCGCTCAGTCCGTTCCGTCGCGAGAGAAAAGGCATCCATAACGCGGCCTAGCTGTTTTCTTCTGGCCAGCAGGCAAAACCCAGACCGGTCTTTGCATGATGGGACGGGATATAATCCAGAACCTTGCCTGCGCGCTGCATGATGGCCGCAGCGGTGATCCATGCCCGAATTTCACCGGTGCCGCCCCGCAGGGTGTCTGAATCGAAGGTGAATAGATTACACAGGTCTTCACCCTTGTTTTGCTCTATCCGTTCCAGAACCCAGCGGTCCAGGGGTTCATCAATCCAGCCAGATCGTGGGCCGCGGGGGTCGTGGGATAGGCCCCCTGAAGCGTAAATTGCAATGCGTTCCGGCGCATCGGCCAGAATTTCGCGCAAGGCAATGCCCATATCCCAGCACCGCTGTGCCGTGGGCAAAGGTGGAAAGTTTTCATTGATGAAAATTGGGACCACCGGAATATCAAGTTTTGGATTAATCCGGGGATGGGGGTGAATCAGCATATGGGACATGCCCTGGCTGGGCTTTCCCAGAGGCTGCATTTTTCCAAGGTTAGAGACATCAAAGCCATGTTTGACCAGACCAAAGAGAATGCGGTTGGCCATGTCTGTATGGACCGGGACGGTGACATGGGAATCTTCCAAAGGCTGGTCGATGTAGCGAGGCTTTGACGCACCCCATACTTCATCGCCCGTGAACACGGCAAAAATGGGATTGTTGCTTGAATTGAACATGTCGCCCTGATCATCGCCGATATAGATGATGACATCGGGTTTGTAATCCGTGATTTGTTTGCGCAGGTTTTTAAAAACGGTCTCGATGCGCGCGACGTGTTCTTCGATGACCTCTGGGGTTTCCAGCTTTGCTGTGTGGGGTTGGGAATCGCGCATGTAATCAGGGACCCCTTCATACACTTTGGGCCACCATTTCGCCGGGCAGAAAACCGCCGGGGCATGTGCTGTTGCGAAACCTAGTCCGATCATTGTTTTATTTCCTCAAAGCAAGCTTGGTCATACAGGGATGTTTCGAATACTAATCATTTTTTTGCACGACGCAAAGGGTTGATCAATAGGGTTGAACCCCCAATGTCATGAAAACGTTTGAATTGGATCAAGCCCTCACAACCCTCACTAGCGATCAAGGGATGGAGATCAAAGACCTGGCCGCAACTAAGGGGTTCCAACAGCCTTTTTTGTTGTGTTTCTGCCCTTTAATTTCCATGACGCGCCTGGCTTCCTTAGTTTTTTATTAACCGTGAAACTATAGAATTCTAGGTATGTGGGAACGTCTATGGGCCTATTTTGCCGATAGATTGTCCCGGTATTTGTGTCCCTTGCAGGGCAAGGTTGGGGCTTTTTGGCATCAGCACTGCCTGGAATGAAGGAAGTAGCCTGGTATGAATGTGGCGTCAGCCTTAATGAAGGTTTTGCCATTCGGCAAAAAGGATCCGGCTGGGTTAGAACCCGGCGCGGAAAGCGACGAGGCTGGTCTTGAGCCAACCGCTGATGGTGGCAGTGATTCTAAGGGGGATGCGCCTGCGCCGGGTGAAGACGAAGGCGAGAACAATCTGATCACACGCATTATGGCTTGGTGGGAAGGCCAGGATGTCGATGAATACAAACAGCTAAAGGCTGTGGCCGATGCTGAGAAAGAGGTTGAAGACGCCGATGGCGAGCCCGCGTTAAAGGTCGTTGCTGGCGGCAAAGACAAGACCGATCAAGGCCCCCAGGCATATTGGAATCCATCGCGCATTCTTGTTGCCGAACTTTTGTGGGGCGAAGGCGAGGTTATTCCGGGGGGTTCTGAGAGGACCATGGAAATGGTGTCTTCTTTTGGCATTCAGAAGGAAACCAATGTTCTCAATATAGGCGCCGGCCTTGGTGGTGCCATTCGGGACATTGCAAAGAAATTTGATGTTTGGGTTTCTGCTTATGAAGCCGATGCCGAGCTGGCCCAGGCGGGCGTTGAGATGTCCATTAAGGCAGGGTTGAGCAAAAAAGCAGAAATTGAGCATGCCGATATGGAAAACCTGACGGTGCGTGAAGAACACTTCGCCTGCGCATTTTCCAGAGAAGCCCTGTACATGGTCAAGGACAAGGAAAAATTGCTGACCAGCGTACAGGAAGGCCTGAAAATGGATTCATCCTTGCTGATAACCGATTATGTTGTGGCCGAGGGTCGTGCCGATGATCCGGCGATCGCTAAATGGAAAGAGGTCCAATCCAGACCCATCTATTTATGGAGTCCTGCCGAAGCCCAGGAAATGCTGCGCCAGCTTAATTTCGAAGTGCGGGTAGATCAGGATATTACCGCCCAGGTGCGTGGCGATATCTTTGCGGGTTGGGAAAAATTTATTACCAGTCATGAACGCGACGGGGTTCCCCCGCAATTGCAACAAGCCCTTCTGGAAACGGCGACCGATTGGGCTTATTGCGTTGAAGCTATGGATTCCGGGGCTTTGCTGGTCTATCGCTTGGTCGCCATCAAGAAATAAGGCTTCTAAAACAAGGGTTTTACAGGCAGAAACAAGGCGTTGTGGCGACGGTTGACACAACGGGGTCAAACCCTTATGTTCCGCCGCATCAACGGGGCCCAAATGGGCCTTTCTTTAAGACATTTATTAGGAAAGCCGGGATCATGAAGGTTCTGAATTCGCTGAAATCAGCAAAAACACGTGATAAAAACTGCCGTGTCGTTCGTCGCCGGGGCCGGGTTTATGTGATTAACAAGCGCAACCCCCGTTTCAAGGCACGCCAAGGCTGATCGGCCCCTATCAGGCCAGCCCCCATCAAGATCGGGGATAGCCCATCATGATCGCCGCCCTTAGGGGCGGCGTTTTTATTTGTCTGAATTTTGGCAGCGTATTTTGCTTATTCGTTAACGGTAAAGATTCTGAGGACATTGGTCGCCCCGGGTGTTCCAAAGGGCACCCCTGCGGTGACGACCAGTTGTTGGCCTTTGCGCGCAAACCGTTCGCGCACAGCAATGCGGGCCGCGCGCGCAACCATTTCAGTAAAGTTCCGCACATCCCCCGTGACCACAGGATAAAGCCCCCAGACCACTGTCATGCGGCGTGCTGTGCTGCGTTGGTTGGTCAGGCACATAATTGGCACACTGGGGCGTTGGCGGGCAGCGCGCAATGCTGTGGAGCCTGATGTGGTGTAGGTCACAATGGCGGCAGCAGAAATGGTATGGGCGACAGCCCCGGCAGCGGCCGTGATGGCATCGGATGCTGTTGCGGTGGCTTCAACCCGGGTGGTCTCTATGACATCTAGATAATGGTCATCCTGTTCGACCTGGCGAATGATGCGTTCCATCATGCCAACGGCTTCTTTGCCATAAGACCCAACAGCCGTTTCAGCAGATAACATCACCGCATCCGCACCGTCATAGATGGCGGTGGCAACGTCCGATGCTTCGGCCCGGGTGGGTGCCGGGGATTGGATCATGGATTCCAGCATCTGGGTGGCAACCACCACAGGCTTGCCTGCCTCATGGCAATGGCGGATGATTCGTTTTTGCAGGGTTGGCACTTCTTCGGGGGGCATTTCCACGCCCAGATCGCCCCGGGCCACCATGACGGCATCAGAAAGTGCGATAATTTTGTCCAGTTCCTGGATTGCCGCAGGTTTTTCCAGCTTGGACATGATGCTGGCACGGCCTTTGGCGATGGCCTGAATTTCGGCGACGTCTTTGGGGCGCTGGACGAAGCTAAGCCCAATCCAGTCGGCACCATTTTTAAGCGCAAAGCGCAGGTCGCGCTTGTCTTTGGTGGTCAACGCGGGCAAGGCCAACACCGTATTGGGCACATTCAGGCCTTTGTGGTCTGACAGCACCCCACCGGTAATGACACGGGTATCGATATAATCACGGGTTTTCTTTTCAACCCGAAGCCGGATGCGACCATCGTCTAATAACAGGTCGTGCTTTGGCTTCAGTGCAGAAAAGACTTCGGGATGGGGCAGGGATACGCGGGTTTGATCGCCGGGCTTTTTTGATCGATCAAGCCGAAAATGATCCCCGGTCTTGAGGGTGATTTTGCCATCGATGAAGGTGCCAACGCGGAGTTTCGGCCCCTGAAGGTCCATGAGGATGCCGATGGGGCGGCCACATTTTCGTTCCAAATCGCGGATGATTGCAATTAAGTCTTTTAAAATGTCATGGCTGCCATGACTGAAATTGAGCCGGAAGACATTGGCCCCTTTGCGGTGCAGGGCCTCTATTTGGCTGGGTGTTTGGCTTGCAGGGCCAAGGGTGGCAATGATTTTTGCATTTCGACGCTGTGACATGGC
>Ga0233439_10003069_pt1 | contig 17941 bp, 1 predicted proteins | sample SI_123_September_6_FD_182713 | JGI IMG/M metagenome (GOLD analysis project Ga0233439, IMG submission 182713) | Seawater microbial communities from Saanich Inlet, British Columbia, Canada - SI_123_September2016_100_MG | ecosystem: Environmental > Aquatic > Marine > Inlet | place: Canada: British... | reverse complement strand
TGTATTGAACCACTATGCAATTGTCGCATTTGTCGTTCTGCGTGCTGCCTACAATCTGCACAAGGAACGTTTGAACATATTCCCTTGATTATATTTATAATAGTATCTTTTTGGTTATTGAATTCTGAATGTTTTATTTTTCTTGCTAATACATGCATAAAATTCCATGCGCTTTGTCCCCATTCTTTTTTTGATGCTATCATTATTTATAGAAACCTTTACTTAAAAATAGAAGAATCTACAAAAATACATAAACATAAAGGTGTATATACATATTAATATATAATATATCTCATATCATGACTAAATACGTAATCACGAATGATGACGACGATAATGTCGCTCTTGGGAAATGGACAGATTTATTGCATATAAGCGATAGTGACACAGATGAACTCAGCTCATCACAATCACATTGTCTCATATCTCATGAATTATTAGACCACAATGTTATTTCATTACCTTGTAACCATTCTTTTAATTTCTTGCCTCTATACCACGAGCTACTTAGGCAAAATAGAAGGGATCCTAGTTTGCATTGTCCTTATTGTAGAACAGTTCATGTCGATACTGTTCTTCCTCATGTGAAACTAAACAGATCAATGGTGTATAGACAGGGTATAAATCAACCAGTTGAATTTTGTCTACCTTTCCATTCATGCGAGTACATTTTCAGCAGCGGAAAACAAAAAGGAAAATGTTGTGAATCAACTGCTTACATTACAAAGAATGGAAAATATTGCTCAACTCATCACAAAACTGTGCAGCTGCAAAAGGAAAAGCAAATTACAAAACAAAACAAAGAAAAGGAAAAGGAAGAGATGAAATCGCTCAAACAAAAGGAAAAGGAAGAGATGAAATCGCTCAAACAAAAGGAAAAGGAAGAGATGAAATCGCTCAAACAAAAGGAAAAGGAACAGATGAAATCGCTCAAACAAAAGGAAAAGGAACAGAAGAAATCGATCAAGCAAAAGGAAAAGGAACAGAAGAAATCGATCAAACAAAAGGAAAAGGAACAGAAGAAATCGCTCAAACAGAATTTAAATAAGGTAACTATATAGGTATTAATTCATATTTTCTAAAATCGAATTGGTCAATTTGTCTATTTATAAAATAGATTACTTTTATTTTATAAATTTTTGTATCAATATATCATGAAATTATTTTATGTTTTTATGTCCCTGAAGATGAATTGGAACTAAGTATTTTTATATTTCCGTCTGTATAGCAGTGTACAATATAACCTTCATGTTCATTTAATACTAGTTCAGGTACTAGCACATATTTACTATTCGTATATTTATATTTTGCTAATATTATGTTGTCGTCATCCTGAATGTCGCTTTGCTGGGATACTCCAAGCAAATTCCACCCTTCTTTTAGGACTACAGTTTTCGTACTATCATCTAATTTTGAGGAATAGTATATACTAGTAGCAGGATTAACATTATAGTGACCTATCCACATTCCCATAAATCCATGCGTATCCTCTGTGATTGCTTTAGTGTTGATGTAATTTATACTGTCATATCCGGTACTGTCCTCATTAAAATCTGATATACTTCTCGAGCCATAAAAAGTTACAGTAGCGTCCTGTCCAATACCTACTAATGTTTGATATTTGCTTGATGTATTTATGTCATACTTTTTCATTACAACGAATTGAGAAAAGTTTGTCGTCATTACTGTCTCGTAACCGTAAATATCCTCGAATGTGTATCGAATGGCTATACTATAGCCTAAGTCATCCTCTGTCAACGTATAAGAAGTAGTAGTTACCCCTGCTATTACAGTTTCGACGTCTTGACTGTCCTTTCTTATCCAAGCGTACTGTTTCGTGTTTTCTTTAATTCCATCAGTATCATCTACACTACTTATATCTACATGCAATGTGTTACCTAAAAGAACATCCTCTTGGGTAGTTATAGCTTGACCTTGCGCAGTCCTTATTTGTGGAGTTCCAGTAGCATCTGCGTTTGTTGTATCTGTTACTGTCGTTGTTTCAGTAGTGAATGTTTGTGCCAATTGTGCTGCTTCTGTATCATTAATTACCTCTATCGTATCATCGTTCTCTGCGACAGAGTTGAAAGAAGTAACCATTTGATCTGCGTTTCCGTTAGTCTCTAAGTTCTGCTTTATTGTATCATCAGTTTCCTCAGTTTTAACCTTGTATACCACATCTAACGAGGGAGAGGAAGAAGAATTTATTACTAAGTTCACTAATGCACTACTACTATTTTCTAGTAACAGTGACGTGCTTCCAGTATTCACTGTAAAACTTATTATTTCTATATTTTCAGGATCTTCACCTATAGATGAAGCAATAAAGTTAGTTACAATTGCTTCTCCTTGTTCAGGTTCCATGTTCTCAAATTTATCTATTGTATTTGTATCCAATTGTATTGAAGTATTACCAACAACATATTGTTTCACGGTAATTGTAAAACTCTTTTCTGATGAACTATTCCCAGCACTGTCATTCACAGTTACAATTACAGTAAGAGTTTCTCCTAAGTTACTTGATGGGGTACCAGAAATAGTAAATGACTTGTCATCGTTGAAGACAATATTTAACCATGACGGTATGCTTCCTCCATCATTTAACTTTGCACTAACAGATAAACCAGATGAAGGTGATCCTGACACAACTGTATACGTGACACCTACTATATCGTTCGCTAAGTATGCCTCGATATTAGTTAAAGTTGGAATTACAGGAGGAGGAGAAGAGACATAAATACTGAATACTTTCGAGTCTGAATCTCCAGGAATGTCTGTTGATGTTACCCTAATTCTTGCTGATTGAATGATAGAGTTTGTTCCGGTTATGGTTACTGATTTGTTGTTTGCTTCTTTTGATACAGATAGCCAAGTCGGCATAGTTACTACATTGTCAGATTCGTCTAATGCTTCCACTACTGTCGTTACAGTATCATCATCAGCGTCTGTGATAAGAATAGTAACGTCTATTTCATCTTGATCTTTTACGAAATACTTGTCTGATATATCTGATATACTAGGAGGAACATTATCAACGACAACAATTTCAAAAGTTTGATCTTTTTCTCCTCCACTTTCATCTGCTGCTCGAATTCTTATGTTGCCGTAATCACTAACAGTAGATGGTGTCCAAGATATCGTATTTCCGGTTATTGACATACCGGTAGGCACATTTTCGATTAAGGATAACGTTATCGTTTCTCCTTCTTCGTCCGATACATCTATCGTATGTTCATATAGTATTCCTCTACGACCATTTTCGGGTGGCGTATTATTGAAAACAGGAGGACGATTTATGGTCAACACAAATTCTTCTGTGTCTTTCTCTCCAGCTGCATCTTCTACCTCTATATTTATAGTCAAAGAATTAGGAGAAGACAATGGTGGTTTCCCTGTAAAAGTTCCGCTTTTTCCATTCGTTACTACAGTAAAGGTTAACCAAGATGGTAAAGTATTTCCGTCAGATAGTTTTGCTGATAATATAACTGAAGAATCGTCACTATCCTCCACAGCGACGTTAATACTACTCATGTTCTCGTCTATTTGAACTGTGGAATCACTAACATCTGTAATATTTGGTGGGGAATTAGCTATGACGTCGATAGTAAAGATAATAATTGTTTCTCCACCATATTGATCTTTAACTATTACTATTATGTCAGAGTACGTTCCTTCATTAGTAGGGGTCCATGATAAATTATTACCTATCAATGTCATCCCCGTAGGACTATTTTCGACAGTATAGTTTAATATGTTGCCATCATCCGAATCTGTAGCATCTACAGTATAAGTGTACTCTATACCTGTTCGACCAGTAGTCGATGGTAATTCACTAATAATTGGAGGTCTGTTTACCCTTAATGAAAACTCCATATTGGTTATATTTCCTTGCGCATCTTCAGAGGTAACCTTAATCTCGTATACACCTGCCTCATTTTCAGTTAAATTCCCAGTCTTGGAAAAAGATAAGGACTTGCCTGAGTTAATACTAGAGAAGGTTAACCATGAGGGTAAGTTGGTTCCATCTTTTAGAGTAGCAGTCGTAGTAATGGTTTCATTATCTGGATCTGTCACTGTTGATGAAAGGCTAACTGTGTCTCCCACTTGAAGCGTAGTATTTTCTATTATACTAATTGCTGGTGATGCGTTACTTGTTATTGTCACTACGAATTCCTCAACAACAGATCCTCCATTACTGTCCTCCGCTCTTATGGTGACATCGTATGATGAACCTACTGAATCAGGTGATGTACCTGAAAGTTGTCCATTCGATAAAGTCAACCATTCCGGTATTGTTGTCGCTGATAGTGTAATTGTATCATCGAGATCAGGATCTACTGCGGTTATGTCGTAAATATATGATGAGTTTGCGCGAACAGAAGTTACTGCAGTAGAAGTAATCTGAGGAGGATTGTTAACATATATAGATAGATTTTGTTCTGCTTCACCACCCGCACTATCCACTGTAGTAATTTTCAACACAAATGATCCACTTACTGTCGGGGTTCCAGAAATAATGCCATTTGATTTTCCATCCAGGTCTATTGTTGCTGACAAACCAGTAGGAACATTCTCAAATGAAGTTATCACTGTGTCTCCATCTTGTTCACTAATCGTGAAATTTATCTGTTCCATTAAAACATTTATTTGCAAAATTACTGTGCTATTTGGCACATTCTCTATTACTGGTGGATTATTTGGAGCTACTACTATTGAATAAGTTTGTGACGATGATCCCCCATAATTATCTGAAGCTACTATTGTTATATCTGAATGAGTTGCAGGTACTTGTGGAATACCGGATAATACAACTCCATTCAAGCTTAACCATGAAGGAGCGTTAGCATTGTCCAAAGATAAAGTGACCGAGTTATTGGTATCCAAATCTATAACTGATATTTCATACTGATAAAGTATGCCTTGCCTCGCGGTTGTAGTTGCATTACTTATGAATTGTGGAGGACGATTTATCCTAACGCTAAATTCTTTCTCTGTACTTTCATTTGCTGAATCTGTTGATATTATCTTGAAAACTGTAATTCCATAGTCGCTGAAATTTGAATTTACGTTTATATCTGGATTTATAGTAATTTTTCCATTATCTTTACCATTAGAGTCCACACTCATGTTAATCCACGAATCATCTACACCTTCACCATTTTGAAGTAACAGCGTAGTAGTGACGGAGTCGTCATCCTCGTCTACTACAGTGAAAGGTATGTCTTTACTTTCACTAACTTGAACAGTAGTAGCTTCTGACACCGCAATGACAGGTTTTATATTCTTCACTATAACTAATTCAAATGATTTTGTGCTTGAATAAACAGGATCGTCGCTATCGCTTACCTTTACTTCAAAAGTTATTTGAGAGGCATCCATAGTTAGCGGAGCTATTCCTGTGACCTTGTTATTGGATATAGATAGCCAACTATAACTAGCAATAGTTGTAGGTGTAATCTCCAAGGTGTATGGACTTATCCCTCCGCTTACAATTATTTCTGTTGTCTCGAATACTTTACCGGTACAAGCTGTTGGAATATTCGCTATAGCTATTTGGGGAGGACTCTTCACAGTTACAGTAAATACTTTTGATGACGATGTACCATGTTCATCAGTTGCCGTAACTGTTATTGATGATACAGCTGGATCCTCATCATTATCTAATGATGGTATGCCTGAGAAGCTACCGGACTTTTTATCTGTGCTTGGTGTAAATTCTAACCATGACGGTAAACCAGATACCACTAATGTTTCAATGCTATCATTATCACTTACGGTGAATGTAATGCTATCCATAATAGAATACTCTTCAACATTAACATTATCAATGACAGAAATCACTGGAACGTCATTAATTGTCAGAGTAAATTCATTTGTAACTTCAACCGCATTCTCATCTGTAGCTATTGTCTTTACTGTATAAGATCCAGCAGTCAAACTTGTTGAACTAGTGAACTCGATCTCCTTCCCATTTGTTATGTTAATTATATGGGAATTTATTTCTGCAGGTAACGATGTATCATCAGCCATAGATATAACAACAGATAGTTGATTATGTGCACTATCAGGGTCATAAAGTATTAGAGTACCATTGAAAGAAACTCCCTCTTCTATCACTGTATTTTCTATTGTTTGTGTAAACTTAGGTAATATAAAATCGGAAGTTACCACATTGTTAGTTGTTTGCGTTAATGTGTACTCATTTGAAAATGAATCTGTATATGTCAGAGAAACTTTTATTTTCATACCTGCAGCAGAAATAGGAATCTGAAGAGTACTTCCTGATTCATCCTCTATAATTGTTTCACTCCCGTCAGATTCATTAACGATGTACCATAGATAGGAGGACGTTACCATATTATCACCATCTATGTGTTCTGCAGTAAGAATGTCAAATACATTTGTGGAACCTGAGAGAACAAGAGTTCCAGCTCCTTCATCTATGTCAGTAAATTTTATGGTTATTTCCTGGGTGTAAGCGCTATTAGATTCTGTGGTCGCTGTTACATCCAATTTGTATTCCGATTTTTGCTCAAAGTTATATTCTTTTGTGGGTATCAATGCTATATTGAATTCACCGTTAGACTCAACTAATAAAAAGTTTTCTCCGTCTTGCCCTGCCCCATTATTAGTAATAGCGACCGGTATTGATGGAGAAGGACTTTCTTGTCCCCAATTAACTACCACCGTTCCGATATTCTTGGGGGGACCATAATGTGTCTGTTCTTCTAACTCTATTGTCGTTAGACCAGTGGAACTATCCGTAGTTATAGTAATATCAGATGCGCCTTCTCCTACGTTCACTACATTAAACATGATCGGAGATACTGCTGAGACATTAGTCTCCGTATCTAATACAAGAATGTTTACGACAATGTTATTTATACTTTCATAATCTATTACTTTCTTTGTTACTACCTCATTATTTATTATTTCAAAGAATTCGTTGTCATCTATAAAATAATCTAATGTGGTTGATGATGTACCAAGAGCAGACAATGACCCAACTACAGTTCCGATAGCCACATTTTCCGATATTGATACAGACGATAACTGAACGTCTGTAGGTTCACCATTTATATACTTTATCCATCCGTTTGACGTAGCGCTTAAATAAAATGTGTACTCTACATTTTCAGGAGTTACAGGTAAGAATGGATAATCCTCTACTAACTTGCTTTCTGAGAACATACCAACCATTCGTACACCCGGCAAGACAGACCAACTTCCGAGGTATTGATTAAAAGAATACGCTTTACCAAGGAAATACTCAAAATCAACAACGTGGGAAACGTCCCAATTGGACATGGGAGAGTTATATGAAAGTGCTTTGTAAAACATCTTTTTCATATTTGTCGATTGAAAAGTATTCCATGCAACAAAGGTATATGACCCAATGGTGACTATTTTTGTGCTTATATCTCTATTGAATAATAAAGAATTATAGAATGCATTCTCAAACGTTCTTACGCTATATGTGTCCCAATGAAAAGATTCCCCGTTGTTATCGAATATATCCGTGTTATAGAATGTATCACGTAAGGATTGTACTTTCTTTGTATCCCAAGCAATATACGTTCTGTCTCCTACTGTAACTTCCTTAGTTGAAACATTTCTGTTAAAACTTTCTGCATTTTTGAAAGTGTATTCAAGACTCGTTACCCGGGATGTATCCCAAGTTGATATATCACCATTGAAATTTTTTGCACTTTGAAAAGCATATTTCAAAGTAATAACTTCTTGAGTATCCCATAAGTGTATAGAAGGTACGTTTGTCACAGATGAGTTATAGAATATTCCTTCAAATGAGGTAGAGTGTAATAATGTTGGTGAATCAGTTGCTTCTATGGATCCACTGAAACCGTAGAATTGATATCCCCCTCGACTTAACGGTACATTACCAAACTGATGAATAATTACGTCATTTGATTTCTTCCTATGAAACGATAAACCATCGTTTACTTTTGTTTCCACAACTCCTGAGTGTTTGTCAAGTCCAAGTATTGCCTCCTGAAATACAAATGCTAAATTCACACGGATACGGTCATTTGCTAGGTCTGTAGTTGTAATAGTAGTAGTAGTAAAACTATCTCCCGATAATGGTGTTTTAAAGTTGCTAGCTTCATAAGAAGTCTTTGTCATAGAATATATGAATGTTCCGGTAATATTCACTAGTGCACGCTTATGTGGTACTGATCTATCCCAGAATGATGTAGGGACTACCGCTCCCCATGGGTATCCAGTGTTAACCTCTGAGTTTGTTAGATTGCTTGCAAACAAATAAAACGTGTTGCAGTTTTCATTAACATCCCATTTTTTTACCGGTTGATCAAATTCACTTGTACCTCCCAACATAAGTGTCATTGCTCCTACTTTACTCATATCCCAATTCGAGATATCTTGATTAAATTTCCTACATTCTAAAAACATTTCTACTGTATTGGTTACGTTACCTGTATCCCATCCTGTTATATCTCCGTTAAAATTAGCACAACGGCTAAACATACTGGACATTCTAGTAGCTCTGCTTACATCCCAATTATTAAGATCCTGGTTAAAGGCCCAAGCACCATAAAACATGTTTCTGAAATCTCTTATGTTGCTTATATCCCAAGCGACATATTTCACACCATTCGGTTTAGTTCGCACTGTTGTATCTATTGGCTGGTTGAAGTAACCTGCACCTTGAAATACCGCATTAGCAAATGTAACTCTGGAAGTGTCCCAACCAGATATATCTCCGTTCATTCTACTCCCCATAAATGTTTCAAACATGTCAACTATGTGACTTGTATCCCAGTAGAGTGGTTGGTTGAACTTAGCGGTGTTATAAAACATTGAATTCATTGATGTCACGTTACTTGTATCCCAATTACTAATAACTCCATTGAAGGATCTTGCCCAATGGAACATATGGTCCATATTGATTACGTTCTTCATATCCCACAAATTTATGTTTGTCACATCTTCTAATCTTGACTCTAAGAACATATAACTTCCCATTGTAGCTTTGAGAATAGTTGGTGTATCCTCTGCTGTCATCTTGCCATAATAATAACTGAATTGATGTCCTTCATATGTTCCACTCAGTCCGTATTGATTTCCTCCTCCTTTAGATAATGGAATTTTCCCCCATTGAATAATTTCTATTGACGGTTCCTGCGACAGACGTCCCCAACGAGCACCGAAGTAAACTCCTGACCTACCAGGTTTATTTGGGTTAAACTCAAATACGACACTCACAGTGACTCGATCATCATCGTCTGGATCAGGATCGGTATAAGTGTATTCTAATTTATAGAAACCTCCATCATTGTTTATAGGTAAACGGTGACTTGCCGCTGTCCATTTCTCTCCAGACAACTTGAAAATAAAGGTTCCACCGATAATATTCGTATTGGATACAATTAATTTCGCCGCATTTGTTTGTACTTGCTGAGTAACTGCCGTTATGTTCGAACTGAATGATGTTGTGTCACTTTCAAAGTCAGGAGCATCTTCAGCACTTTCTATTAATGAAGTAGATGCGATCGAAATTTGCGCTGCGGAACTTATTACCTTCGATATAGACTGGTCTGCTTCGATAGTGTTAATTGTATTGTTTATGTTTGACGCATAACTAGCTATGTTCTCTTTTGCATTAGCACTCACCGTCACCCCGGTATCCGCCGACACTGTGTCAATAATGGACGATACATTATTCGCATCACTCAAATTAAAATCAGATGAGCTGGTTGCGTTACTAACCGTATCTACCAATTTAGATAAAATTACATCATTTGTTACTAATGCGTCATCTATACTAGCTTTTATTACGTTTAATGTAGTTTGGATTTGAATCGCCTGTTTTGCAACTCCTCCATTTTCATTCGTGATATAATTCGTGTTTATATCACCTTCATCCACATTAAATATACTAGATATCTTTGTCTTGGCTGTACCTATATTAGCACTTGTTATTGCCGATCCTGTATTTGTTGATTTACTTAATTCTGCAACTACAGATGTCAATGGAGTCACGTGAACCAATCCGGTAGGAGATTCTACTTTGGATGTTATTGTCGATAATGTAGTTTCTATCAGTTTTCCTGTTGTAATATCAGTCCCTGTCCCTCCTACGAAAATTATTTCATATACGTCTGGTAAATTCTCTAATGTAGTTGCTAATGTGTAATTTCCATAGGCATCTGTAGTAAATGTTTCTACTTCTACTGGAGGAGACTGAGTCCAATCCATCATTTTACCAGAAGCGTTTGATATGTAACCATCAATTAAAGCTCCAGTTACCGAACCGACAGGAGGTGGTAACACACTTATAATAGACGTGCGTGTGAAATGTACCCCTCGGGTGTCATTGCTTATTTTAATAGAAATATTGTACTGTGAGGTTGTTGCAAAATTGTAAGCAGTTGCAGCTGTCAGTTGATTACCATTCTCTATTGTAAACGCCTCTACATCTCCTTCTTCGTAGACAATTGAAAAGCTAAAGGTATCTGTATTACTGTCATCTACATCAGCTTCCAAAGTTCCAACTATAGTACCTATAGCATATGTACTATCTACTTGGTTACCTTGTAATATATAATCAGTTGGAGGATTCACCTTGACGTTTATGTTTATTGTTGCTCTCAGCTTCTCTGTTGTTGCCGTTTCATCTACATACAACTTCACTGTTGTTTGACCATAATTTTTAGGATATGATATTGTCAAAGTATTTCCATCCAGTACTGGAGAGGCTATTAAACTATTATTAGTGATCACTGCTAGAGAGGACAATACGTCAGATTCAATATCGGTGAGGGTATAACCAGTTATGTCTATTACGGAGGGTGATGCACCGTAGGTAACTTCAATGTCATCTATACTAATTCCGCTTATTACAGGTGGATCGTTAACAGGTGTAACTGTTGCTATAAACGAATCTTCTATAAACAATGACGGGTTACTAGTATAAGTAGCACGCACTACTATCGTTGATTCTCCATATTCATTAGAATGCAGTGATAACTTCAATGTGTCGACATCTATACTGGCTGATAATAATGAGGTATTGCTGCTAGTTGCAGAATAAGTAAATGTGGCATCATCACCATCTACATTTTTGAAAGTATTGGAGAGATCAATTTCAACGTCATCAGCATCTTCCAAGAGAGTGATATCATCAATAGATTGATTAATTTTTGGAGCATCTTCTACCGGTGTAACGGTTACTTTAAATGCGGTTGTAACATTTGTACTTGGAATATTGCTTTGTGTAGCTGTTAACGTTATGTTGGCTTCACCATTTTGATCTTCCAAATAGGAAATAACTAATGAGGTATAATCCTCCGATACAGTTGCCGTCAATAGGGTTTCATTATCATTAGAGGCAGATATTATCAGATCTCCATCAAAATTGGAAAATATCGAAGAAATATCTATTGTAGTATCCACTGCATCTTCAGCTACAGTTTTGTCTGGTATCGATGTTAGTAATGTTACTATATCATCTTGGGAATTTACAGTCACATTAAACGTTGTTGAAACGCTGTTTTCTGAGTTTTCTGTTTCTGTGGCAGTTAAAGTAATAATAGCTGTTCCATGCTGATGTTCCAAAAATGTAAGGGTTAATGTAGTTCCGAGTACTTGGGAAGTTACTACGGTTTCATTATCACTCGAAGTGGTATATGAAAGCGCGTTTCCATCTTCGTCGATAAAAGTATTTGAAATGTCGATATCCAAATTGGAGTCATCTTCATTTGCAGTTACATCATCTATCGTAGTCTGCACGGTTGGAACCTCATTAACATCTTCAATTGATATAGTGAAAGACTTGGTATATGATACTAAAGCTCCATCGCTTACCGTAATATTTATGTTGTATTCATCTTTTATTTCATGGTTGAATTCAACTACACTCCTCAAGCTATTTCCGTCAATCGAGAAATTTGTTGTATCATCAACACTATACTGCAATGCAGAGTTAACAGTATAAGATGTTATGGTGCCTACCTCTGTTCCTACTGCCTCATTTTCTTTAATAGACGATGAACTCAAAATAATATCCACAACATTAACAATTCTTGTTACCTCAGTAGCTTCATTATTAGATGAGTCTTTAACATTATACGTAATTGTATAAATACCAATAACCGAGGTGTCTACATCATTGACAGTATCTATATCATTCGTCATATCTAAGTTTTTATAGTCTAGTGCTGTAGCTCCTTCGTCATTATACGTTTCCCCTTTCTCTACTGTTACGGAAGCGGCACCTACTAATGTAATTATTGGTGCAGTTGTGTCCATTACATTGACAGTACGAGTTACCTCTATTGCACTATTAGTGGATGAATCTTGGACATTGTATCTGATTGTGTAAGTCCCCACCACATTCGGGTCCACTACATCTCCACTGACTTCTACTTCGCTAGTTAAATTGATGTTGTTATAATCCAACGCAGTAGCACCTGCGTCTGTATACGAATCTCCTTTTTCTACAGTTATCGAAGCGTTTCCTATCAAGGTTATTACTGGTGCTGTAGTATCTTCCACTATGACTGTTCTTATCACTTGTGTAGCATAGTTATCCGAAGCATCTTTCACGTTGTAAGTTATTGTGTAAGTTCCTGTTGTTGTCATATCCACGGGGTTCACCACATCGATAGAAGAAGACAAATTCTCGTTATTATAATCCAATGCAGTAGCACCTGCGTCTGTATAAGTATCTCCTTTTTCTACAGTTATCGAAGCGTCTCCTACCAATGTTATTACTGGTGCAGTAGTATCTTCCACTATTACGGTTCTTGTTACTTGTGTAGCTTTGTTACCTGATGCATCCTCTACATTGTAAGTAATTGTATAAGTTCCTGTGGTAGTCATGTCCACTGGATTCACCACATCAATAGAAGACGTCAAATTCACATTATTATAATCCAAAGCCGTTGCTCCTGCGTCTGTATACGTATCCCCTTTTTCAACTGTTATTGATGCGTTTCCTAACAAGGTTATAACAGGTGCAGTAGTATCTTCCACTATAACAGTTCTTGTAACTTGTGCAGCTTTGTTACCTGATGCATCCTCTACATTGTAAGTAATTGTATAAGTTCCTGTAGTAGTCATATCCACTGGATTCACAACATCGATAGAAGACGTCAGATTAACATTATTATAATCCAACGCAGTAGCACCTGCGTCTGTATAAGTACTTCCTTTCTCTACTGTAATCGAAGCGTTTCCTAACAATGTTATCACTGGAGCAGTAGTATCTTCCACTATGACAGTTCTTGTCACTTGCGTAGCATTATTGTCATAATCATCTTTTACGTTGAAGGTAATTGTATAAGTTCCATTTACATTCGTGTCTACTACATCTCCTCCTACCACGATAGCAGAAGTCAAGTTCACGTTATTATAATCCAATGCTGTAGCACCTGCGTCTGTATACGTATAACCTTTTTCTACAGTAATCGATGCGTTACCTATCAATGTTATCACAGGTGCAGTAGTATCTTCCACTATGACTGTTCTTGTCACTTGTGTAGCATAGTTGTCATAAGCATCTTCAACATTGTAAGTTATAATATAAGATCCTGGAGTAGTCATATCCACAGGATTCACTATCACGATAGCAGAAGTCAAATTCACATTATTATAGTCCGAAGCCGTGGCACCTGCGTCTGTATACGTATCTCCTTTTTCTACAGTAATCGATGCGTTTCCTATCAAGGTTATTACTGGTGCGGTAGTATCTTCGACTATGACAGTTCGTGTAACTTGTGTAGCATAGTTGTCAGAAGCATCTTTCACGTTGTACGTAATTGTATAAGTTCCTGGAGTAGACATATCCACTGGATTCTCTACCTCTATAAAAGAGGTTAAATTCACATTATTATAATCCAAAGCAGTAGCACCTGCGTCTGTATACGTATCTCCTTTTTCAACGGTAATAGATGCGTTTCCTAACAAGGTAATTACTGGTGCAGTAGTATCTTCCACTATAACGGTTCTTGTCACTTGAGCAGCATTGTTACCTGATGCATCCTCTACATTGTAAGTTATTGTATAAGTTCCTGTAGTAGTCATATCCACTGGATTCACCACGTCGATAGAAGACGATAGATTAACATTATCATAATCCAAAGCCGTAGCACCTGCGTCTGTATAAGTACCTCCTTTTTCTACTGTAATCGAAGCGTTTCCTAACAAGGTAATTACTGGTGCTGTTGTATCTTCCACTATGACCGTTCTTGTCACTTGTGTTGCATTGTTGTCATAATCATCTATTACGTTGTAGGTAATTGTATAAGTTCCATTTACATTCGTGTCTACTACATCTCCACCTACCACTATAGCAGAAGTCAATATCACGTTATTATAATCCATAGCTGTGGCACCGGCGTCTGTATAAGTATCTCCTTTCTCTACAGTAATAGAAGCGTTTCCTATCAAGGTTATAACTGGTGCTGTAGTATCTTCCACTATGACAGTTCTTGTCACTTGTGTTGCGTAGTTATTTGAAGCATCTTTTACATTGTAAGTTATTGTATAAGTTCCTGGAGTAGTCATATCCACTGGATTCACCACTTCGAGAGCAGAAGTCAAATTCACATTATTATAGTCCAGAGCCGTAGCACCTGCGTCTGTATACGTATCTCCTTTTTCTACAGTAATCGATGCGTTACCTATCAAGGTTATTACTGGTGCTGTTGTATCTACCACTATGACTGTTCTCGTCACTTGTGTTGCATTGTTTTCTGAACCATCTTTCACGTTGTAAGTAATGGAATAAGTTCCAGGAGTAGTCATATCCACTGGATTCACCACTTCGATAGCAGAAGTCAAATTCACGTTATTATAATCCAAAGCCGTAGCGCCAGCGTCTGTATAGGTGTCTCCTTTTTCTACTGTAATCGATGCGTTTCCTATCAAGGTTATTATAGGTGCAGTAGTGTCTTCCACTATAACAGTTCTTGTCACTTGAGTAGCATAGTTACCTGATGCGTCCTCTACATTGTAAGTAATTGTATAAGTCCCTGTAGTAGTCATATCCACTGGATTCACCACATCGATAGAAGACGTCAGATTAACATTACTATAATCCGAAGCAGTCGCGCCTGCGTCTGTATACGTATCTCCTTTTTCTACAGTAATCGAAGCGTTTCCTAACAAGGTAATTACTGGTGCTGTTGTATCTTCCACTATAACGGTTCTTGTCACTTGTGTTGCATTGTTACCTGATGCATCCTCTACATTGTAAGTAATTGTATAAGTTCCTGTAGTAGTCATATCCACTGGATTCACCACATCGATAGATGAAGTTAAATTCACGTTACTATAATCCAACGCAGTAGCACCATCGTCAGTATACGTATCTCCTTTTTCTACAGTAATCGTTGAGTTTCCTATCAAGGTTATTACTGGTGCTGTAGTGTCTTCCACTATGACTGTTCTTGTCACTTGTGTAGCATTGTTGTCTGAATCATCTTTTACATTATAAGTGATTGTGTATGTTCCTGTAGTAGTCATATCTACTGGATTCACAACCACGATAGAAGAAGTAATATCTTTCACTGAATTATCTAATGCTGTAGCACCCGCATCAGCATAGGTGTCACCCTTTTCTACACTTATAGTTGCGTTACCAATTAATGTAATAATTGGTGAGGTAATATCATTTACGTTTACTACTAGATCTTTTATGGATTCATTACCGCTACTATCCTCCGCTTTTACGGTGAAAGAATGATTTGTTTCCACTTGATAATTTGCCACAGAATCCAATGACAAGATTCCATCTGTAGTAATAGAAACACCTGTTCCTACACTAATAGACCATGTTACTGGTTCATTTGCACTTACAGACCCAAGAGCAGTTAAACCATCATTTATGGTCTCTACTACACTGGTATAAATGATGACTGGGGGTATAATGTCAGCCACATTTATAGTATATTCTTGAGAAACAGCAAGAGTTCCATCTGTAGCCTGCAATATTACTTTATTAGCTAATAATCCTACTCCTACGTCAGTTAATCCGGGAGTACCGGATAAAATACTACCATTCAGCACTAACCACGATGGTTTTGTAGGTGCTGAGACAGTCACAGTATCTCCATCATCTACGTCCAATGTTGTTAATGTATAAGTGTATAATGATCCTTGTGTAGCAGATAATACTGGATTACTTGTAAACGAAGGTGATTCATTGACATCAACAATATGAATTGTAAATTCCTCTGTATATGAAAGAGATCCATCTGACACGATAATATCTATAACAAAAGATTCTTGTGTTTCATGATTGAATATTGCGTTTGCTTTTAATATGTCGTTGCTTATTGTAAAATTACTTTCATCTTTGGTTGTTCCCAATGTATACGTAAATGATGATGTATCTACGTCGGTTGCTGATAACGTACCAACATCGTCTCCTAATTGATTATTTTCATTTATATTTAGTGCACTAAGTGTTATATTCATTGGAGCATCATTCACAGCATTTACTGTTACTGCAAACGTATCCGTCACTGACAATACTGGATTGGTACTTGTTTCGATTGCTGTTACTACAACAGTGGTATTACCATTCGCGTTTTCCAGATAACTTAGTTTTAGTGTTGTACCATCTATTACTGCTGCCACTAAATCAGTATTATTGCTCTGAACTGATAAAGATAGTGTATTAGATTCAATATCAGTAAATACGTTGGCAAGATCTATAATCGTAGATGATGCATCTTCATCTACAGAAACATCTGGAATTGCAGTAGCTATTGTTGGTGTATCATTTATAGCATTTACAGTTACAGTAAAAGTATCTGACACGGACAACACTGGGTTTGTAGTTGTCTCTGTTGCGGTAACTACAACAGTTGTATTGCCATTTGCATTTGCCAAATAGCTAAGTGTTAATGTTGTGCCATCTATGACTGCTGTCACCATGTCTGTATCATTACTCTGTACCGATAAGGATAGTGTATTCGACTCAATATCCGAGAACACATTGGATAGATCGATGGTGCTTGGTGAAGCATCTTCATCTACAGTAACGTCAGGTATCGCATTGGCTACTGTTGGGGAATCATTTATAGAGTTAACAGTTACAGTAAAAGTATCTGACACGGACAACACTGGGTTAGTTGTTGTCTCTGTTGCTGTAACTACAATAGTTGTATTGCCATTAGCATTTTCCAAATAGCTTAGTGTTAGTGTTGTACCGTCTATGACTGCAGTTACCAAATCGGTATCATTGCTTTGCACAGATAATGATAATGAATTTGATTCTACGTCAGAAAATACAGTGGATAGGTCGATAGTGCTTGGGGACGCATCCTCGTTTACTGTTACATCAGATATGGCATTGGCTACAGTTGGCGTATCATTAACAGAGTTAACCGTGACAGTAAACGTATCTGAAACTGATAAAGATGGATTAGTACTTGTCTCGGTTGCGGTAACTACCACTGTGGTATTTCCGTTTGCGTTTGCCAAATAGGTAAGGGTTAATATAGTTCCTTCTATTGTCGCTGTCACTAAATTTGTTTCGTTGCTTTGAGCCGAAAATGACAGCGTGTTTGATTCAATATCAGTGAAAATGCTGGAAAGATCGATGGTGGTTGGTGATGCGTCTTCCTCTACTGTCACATCTGATATAGCATTGGCTACTGTAGGTGCATCATTGACAGCGTTTACAGTAACAGTAAAAGTGTCTGACACTGACAACGTTGGATTAGTACTTGTCTCGGTTGCTGTAACTACCACTGTGGTATTGCCATTAGCATTTGCCAAATAGCTAAGTGTTAGTGTTGCACCATCTATCGATGCGGTTACCAAATCGGTATCATTGCTCTGTACCGATAAGGATAGAGTATTTGATTCTACATCGGAAAATACAGTGGATAGATCGATTGTACTTGGTGATGCATCCTCCTCTACTGTCACGTCAGATATGCATTGGTTA
>Ga0233439_10003068_pt1 | contig 17945 bp, 18 predicted proteins | sample SI_123_September_6_FD_182713 | JGI IMG/M metagenome (GOLD analysis project Ga0233439, IMG submission 182713) | Seawater microbial communities from Saanich Inlet, British Columbia, Canada - SI_123_September2016_100_MG | ecosystem: Environmental > Aquatic > Marine > Inlet | place: Canada: British... | reverse complement strand
GTCAGTATGGACGTTGCGGCGGAGAAGGAGGATCTGTTCAATGAGGTTTATGAGGTTGAGCATGTACCCTATCTTACCGCTGTACCGGGTGTCCTTGGTGCGACCCGTTCGACCAGAGAGCCTTTGCGCATGATGCTGGCGGGAGAAGAGCGGACCATGGATCCAGGCGACGAACCGAAATACAGTGTCATCTACGAAATTGAGAGCCCGGAAGTTTTGTTGAGTGCGGCCTGGGCCGAAGCGGGTGAGCGTGGCCGTTGGCCGACGGAGGTTCGCCCCTTTACCAGCAATCGACGGCATATCCTGCGCCAGGTCATCCCATCGGGGAACACGGCATAAAATTGGAGGGATTGGTAGATGAGGGGTCTATTGGCGGTGGTGTTCGATTATTCGAACGCCCATGAAGACGAATTTCATGATTGGTATGATTTGGAGCATGTGCCGGAGCGGGAGGCAGTGCCGGGTTTCGGTGCCTGCGAACGCTGGATTGATGTCGAAGAGTCTAAGACGGCCGTCGCCACTTATGATCTCGATAGCCTCGATGTGCTGCGGGGTGCGGACTACAAAGCCATCGCATACGATAATTTGTCCGCCTGGTCTATGCGGGTGGCCGGGATGAGCACGCGGCTGCTACGATTTGAGGGCAGCCAGATCACGCCGGGGGATGAAGCCGCGCCCGACGCTGCGGGCGGTCTGTTGCTTAACGCCATGAATGTCACGGCGGAGGCGGAGGACGATTTCAACGCCTGGTACGATGAAGAACATTTACCAGCTTTGTTGGCCGTGCCCGGTACCCTGTCGGCCCGGCGCTATCGGGCCGGTGTGGACGCTGAGGGAACCCATCGTTATGTGGCGATCTATCATCTGACGGCACCAGAAGTCACCCAAAGCGAGGCCTGGAAAACGGCTGTCGACACACCTTGGTCCGCGCAAGTACGGCCGCATTTTCGGGACCGAATGCGAATCCTAAGCCGACGTTACAGCCGCGCTGTTTGACCCGCTATTTGACCCAGGCCTACACGGGCCATAGTCTTGCCCTCAAATTTGTATGGAGAGAAGCTTATGTTAGAGACATTGCAACTGGGAAAAAGCGGGCTCAGTGTGCCGCGCCTGTGTTTGGGTACGATGAATTTTGGTGAGCCTGGCCGCGGCCATCAGGGTGATTGGACGCTTACGCTTGATGAGGCCCGGCCTATTTTCCAAGCCGCGATCGATCATGGCCTGTTTTATTTCGATTGCGCCAATATCTATGGTTTGGGTGCCTGCGAACGGGTGGTGGGACAGCTTTTGCGGGAGCTGTTGCCCCGTGACGAATATGTCCTGACCACCAAGGTGTCCGCCCCCATGGGCAAGAACCCCAATCAAGGTGGTCTGTCCCGCAAACATATTATGGAGAGCGTGGATGCCTCCCTCCAACGCATGGGCCTGGATTATGTGGATCAGCTGATCATCCATCGCCATCCCCACGGCCGTCTTGGTTCGCCAATGGCACCGATTGAGGAAACTATGGAGGCGCTGCACGATGTGGTGAAGGCGGGCAAGGCGCTTTACCTTGGTGGTTCCTCGATGTTTGCCTGGCAGTTTGTTGAGCTGCAGATGACGGCGGAGCGGCATGGCTGGACGAAGTTCATCTCCATGCAGAACCATTACAATCTGATCTATCGCGAAGAAGAGCGGGAGATGAACCCATATTGTGCCGCCACCGGCGTGGCACTGACGCCTTGGTCTCCTTTGGCGCGGGGCATTTTGACGGGTGCCTACAAGGGCAGTCTTGATGCAGGTAGTACCGCGCGCTCCCAAGGGGCGGATCGTAAGCGTACGGAAGGGCTGTATCTGGGCGAGATGGACTTCCCCATCGCCGCGCGGGTGGTTGAGGTGGCGGAAAAGCTGGGACACGCACCGGCACAGATCGCCGTGGCCTGGCTGTTAAGCAAGGGGGAGGTGACCGCACCTGTTGTTGGCGTTTCAAAGATCAGCCAGCTTGACCAGCTGGTAGCGGCGACCGAGATCACTTTGGCAGCGGAAGACATCGCTTATTTGGAGGAGCTGTACCAACCAGTGGAAAACCTGCTCAGCTTTGGCAGCTCATAAGGCGCGAAATGACTTTGGGGACATGATCAAATGAACAGTTCGAAAAAACCGGTCGCCGTCATTATCGGGGCCACATCCAAATGGCAGTCCGATGGCCGCAATACAAAGCTGGCCCATGGCACGGAATTGGACGACCAGGACCTGCCCGTCGGCATGCGTTGGGGGATCGGCGGCGCGGTGGCGCAGAAATTCGCCCAGGAAGGCTATTTCGTCGTCATGACAACACGCACGGCGGCGAATGCCGCGGCCCTGGAAGCTGCTATTAAGGACCAGGGTGGCGACGGCATGGTTGTCGAATTAGACCTGGTCTCTGAATCCTCCATATCGACTGCGTTCGAGACGATCCGGCGGAAGGCCGGTGCGCCGGAGATTCTGGTCTATAACGCCGGGTATCTGGAGGGGCGTGATCTGCCCCCTGGAAAGGAGCTGTTGGAACATATCCCCATCGAAATGTTCGACACCGCCCAGCATATTGCCAGCCGGGGACCGTTTCTGGTGGCCAAGGAAGTATTGCCTACGATGCGGGAAAAGGGGGAGGGGTCCTTCCTGATTTCCAACAACAATTTTTCCCTGCGCGGACGCCAACGCAAAACCGGCGAGTCCCTCTATTACCCACGGGTCATGATGCGCACCCTGGCCCAGGTGTTGACGGAAGAATATTCCGAACACGGGGTGCATGTGGCCAATGTGGTGATCGATGGCCTGATCGATTCCCCTGGCACCCGGGCCCTGCCAAAGGCGCAGGAGAACCCGGATATCGTGATGAACCCCATAAAGATTGCCGAGGCGTTCTACTATCTGCACACCCAGGATAGGTCCTGCTGGACCCACGAACTCCAGCTCACGCCGTTTCCCACCAACCCGGCCTTCTAGTCAGGATAATCTTGAATGCAAATCGTTGACGCGCAAGTCCATCTTTGGGGCACAGGTTTGCCCAGCAACATGTCTCATTGGCAAATAACATCCTTCACGCCTGAAGATGCCATTGGGTTGATGGATGAGGCCGGTGTCCAGGGGGCGGTGATCCATCCGCCCGGTTGGGATCCACGCTCTACTGAAATGGCCCTGGAAGCGGTGCAAAACTATCCCGGCCGCTTTGCGATTATGGGTTCGGTGCCTCTCGATCAACCGGCCTCCCGCGATCTCATAGCGGATTGGCGAAAGCAGCCCGGCATGCTGGGCTTGCGATATCTGTTTCTAAATGATCCGGCCCGGCAATGGCTGCACGATGGCACCTTGGATTGGCTTTGGGCGGCAGCGGAAGATGCGGGCGTTCCTATTGCGGCCCTGGCGACGAATTGTCTGCCCGCCCTTGGCAAGATTGCCGAACGCCATCCCGGACTTCGCTTGACCATCGATCATATGGGTGGCCGGGGGGGCACTACGCCCCTTAAGGACCATGAGGCCATGACCCATATGCCGGAGCTTCTGGCCCTGGCGAAATACCCCAACGTGGCGGTCAAGGCGACAGGGGCACCGGGCTATTCCAGCGAGGCCTATCCATTTCCGATCATGCATGACTATTTGCACCAGATTTATGATGCCTTCGGGCCGCAGCGTATGTTCTGGGGCACCGATATCTCCAAGATGCCCTGTTCATGGCTTGAATGTGTTGAGATGTTTACGGAGCAGTTGCCCTGGCTGAACGATCAGGACAAGCGTCTGATCATGGGAGATGCCCTTTGCGACTGGTGGGGCTGGGACCGGACCGCCTGATATGGAAAGTCTTGAGGTATTAAGTTTGCTGCGGATTACTGCTGAAGAACGGGCCATGATCCAGGCGGTCGATCCGGCGATTAAACTGACCGATGCCGGTGGCTGGTTTGACGGTGAAATTCGTGAAACCTGGCCCCCTTTCACATCTGAACGCTATTTGCCGCCTGACGCCAATGGCGCGGGCAGCCAGGAGGAACGCGACAATCTGCTGGCGGAGGCCGAGGTCATCCTGGGCGGCTGGCCCTTTCTTCTGGATCTGCGCGCCAGGGCAAAAAAGCTGAAATGGTTTCACCAGCGCCCTGCTGGTGCCTCCAATTTGCTGCGTGGTGATCTGTGGGGCAGTGACGTTGTGGTGACGACGTCACGTGGTTCGGGCAATACCCTGGCCATGGCCGAATACACTGTCGCCGGCATATTGCATTTCGCCAAGGGCTTGCCCCAGGCCGCTGTCGATCGGGAAGCCGGGCATTTCGATCACCGGGCCTACCGCCCACTTCAGATCCACGGCAAAACTGCCCTTGTCGTCGGGGCGGGGGGCATTGGGCAGGACGTGGGTAGATTGTGTGCCGCACTTGGCATGCGTGTTGTTGGCACGCGCGGTACCCCGCAGGGCGATGCGCCGCTGCCTGAGGGATTTTCATTCATCGGTGGTCCGGGCGATCTTGACGACCTTTTGCCGGAGGCCGATTTCGTCGCGATCTGCTGTCAATGGACGCCGCAGACGACGGACCTTTTCAACCGTGAACGCTTTGCCCTGATGAAACCGGGTTCCGTGCTGGTTAACGTCGCCCGTGGTGAGATTGTGGATGAGAGCGCTTTGGTCGAGGCGCTGCAACGCAATCATCTTCGCGGCGTCGCCTTTGATGTCTACGTGGGTGAGTTTGAGACCCCGCCAATTGAACAGCTATGGTCGGACCCTCGGGTACTGATTACGCCCCATATCTCAGCCGCCAGCGATGAGCACCGGCATCGCGCGGTCGAAATATTTTGCCAGAACCTAGCCGCCTACCTTGCCGGACAGCCCCTCAGCAATGTTATTGATTGGGAGCGGGGCTACTAGCGCGCTTCCGGGCAATTCTGACCCATTTGATGGCATCCACAAGTCATTCGGGTAGGCGCGTCGCGTAGCGCGATGTGGTTCATCGGGCAAGCGGCGTAACGCATCCGAATGGCTCGTGGGTGCCACCGGAGGCCGCCTTGCCAAGCCCTGTGGCGGCGTTGCGGTCCTTGGGAGATGCCCCCACATCGCCCAGCGTACCGCGCCTACCCACAGGGCTTGGTAAGGCGGTCAAATGGGTCGCAATTGCCCGGAAGCGCGCTAATCACCACTCACAATGATTTTGACTAATTCATCTGGCGCACTCAGCATGGGATAGTGGCCGGTGTCAATTTCGTGCCAGCTGGCACCTAAGGTTTCGGCACAGCGCCGCTGATGGGCCTCGCCGGGGTTGGGGGCCTGGCGGCAATAGATGACGGTGGCTTTCCAGTCTTGCGACCAGAAGCTATCAAGTGCGACTGGCGATTTGTGAACCGCAATGGGGTGCAAGCTGCAGCGTTCCACTGCCCAGGCCCGCATTTCCGGGCCCAAACTGGCAAACAATCGCCCCTCTGCATCTTCGCGGGATGGCCCCAAAGCCAGATCGGTGATGATCGATGATGGTCGGGTAACGATATCCGAGACTTTTTCGCCGTTCTGCAGGGCCAAGGCATCGGCAAAGACCAATCGGCTGATCCGCTCCCGCGCGCTCTCCGCCACCTTCGCCATGACCATGCCGCCGCTTGATGTGGCGACGAGAACAACATCGTTGAGGTTTTCGTAGAACAACAGTTGCACGACTTCAGCCGCCTGGGTTTCGACCGTAATGCCTGCGCGCAGGCTACCGGCACGATCGGCACAGCCATCCAGGCTCGGGGCATAGACCAGATGGCCCTGCGCGCGCAGGCGCTCGGCGACCGGCTGCCAGATCCAACCACCCTGATAAGAGCCATGTAAGAGTACGAACGTTGTCATTTTAATTCTCCGTAGAACTGTCCCCGAAACCCTAAATGAGTAGAATCTTGCGAAAATGGTCATTTTTCGACAGAATGACGCATCCCCTGTGAACCCAGGTTATAGGTTCACCTTCCAATGTCAAAAGTTCCTAGTGAGGTTGCCAGCATGTCCGCCAATTCAAAATCCGAAAATAATCGCACCCCAGACGTGGATGTCGCCTTTGACGCCGTGGTTGTCGGCGCAGGGTTTGCCGGCATGTATATGCTGCACCGCCTGCGTGGTATGGGCCTGACGGCGCGGGTCTATGAAGCGGGCGACGGTGTTGGTGGTACCTGGTACTGGAACCGCTATCCCGGCGCACGCTGCGACATTATGAGCATGCAATATTCCTATTCCTTCTCAGAGGAATTGGATCAGGAATGGAATTGGACGGAAAAATATTCGCCGCAACCTGATATTCTGGATTATGCAAACCATGTGGCTGATCGCTTTGATCTGCGCAAGGATATCCAGTTTGAAACCCGAGTGACGGCGGCGACCTTTGATGAAACAGCCAAGCGTTGGCTGGTCGAAACGGACCAGGGGGATCAGATCAGCGCCCAGTTCTGCATTATGGCGGTGGGTTGTCTGTCGACCGCGAACCTGCCGCCTTTTGAAGGCCTGGATGATTTCCATGGTCCGGTCTATCACACCGGCCATTGGCCCCATGAAGATGTGGATTTTACCGGCAAACGGGTTGCCGTCATTGGTACCGGTTCCTCGGCCATTCAATCCATTCCCGTTATCGCGGAACAGGCCTCGGAATTGACCGTCTTCCAGCGTACGCCGAACTATTCCGTCCCCGCCTGGAACGAGAAAATGGACCCGGAGGTGGAGCGGGAGATCAAGGCCGGGTATCCGGAGTTGCGGAAAAAAATGCGGGCGCGCCCGACCGGGTTCTATTTTGAATTCAACGCACAACCGGCTTTGGAAGCAACAGAGGAAGAGCGGGAGGCCCAGTACGAGACATTTTGGGCCAGGGGCGGTCTGCCGTTTCTTGGCTCCTACGGTGATCTGTTGTTTGAGAGAGACGCCAACGACACCATCGCTGAATTCGGACGCCGTAAAATTCGCGAGATCGTGAAAGACCCCGCGACGGCGGAGTTGTTATGCCCCAGTGATATTTTTGGCGGCAAGCGTCTGTGTGTCGATAGTGGCTATTTTGAGACTTATAATCTGCCGCATGTTTCGTTGGTCGATGTCTCGGAAAAGCCTATTGAACGCTTCACCAAACAGGGCATCGTGGCCAACGGCACCGAATATCCTGTTGATGCGGTGGTCTGTGCCACGGGTTTTGCGGCTATGACCGGGTCATTCGACAATATCAAGATTTCGGGCCGGGACGGCCTGGCCTTAACCAAGAAGTGGGAAGCCGGGCCCCGGACCTATCTGGGCCTGTCGTCAGCGGGCTTTCCCAATCTGTTCATGATCACCGGGCCTGGCAGCCCCTCCGTCCTGGCCAGTATGATCCAGGCGATTGAGCAGCATGTGGACTGGATGGCCGATTGCATCGGTCATATGCGTGATATTGGGGCCCAGACCATCGAGGCGAAGGTGAACTATGAAGACGATTGGGTGGAGCATGTGAACGAGGTGGCGAAAATCTCCCTGCGGTCCACTTCCTCCTCCTGGTATCTTGGTGCCAATATGCCAGGCCGGCCACGGGTCTTTATGCCCTATATTGGCGGCTTTCCCATCTATGTGGACAAATGCAATCAGGTCATGACCAAGGGTTTTGAAGGCTTTGTCCTCGACGGCACTAAAAACAGTGACGAGGAACCAAAGTATCGCCTGACCGAACGCTGGCGTGTGCCCGTGGATATGGACGTCATATCGCCTGCCGCAATCGCTGCCAAACGTGTGCCTATCGTCTGAATTGAGGGGAATTGAAATGCTAAAAATTCATCGGGCTGAAGACCGACCGACGAAAAAGGCATCGGCGGATATGTTTACCGGCGATGTTTTTCAGGATGCAGTTCTGGTGGGGGAGGCCCCCTCGCGCATGCGGGCCACCAACGTCACCTTCAATCCAGGCGCGCGGACGGCCTGGCATCAGCATCCTGTGGGTCAGACCCTGTGGGCGGTGGCGGGCGTCGGGCGTGTTCAGGTTGAAGGCGGCGCTGTGCAGGAGCTGCGCCCCGGCGACACGGCGATCATCCCGCCCAACGCCCGCCATTGGCATGGCGCGGCACCGGACAGGATTTTTACCCATCTCGCCATGTCGGAAATTGGCGAAGACGGCGGCGGCACGGAATGGTTCGAAAAAGTCAGCGACGCCGACTATTCGTAATAATTATTCCGATTAATCCGGAAGCTTCGTTGATTGCCAGGCCACCATGCGCCGGGCACCGTTCTAATTCAGAGTCCGCACTTCATCCGCAAGCAGACATTCGATGAAAAGGCAAATGAGTCCGCTATGTGCCACGAACGGACTGTTAGAGTTTCCTAATGCATTGCACCTAGATGCCGGCGGGCAGAGGCCGTCCATAGCATCAAAACGCGACCTTAGGCGGCCAAAATCAAAGTGCCCTAGTTGGTGTCAGGGATATCGCAAGAAATAATGCGTTGCAGGCTGGTAAATTATTTGGAGCACAAGGCAAAGGCCGCCGGCGACAGGCTCGAAAAATTGGCGGCGGGTTCGCATCGTATTGGAATGGCTGGAAGTATTGGCCTATGCCCCCTTGTAAGATCAATGCTGTATTCTAATTGTAAGCGTCTCCAATCCTGGCGAATAGCTAACGCACGACTTCGCCGCGGAACGGGTGATTGGCGAATGGGTCTACTTTTGCGACACCGAACACCCGCATTTATCCTTTGACTTTCAAGCACCGCACGAGGCCTACTGGCGTGAGTGACCCGTGGATATGATGGACAAGGCCGGTACCTTAACCACATATCCACAAGCCCAACGGCGACGAGAAGAGATCGACGGAATATACCGCAAGGAGGAATACAATGCGCCGGGGTATTAGGGTTGTATTTCTTGCGGCGACAATACTTGCCGTGGCGGCGTGCGTGAGCGCTGGCTTGAGATTTCCAAGTGCCAAGATATATCCAAGCGATACCGACACAAAGAATATCCATGGCCTTCTTTTCAAACCGGACAATCCCGGCCCCTCTTCTCCTGCGGTCGTATTGCTTCATCACTGTGGCGGCATGACAGGACTGGTTACAGAGGACTGGCCAAGCTATTTATCAAGCCTGGGTTACGTCGTGTTGACCATCGACAGCTACGGGTCGCGAGGGGTTCAACGGTGCACCCGAAAAAACTACTTCCAAACCCGGACGAACATGGTCAAGGACGCATACGGAGCGCTGGAGGCACTTGCGAAGCTACCGTATGTGGATGGCAACCGGGTCGCGGTGATCGGGTTTTCCGAGGGCGCAAATGCAATAAATCAAAGAATAATTGCGTTCGAACTTGATCGCAAAGAAGAGCTTCAATTCAAAGCCGCAATCTCGTTTTATGGCAGGTGCAACAATATGCTTTCTTACAGCAAGGATGACATGCCTTTGCTGCAAATCATTCCGGAACTGGACGTGCAACGTGCCAGCACATGCATCATGGCTGGCAAGAGGACTGACATGGAATATCTGCTGCTGATGGGAGCCTACCACTCGTTCGACGATATTAGAAGCAGCGGTAGAATCGATTCATGGGGCAATCAGATGTTGTACGACACCGCGGCAACGGACAAAGCGCGGGAGGCAACAAAAATCTTCCTGGCCAGGCACCTGAAAAAATAGCGGCATCGTCGCCATGGAGCCGCAGTTTTACAGCCTGCTGCTGGACAAGCTCTCACTGGACAAGGAGCATTTCTCGGACCAGATGAACAGACATCGCTGGCCCGAATATGCCGCAGAACTGGCGATAGTTTTCCTGTCGAAAACCCGAGATGAATGGTGCGATATCCTAGAAGGCAGCGACGTCTGTTTCGCGCCGGTGCTGAGTTTGGCGGAAGCGCCCAATCACCCCCCACAATGTCCCCCGGGCGACATTTATCAAACACGACGGTTTCATCCAGGCTGCCCCGAGCCCACGTTTCAGCCGCACGCCTGGGAAAATTCAGTCCGCTTCGCGAGCCTCTGGCACAGACACAAAAGAGGTTCTGGCCGGGTTAGGATACGGCAACGAGGAACTAATTGCGCTGAGCAAAGCAGGTGCTATCGCAATCGATAACCCGTCAATCTGAGGAACCGGTGCGCCAGCGCGCTCCAATCAAACCTGACAGTCGCCGCCGGCAAAACTTTGCCACATACTTTCGAGCCATTCAGATTGGCTTCAGTCGGGCGGCGTGCGTGGAGCGCAGGCCAGCTTGGCCTATGGTACGACTTGAAAGTTTCTACCGTTTGACTGTTCCCACCCACCTCAAGGTCCGCTCCGGGCCAAACTGCGACATAAAGTTTCCCTTTTATAATGCTCGAAGTTGAGGGGTAAGCAGACATGCCCATAGGGTCACGAACACCTGGAGCCGCTCTGGGAATGCAGGTTTAAGGCTGCATTGAGATGGGACAGAGCAATACCGGCATCCGGTATAGTTGACCGTTGATGGGCCTCGTAGAAGCTATGGTCGTCGTCGCGGTGTTCGTCAGGTTAGCGACGCCGACTATTCCGGCCAATAAGCACCTAGTCGGGAATTTTGGTTGATTGCCAGGCAACCATGCGCCAGGTGCCGTTCTGGTTCTGGTATACGTCTGTAAACCGGACGCCGAATTTTTTCGGATCGCCAGCCACAAGCACGCCGATTTGGGCGGCCCCGGTCAAGATGACCACTTCGCCCAAATCCTGCGCCACAACGTCTGACGCCTCGACCGCCGTATAGACCGTCGCACCCGACTCCATGGCTCCAATCAGGCTTTCCTTGGTGTCGAGGCGGGCGGATGAATGGGTATAGATCAAATCCTTGCACAGTAGATTGTTCAGTTTGGCGATATCCTTGTCCGCCATGGCCTGCATGCGTTCTTTGTCCAGGGCAATAATGCGTGCGCCGTTTTCACTCATCGTATGTCTCCTTCAAATGTTTAGGTAATGTCGCTTGGCTTGACCAGGCCCTGCAGGGCCTCGCCATTTGCTAGCCGGGTGAGATTGTCGAAAAACAATTGCTGCCACCGATCGTTAACCCCATCACCGGAAAAGGAAGTGTGCGGTGTGAGGCGAATGTTCGGGTGAGACCACAGAGGGTCGTCCGCGGGAAGGGGTTCCTGGCGGAAGACATCCAGAACGGCAGTGGCCAGGCGATCTTCATCCAGGGCCTTGATTAAGGCGCTGTCAACAATCAGTGCGCCTCGTGCAATGTTGACCAGCAAAGCCCCTTCCTTGATGGCCCCGAAGAAGGCCTCATCGGCGAAATCCCGCGTGTCATTGTTTAGGGAACAGGCCAGGACGATCACATCCGCTTGTGGCAGGAATTTGGGCAGGTCAGCCATGGTGCCTGCGGCATCGACCAGATCAGAGGTTTCCGGCGTTCGGCGCACCACCGCCGTTGTTGCGCCAAAGGCCTTGACCCGCTTGGCGATCTGTTGGCCGATGGGCCCGTAACCGATAATCAGCCAATTCATGCCGGAGAGTTCACGGAATGGTGTCCGCTGCCACAATTTTTTGCCCTGTTGCTCTTTTTGCAGGTCCACCGGCTGCACCAGACTTAAGACCTGGGCCATAACATATTCGGAAATGGCAATTGCCTGGGCGCTGCTGTTGTGGATAGGGATGCCCTTGTCGGCGATCTTTTTGTAATAGGGATTATCAAGGCCGGCGTTGAAAGTTTGAACCAGGCCGACGGATTTGCACGCCAGGACCAATTCGAAGGCCGCCGCCAATGTGCCGCCAATGGATAGATTGGCGCTCAACCAGAAAAAATCGATCTCCATTTCAGAAGGGTCGACCGCGATGCCATCTATTGCGTGCCAACCGTCCTCGTTGAAGGGACGGATAATGATGTCCAAATCCAATGCGTCGAGGCGTTCGTGGATCAGCTCCAGCGTTCGATCAAAAATGGCCACTGTAATGGGCATACGTATCTTTTCCTTCAGGTTCGATGAATTTGGATTTATCCGGTGATGTTTTAGGCAGCTTCCGTCGTGCAGCGCCGTAGTTGCCGCAACTGGCCCAGTTCATAGGCGCGGCCCCGATGCAGGGTGCATTGGTTGTCCCACATGACAACATCATGGTTGGTCCATTCGTGGCGATAGACGAACTGCCGCTGTGTTGCATGCTCCAACAGATCATGCAGCAGCATGCGGGCCTCTGGTGTCCAGATGCCTTGGATCTCCCGCGCATGAATGCCGATGTACAGTGATTTTCGGTTCGATTCCGCAATGGTATGCACCATGGGCCAATGTACGGGGGGCAAATTGTCCAACTCTTCCTGTGAATATCCACCGCCGCCAAGCATATTGCGGGAATGATAGGCCCAGTGTTCGGCGATCAACCCTTCCAGGCGGGCTTTCATATCTTCGTCCAAGGCGTCATAGGCGGCCCGCTGATCGGCGAACTCTGTCTGGCCACCTGTGGCGGGCAGGTTAATACCGCACAGTATGGAATACTTACCAGCCGGATTTTTGAACGAGCTGTCGGCGTGCCAATATTGGTTTGCGATCAATGAGACGTTTCGAATATTTGTGGCGGGCAGAACATTGCCCTCCATATCCACATTGGCCAAATCCATGACATCGACATTTTCCAATCGGCGTTTGCGTTTTGTGTTGAGCAATAGCCCCTTGTCGATGGATCCGAAACGACGGGTAAAGTCACTGTGTTGATCGTCCGTCAGGGGCTGATTTGGGAAAACCAATACGGCGTACTGGGCAATGGCCTGTCCGATCGCCCCTATCGCGTCTTCGCCTAATTCCTGGGCCAGATCAATGTCCGTAATCCTGGCGGCGAAGTCATCATTAATTGCTTCAATTTTCAAAACATTCATTCCCCAAAAGCGTAGACGGATTAGCTCGTGCGCCGTTCACAACGGTGCCAGGTTTCGGCCTCTCCGGGTTCGGAGGACGCAGCCCTATTGTGCCAGACATGCATGGTGTTGTCGTTCTGCTGCAACATCATCACCCTTTGCCCCGCTCCAGCCTCGTCCTTTGGTACCACATAAGCGAAGCCATGGCGGTCATATTCGCCGCGTAGCGTGTTACCCTCCGGTGTGACGATTTCCGGTCCATTGATGGACAAGCCGCGGCCATCCTTGTGGCACCATTCGCCGTCGATCTGATCGGCCTGCGCCATGCCCGGGATCAAGATCGGGCAGGCCAGGGCCAGGGCCAGGACCAGGACCGGGAAAATGCGGGCTATGCTGCGTCGCATCAGATCATCTCCAACCTTAAACGACTTTGTCATTATGCAGGCGGGCGATGTCGTCTTCTCCAATCTGCAAAACATCGCGCAGCACATCATCGGTATGTTCGCCAAGTTCCGGTGGGCGGGTAATCTCTGTTGGTGAGGCGGACAGTTTGATGGGATTGCCCACGGTCTGATAACCACCCCGGCGTCCGTATTCCAAATCAACGATCATCTCACGCGCCTTCAGGTGGGGGTCAGCCAATACCTCGCCCGTATCCTGACAGGCCCCGCATGGCACGCCCGCATCTCCCATGGCTTGCATGATGTCATGCTTGCCTCGTGTCATCGTCCATTCCGTGATGATGCTGTCCAGAGCCTCCCGATTATCCCAACGATCCTCTAATGAGACAAAACGGGGGTCCTCTGTCAGCTCCGGCATACCGAGCACGCCCAAAAACGCGGCCCACATCTGCGGTTGGGCAAAAATAAAGACATAGTCGTTCGGCCCGCCCGGATGGCAGGGATAGGTGGTGCCGGGAACATTGCGGCCCAGCTGGTTGCCCGTGCGCGCCATGGTATAGCCCTGGCGTTGATGGTCGCGCAGGCTGACCCGGCACAGGTTGACCACGGCATCCTGCATGGAGACTTCCACATGCTGGCCAAGGCCGGTGCTATGGCGTTGTTGCAGTGCGGCCAGAATGCCGATCACCATATGCATGCCGGTACCGGAATCGCCAATCGACGGCCAAATATAGGTGGGCGGTCCATCAGGCTCCCCCGTCACACTCATGGCCCCGCCCATGGCCTGGGCGATGGGCTCAAAGCTTTTATAGTCCGCATAGGGGCCATAGGTGCCATAGGTGCCGAAGCCCTTGATTGTGGCATAGATCAGGCCGGGGTTGATTTCCTTCAGCACATCATAGCCGAGGCCAAGGCGATCGAGGGCGCCGGGGGCAAAATTCTCCACCAACACATCCGACTCCGCGATCAGCTGTTTGAACAACTGCTTGCCCTCGTCGGATTTCAAATTCAGGGTCAGGCTGCGTTTGTTGGCATTCAGGATCAGGAAAAACAGGCTGTCGCCATGTTCATCCGCCATATTTCGCCGGGCCACATCGCCGCCCGTCGGTTCCTCCACCTTAATCACATCGGCACCAAGGAAGCCCAGGACCTGTCCGCATGCGGGTCCTGCCTGATTGTGGGTCATGTCCATGACGCGGATGCCGTTCAGTGCGGTACTCATGTCTGCCTATCCTCCAAAATGCCATCTTCGTCTGTCATGGTCTTCTATGCCCAACGGAATAGTGTTTCCGGAATTGTAGCCCTTGCACCGGATGGGCGTCGAGCTAACAATAGACGGGTGCGGATGTAGAAAAGACATCGGGAGTGGGAAACCGTGAGTGAGCAACTAATACCAACGACATTGGTGGGCAGCTACCCGCAACCGGCCTGGCTGGTACACAAGGATATTCTGCTGAGTAAAGGTCCGCCCCGCATCCGCATGCGTGATGTCTGGCGGCCGCCCATGGAATTGCTGGAGGAAGCCCAGGATGACGCCACCTTGACCGCGCTGCACGACCAGGTTCGGGCCGGGATCGACATCGTCTCGGATGGGGAGGTTCGACGGGAGAGTTATTTTAATCACTTTGCCAATGCTCTGGACGGCATTGATGTGGACAATCCGGCGACTGTTCCGGGCCGCACGGGTGTGCCGACCTTGGTGCCCCGCGTGGTTGGCCCCATCCGCCGCAAAACATCGGTGCAGGTGCGCGATGTGGCTTTCCTTCGTGGCCATACGGACAAGGCCATCAAGATCACTATTCCCGGCGCATTCACCATGGCCAAGATGGCTGCGGATGAATACTACGGCGATCAGGAGGCCCTGATCATGGCCTATGCGGATGTCCTGAACGAGGAAGTACGCGAAATGAAGGCGGCGGGGGCGGATGTCATTCAGATCGATGAACCCCACATGCAGGCCCACCCTATCGAATCCAACCGCTACGGCATCGCCGCGATTGACCGCGCCCTGAAAGGTATCGAGGGTACGACGGTGGTGCATCTATGTTTCGGATATGCCTATGTAGTTGCTGACAAGCCGTCGGGTTATTCTTTTCTGCCCGAGTTGGATAAATGTTCCGCCACGACGATTTCAATTGAGGCGGCACAGCCCGGCCTTGATCCGGTCATTTTGGAAAAACTGCCCAGCAAGAAAATCATGTTCGGGGTCATCGACCTTGGGGATGAAGAGGTGGAGACGCCGGAGATGATTGCCGAACGCCTGCGCTGTGCCCTGCGCCACATCAGCCCCGACCGCCTGATTGCCGCCCCGATTGCGGCATGAAATACCTGCCCCGGGAAGTCGCTTTTGGCAAAATCAAAGCCATGGTGGACGGCGCGGCAATCGTCCGCAGGGAAATCAGCTGACTATGGCAAGGTATTTCATCGACCCGTGTCCCAGGCTGAAATGCCGCATCCTCCCCCCTGGCGTTGTAGGCTCTATTCCTATTAACATGGTGTAATGGGACGCATATTTATCATTCTGACATTTGGGTTTTTGCTCTACCAACAGAGTGGACCTGCGATGGCGGCGTCGACCCCAGTCGATGGGGTCGGTGGGGTAGATCTTGTCGGAAAGGTCGAAGTCGTCGACGGCGACACTTTGCTGGTCGGGGGCAAGAAGGTCCGCCTGTACGGCATAGACGCACCCGAAACCGATCAATATTGCGCCACCAAGCACGATAAGGCATTCCATTGCGGCCGACTGGCGACGCGGGCCCTGCGGCTTTTTCTAAGTGGCGCGGATGTCCATTGCAAGATACGCAGACAGTTGCAGAACGGCATGGTCCTGGCCAATTGTTATGCCGGGCGCAATGATCTATCGGCGCAAATGGCCACCGCCGGTTGGGCTCTGGCGGATCCCGATACCGGGGCGGACTATCGCCGGGGCGAGTTGGCGGCGCGGGCAACCAAGGAAGGTCTGTTCAAGGGCAATCTTTTACCGCCATGGGAATGGCGTGCGGGGAAACGGGAAATCGCGCCTGGTCTGCCCTGGGATGACGCTGCCAAGGCCCGAAAATAGGCAATCAGAAATCGTTGCTACTGCCCGCAGCTGGCTTATTACTCAGTCAAATGGCCCAGGCGCGCGTCGTAGCCTCGAAAATGCTCCTCGAACCAGTCTTTCAGCAAATCGGCCAGTAACTGCGGTGCGCCCACATAGTCGCCGCCATAATGATGATCCATTATATCGCGAATACCATCCAGCAATTGTTCGTGGTTATCCTTGTGGGGCTGGTAGTCGTCATAGGCGATATCGCGCATGATTTTCTCCTCCAACGCAAAGTGCGCCGAGATATTGGCGAAGACTTCGCCCAAGAAACCTTCCAGGCTATCGCTGTCAGGGTCACGGCATAATTCTCCATGCAATCGATTTAGCAGCGCCACCATTTCCTGATGTTCGAAATCCACAGACCGAACCCCGGTTTCGAATTCAGTCTGCCAAGCAACCAATGTCATATTCACCCCTCCCCAAACTTATTCGCGAAACAAAAAGCCACCCATCTCAGAGCGGAAGTCGATGGCCAGACTTTGCCGGGCCACCAGGTTGATAGTCGCAGTCTTCACATAGTCAAAGCCGTCCCTGCGGTCGCTGTCACGCAGGCGGGCAACAACCGCATGCGGCCCCGGGCTGACCATGACGCGTTGATAGATGCGGCTGGGTCCATCGCCGGAAATGCCGGTGGGTGCCACTGTATCGCGATAGCGGGTTTCACCATCGATCTCCAATTCGATATAGACCGGCAAACGCTGGCGCGGACAGTCCATGGGTCGGCGCATGTTCGGGGCCATTTTCTGCAGCTCGGCCTGGGTAAAGCGGCGGCAGCCGCCGACCCGCTTGGCGCCATGCGCCAGGCTGAGTTTGATGAGTGCCATATCGGGGGGGAAATGCGTATAGCTGGGCGCAGAGGCGAAATAGCCAATGAAGCCTGCGAACAACAGATAGACCACGGTCTGACCCAGATAGCGCACGGCGGTGGGAAGAGGCTTTCTCATACTGTTTCCCCCACGCGTGCCGTTGGCTTTTCGGCTTTAAGGGGCTGCGGCGGCAGCCCGCTCTGAAATTCAGCGACGATACCACGCAGTTCTTTGCTGGAGCGACCGGTGGCCCAAAGTTGGCCAATGCGTTCACGGGGTACGCGGGCCCGTAAGTGGGGATCACGAACACCGGCAAGTCTTTGTTCCGTCCAACGCAGGCCGAACCGTGCATGACAATCGCCGCCGCCACAGCCGGAGAGGAAGACCCCATCAGCCAGGTCGCGGCTTAGAATATAATCAATGAATGATGGCGGCAGGTTGCCGATGCACGGCAAGGTAACCGGTGCAACCCCTTCCATGGTCGCAAGCGTTTTCGCCAGGCCATGGTCGCAGCCAAACACCAGAACCCGATTGCCGCCGCTTAACTTTGCCGCCGCCGCGTGAACGTCGTCACGCAGTTGATGCAGGGGCCGGTCAACCAGATCAATGCCCGGCACCATGTCGGTGGCGCGTCTGAAAGGCGTCGATGTGGGACAGGCCCCGGCACATATGCCGCAGGCGGTGCACAAGTCTGGGTCAACCTCTGCCTCTCGTTCAAATGGCCTGCCGTCGCTGCGCGGCACCATGGTGATGGCCGAGAAAGGGCAGTCAACCTGGCAACGGGTACAGCCATTGCAGTTGGCCAGGTCAACCTTTGCTATGGGCCGTTGCCGCAGGGGCGGCAGCCAGGGCAGCACTGAAATCAGGATGCTGCCACCAAAAGTCAGGGCCCAGGCCGGTCCCGCACCCCAG
>Ga0233439_10003067_pt1 | contig 17947 bp, 22 predicted proteins | sample SI_123_September_6_FD_182713 | JGI IMG/M metagenome (GOLD analysis project Ga0233439, IMG submission 182713) | Seawater microbial communities from Saanich Inlet, British Columbia, Canada - SI_123_September2016_100_MG | ecosystem: Environmental > Aquatic > Marine > Inlet | place: Canada: British... | reverse complement strand
TCCAGCATGATAGATTCGCCTTTTTTGGTTCTGTAAAACACAAATTCTACAAGTTTTTTGGTTCTGGGGTCATAGCTGGCAAAGACGGTGCTGGCCCCTCCATCGTATCGACCTCGACACTGAAGCATGATAAATGCGACATAATATATCCAAACCAAAATATCAATACACAAGGGGGGCAATGTATAAAATTGTCGTCATTGATTCATTCGACTCACCAAATGCAAATGTGGTCAAGCCGCGAACTGCATCGGCTGCATATCCACGACCAACCCCATATCCAAACCCAGGGGTGACTCGCACGCGCCACCAGGATAAACGAGAGGGGTTAACACGGCCCAACACGAACCATGGGTTGCAGCGTTTTCAAATCCTTCTCTTGACATCCGGGCCCAACCCTCTTCTCAGCGTGTACCAATTTCCCGCAGGATACCCACCACCACTGGCACCATGGAAGGCAGACAACACAGCGGATGGTGTGGTGATGGATGTGTCTGACCCCATTGCGACCAAAAGGCGGACGGGATTCAACGACCGGGAAGATGAAGTAAAGTACCGGCGGGACAGTGACTCGCGGATTCAAGTGGTGTTGCAAGTCGGTGTCCGAAAACGACCATATTACGCCAAGGATGTATCACCACACATGTATTTCAATGGAGCAGCTTCCATGAGGCCTCGACTTGACATCCGGGAAAGATATGCAGACTTGCAGGGCATCGGATACACCAGACACCCGAGGTGGATTTGGTGTCCCAGTGGTATCCGGGTGTCGGACATAACAACAGGTGATGATCATCTACACATGACTGCCATCGGATGCACGTGCACAGACATGCTTAATCGTGGATTTGTGCATGCGCGGTACGGTTGTAAGCACATCATCGCATACAACAAATCACAACAAGGTGGGGAGCTTATCTAGCCAGAGCATCATGGAAGTGGTTGCTCGATACTCTTGTACGATATACCATATTAAAAATCAACAGAATGAGCTCTGCGCTCAAATTATTCTCTTCGCCAACGCGTTGAATTGCTTTGATGAATTTACTCGAATAGGGTCCAAATTGGAAAGAGGTGGTGATGGACCGACCCTCGTTTCCAATTTTTATCATGTCGAAATAGAGTCGCTGGTCCTCGGTATAAATACCATCATATGGCATGTTTCGCACAACACCGTAACCCATCAACGCCTTTCCGTAGTCTTGGGTGGCTGGGTTATTGGCAGCATGGTTGATGGCCTTTTGAAACTCGGGTAAATCTTGAATGAGCGGGTAAAAAGCATATATCCACATGGCGTTGGCAACCGCTGTGCGGCTGACCAGTATTAACTCCTCAATGAGATTGGGGCGACTGAGGAGTGCTGTGCGGTGTGCGCACACAAATGTATGAATTTCATGTGGGGATACGCGAACTGTTTTGTCGTTGAATCGGGCCAGACAGCGCCATGTGTGTCCGTTGGTATTAGTGCAGAAACATTTGTTGCTGATCAGAATGTCACCGAGTGCCCATCGTCCATGTAGTATATGCATTACAATCAATTTTAAACCATATTTACAGAAATCACCTTCAAGTGGTTGAGTACTCATGGCGGAACTAAACTTTGATACGATAGCGGTGATTGTTGTCGTGTTCTCAATCCTGGGTGCAATGGTACTTGGATTTTTGAGTCAGGGTCGACGGAAATTCACACACCACAAAGAGAGGACTGTCACGCTACTCTTGTCGTTGGTGGCATTTGTGGCGCTGACATGTCTTCTGATTATAGACAGTGGTTCATATGACGCCTGGAAGGTTCTTCCTCCTTATATTGCTATTATGGTTGGAGCAGTTGTGTGGTTTGTGCAACATCGCAGGCGCGCGCGACTAAACATAATCACAAATCTATTCATATCCATGGCGTGCATGGGACTATGGGGTGTGATTGTCTATTCTGAAGGTATTCCGACTAAAAAGTGGATGCTGGGCTGTACGAGTATTGTTTTTATGCATGTATTTTTTTACGAGTTGTGGATACATGACATCTGGAGCAAGTATGATTCAGTCAAATAATAAACGACAAATGTCCGATGCGTTGTGTGGTGCCTCGGGAATCTCCATCTCTTTGAAGACGATAGCCACCATGTCTTTATAGAAACCATTGTTTGAATCGATGCAGTAAGAAACAGGCTGCTCAGATGGGAATTTCTTGACGAATTCCCTGATGTGTTCGATTGTTTTTTTATAGCAATCGTCGACAATAAAATCATAGTAGGACTTGGTTTCAATTTTTTCAGCCCGGATGATCAGTCTTGCGAGTGTGAGGCGGGAACTACTCTCTTGGTTGTGTCCAATCACGATAAACTCACAGTTGGGTGGGATGGGATCAATTTCAGCGCCACCTAACGCTAACTCACCACTATTGATTTCAAGGGCCCGATACATGCCTGGCCCCTCGAACCAATCAGGCATGGGAGCGGCCATGATGGATACACGTTGGAATGAAACACGAGTCGGGTATATAGAGTGTTTATCTGGCAGATTTCATGTGTGCGTCCGACGCAACATACTTGTCGAAATCGGGGCGGAGTCCGTGCGGAAGATTAGCGCGGGCAGCATCCATATCATATGTGCCCCTGGCGTCACGCAGAGCTTTCAGGGCCTTCATTTTCAAGGTATGGGAGGTGGCCAATTCCACATCCCTGTGACATTGTCTATTGCGTTCCGGACTATGTGCCATAGGACCCAAAATGCCGCCGTGAAGATTTTTTCCGTACCACATCAACATTGCCCCAATTTTGGCCATATCCTGGGGGGCTACGTCTGGCGGTGGATACGTTATGATACCCATGGCTATAATCTCCCGCTTAATTGCATTGAATTGGATAAACTCAAACAGTCGCGGTGTTTTCCCCAGAAGATCGGCACCATCTCTGACGATAAAATCATAGTAGGATGGGTTATCAATTTTTTCAGCCTTGAGTATTTCAGCAAAACCGGTAAACGGGATGCGGCCATAAATGTAATCATCACTCGTCGTGATAAACACACGGTTGGCTTCAATGGGATCGATTGCACGCCATCCCATCCAAGCGAAACGTTCGGTATTCAGTTCGGTGGCTAGATACATGCCTGGGCCCCTGTACCAGTCTGGCATGCGGTCGGCGGCCATGGCGGAAAACACACAGACGATACACAAACAAAACCCGAGTCGGATATATATGGTGTTTATCTGGCAGATTTCATGTGTGCTTCCGAAGCAACATATTTGTCAAAATCAGGGCGAAACATAGCAGGGAGGGTGGAACGAGCAGCTGCTACATCATATGTGCCCCTGGCGTCACGCAGAGCTTTCAGGGTTTTCATCTTCAAGGTAGGGGAGGTGGCCAATTCAACGTCCCGCTCGCATTGATCGATGATCGTTTTTATGATAAAAGGTGTTGATATCTCATAAACATCCCTGTCAGCATCACGTTGAGTTTTAACCCACATCAACACTGCCCCCATTTTAACCATCTCATGGGGGTCCACGTTTGGTGGTGGATCATTACAGATAAATTTACATATGTACGCGCGGTCGAACATATCGAACGGGATAAACTCGGCGCTTCTCGGCATCCCCAGAAGACCACTCCCATCGTCGGTGATGAAATCATAGTAGGACTTGGTTTCAATTTTTTCAGCCCGGAAGATATGATTACCCTTGATTCTGTCGAATCCAAGACGGACATAAGCCGTATTCCCAATCGCGATAAACTCGCAGTTGGCTGGGATAGGATCAATTTCAGCACCCCCCAACCAATCTAACGCCCTAATGTTGAATTCAAGGGCCCGATATATGCCTGGACCCTCGTACCAATTTGACATGTAATCGGCCATGATGGGCCAACGGATACATGATGGAATGAAACCCGAGTCGGATATAGAGTGTTTATCTGGCAGATTTCATGTGTGCTTTCGAAGCAACATATTTGTCAAAATCGGGGTGAAGCATAGCAGGGAGGGTGGAACGGACAGCATCCAGATCATATGTGCCCCTGGCGTCACGCAGAGCTTTCAGGGCCTTCATTTTCAAGGTATGGGAGGTGGCCAATTCAACGTCCCGCTTGCATTGCTTGGCCATCACCGAGTCAACAACCTGCCACCACCTGCCACTGTTTTGACAATCTCTAATCCACATCAACGCTGCCCCTATTTTGACCATATCGTGGGGGTCCACGTCTGGTGGTGGAGTGTTGCAGATGAGATTACATAACCACTCCCGCGCGATCATATCGAACGGAATAAACTCGGCGCCTCTCGGCATCCCCAAAAAACTACTCCCATCGTCGACAATAAAATCATAGTAGGACTTGGTTTCAATTTTTTCAGCCCGGATGATCAGTCGAAACCCGATTACGAGTAAGAGGCGGGAAACTACTCTCCAATTGGTTTGGTTGTGTCCAATCACGATAAACTCACAGTTGGGTGGGATGGGATCAATTTCAGCGCCACCTAACGCTAACTCACCACTATTGATTTCAAGGGCCCGATACATGCCTGGCCCCTCGAACCAATCCGGCATGGGAGCGGCCATGATGGATACACGTTGGATGAAACACGAGTCGGATATATAGAGTGTTATCTGGCAGATTTCATGTGTGCGTCCGAAGCAACATATTTGTCAAAATCGGGGTGAAGCATAGCAGGGAGGGTGGAACGGACAGCATCCAGATCATATGTGCCACGAGCGTCGCGCAGAGCTTTCAGGGCCTTCATCTTCAAGGTAGGGGTGGTAGCCAATTCGACATCCAGACAACATCGCCTATTAATTTTTTCAACAACACCACCACTAGCACGACGCTTTTCAATCCACATCAATGTTGCCCCATGTTGAAATAATGAAACAGCACAAAGATGTTTTGTTGGGCGACGAGTGTATTCAGTTGTCATGTATCTGGGGCAAGTGGGATGTGCGCAAAACACCCGTAGTGATGATGACGGATGGTACTGTGGGAGAATTGTAATAAATAACACGACCTTGAGTAATTTGTGTTCATAACCGCGCAATGGCGGTGCCAGATAACCCCCGGGGTAGAATTACTTCAGTGTATGCTGAATTGCTCAATCCAGAAAATCCCGATGAGGATGCGACGGTCAGAGTGTGTGTATGGACACCCCACAAAATCTTCGACGCAGAAGGAGAGCGCGTTGTACTAGAATTGAGTGATTTACATGCACCAATTAGAAAGCTAATTGATACGAAAGAATGGTGTTTGTCTGGCCTCATTGAACCCGAAAAGTCGTTTGATAACATACGGCGGGATTCTCCGGGTATTAATCTAGCATACATTGACCCGTTGAACGAAACCCCTATTGATCGGTGGGAGATACGAGAGAAGCCTGAAATATGCACATAATAAAGGTGTACCTTTTATTGAATTAATCGGTGTGTGTGATGTGTGTCTCGAATTTAGAATCCGGCCAAACAAATGTTACTGGTGGGCAAATATACTCTATATTCCATGCTTGTATAGATTTTTGATAATTACATACATGGGTTTCGTATCTTCGTGCGAGTATTTCTTTATAGGTTGGGGTAATTACTTCACACAGACTGGATGTTATGATATCATTGAGCAATGGGTTACCAATAAGAGCATCAAGGAGTTCAACCCACGTTGATATTGTTTTTAGTTCTGGGGGAATGTCGGGGTTGGTGTGTAGTCGACGACAAATACCTTCAAGGGTTTTGGGTATGTAATCATATGGGTATTCAAGATCTCGTGTTTTTAAAGCTATAAACGCCGCGAGAAGAAACGGAATTGAGTAATTGAGGGGGTGACAAACAACACTGTATAGTGATGGAGGCATGGTGTGGTTATGACTTATTCTGATTTTATTATGACTCTTGGTAGCATGTACCACGCCAGACATAGAGATAGTATAGGAAACACCTGATGACCCATAATGCTTAGAGGGACCAGCATTGTAAAATCACATCCACCCGTCTTGCTTGCGTGTACACCCATGGCATCTGTAGCGACAATCCCAATGATCCTCGAGATGGATATGCCCAGAAACTGAAAACTGTCCAGAATCGCAAACGCGGTGGTAGCTTTTCCCCGTGGCATTATCTTTGACGCGAGTGTTTTAAGAGGCAACATGACAAGAATGGTTGCGGCTTCCCCAGCAATAGCATCCCCCATAATGTAAAAGGCCTTGTCTCCGATGTGAAGGTACCCCGTGTTCCACCGTTTGAAGATGACGACGTCGAAGAAGCCCGTGACGATGCGAAAGACAATGGCGCCAATAAACGCACTTCGGATGTCGACCCGACTGATGGTGCTGGCGTAGGCTGTGGTGGCCATCATCCCCACGACGCTTGATAGAATCTGTATCACACTATAGTAAAACACGAGATCGAAATTTGGACCGTCGTAAAAACATTGTGAATTTGCCGTGTAGAAAGAGTCGTAGGCCCCCTGTAGATTCCAGTAGAACAGTTGGTGACACATGGACATGATGCACGCCGCTACAAATACCTTTGATTCGATGTAGGTATAATAGACTGCAAAACAGGACACCGCGACAATAAAGGCACACAATCCCACAGCAGCCTTGGCTGATTGATGAGCCCCAAATAGCAAAATAATCATCAGTAGAATGGACGACGATGCAATCCACGTCACAAGACCCCATTCCTTCCGATTTGGTTTTGGGCGCAGCTTGGGTTTCGGGACGTGGATAGCGTCTTCGGCAAGCAATCCGTGATCGAGCATAGTATCGGCCCTGTCTCCTGGCAAGGTCGAGTCGGGAAGAAAAATTAACCAAGGTATGGGGATTAGCGCCAAGGGGGCTGCTACGAAAAAGGCCTTGTGGATATCGTCGCCCGACTTGTCTCCAAGCGGACCAACAACACACGCGCCGATGGCAAGTCCGGCCATGTACATTCCCCAGGAAAATGCAATGCCACGAGGATCCGCTTTGAGGAAGCTGACCATGTTGGCATATTGACCCTCCCACAGTGTGTTGTTGGTTGCAGCCGCCGACGAAGCAACAATGAGACAGATAACCGCGTCAAACGCATTGGTAGCAAACCCCACCCCAAGTAACGCACAGAACAGGACAATACTGGCCATCACCAAATACCAACGCTTGTGATAATTGGCGATGGGGGTGGTGTCACTAACGGCGCCCATGATGGCTTTGCAAACGGGCCATGGGAGAAATGCGATGGCGACATTCTTCTGAAATTCAATGGCGCTTGTTCCAAATTTGTAGTAGAACAGGGGGAACGAGCCATACATGCAGATTCCCCCGATACACCCCAAAATAACACCATAGTTGATGACTAGATTGATGACAAAGTTGTTGCTCACATTTTTGAGAACCCTACTGTTGTCGTGAACCCACATTGTAGACTGAACAGGGATCGGGGCAACCACAAATACAATAATCAACAAAAAGGGATGCTATTTATTTATGGTTCGAAGTGTGATGGATACGCGGCGAGTTCGTCTGGATTTGGGGCGAATCCCATGGGTCCATTCGTGGCGCGCTTCACCCTTCAATACAATGGCGGATCGGCGATGCAGCATGACCGATGCCATCTTATCCCCCTTTTTAAAATCCATAGTATCGTTGCATCCCAAACTAATGCTAACTATCTCCGGTCCAAACAATTTCTGGTGGTCGGTGTGAGGGGCAATACCCTGGTTGTGTGTGTATTCGTTGACAATGACTTGGTCTGGTTCGGTACTAACAAGGTCAAGGTGCTTCAGTCGCGCTATGAACACTTGTATTTCCTTGGGGATGGGTGGGGCATCAGCACTGAGGGTGCGCGACGAATATACATAACGGGCTCCGTACTGTTGCACCCGTCGCTGCCCGATTGTAGTGGGCCAGGGTTGACTATCAATAAAGTCCAGAAGCGCCTTCTCTTCGTCATCGGCTATAAAATGCTCTATGTATACCATCCCCGGCACCAGCAGACTAGAAGATGTTTGCTCGACGCGCTGTCGCAAATCGTACATGTGGGACCGTCTACGTTTGGCACGATCCATGACGGAAATGGCGCGGGATTTTATGAAGGGTGTATCTCACACAATATGGGTGTAGTGTTATTGATGCGTCTGGTGCTAAATGTGTGAATGAGATCCGGGACGGTTGGGTGCAGAGGTTTAACCGTTTCCATGTTCATGTTGTCGTCGACGTATTGAAGGGCCACCATATCATCTACGGTCGCGATGATGTAATGGAGAATTTTGGCGTCGGTCTTGATGGACAGGGCGTGTGTGGTCCCCAGGCTTGATTTACGGACAACAAATGCGCCCGTGTGGCTGTCCTTAAGGTGCGCTTCGGCAGCGGGTCGATTCATGTCCCCCTTGTACCATGCATATCCTTCCAGTGGGATTTCGGCGCAGGCCCACACCTCTTCGGGGTGGGGAGTGTCGTCCGAGTCCGAGTCGTGTTCGAGATCACAGTAGGTGATGGGGGGCGCTTCTTCTTCTTCATTGTCTGAAAGTTCCTCAAAAAACGCAATGTCGACGTCGATGGTGGAGGAGTTGCGCTCGGGTAGGGGAGGGGGCATGGCCGGGGGCGGCAGAGGCGGTGGTACTGAAACGGGGGGTCCCGGGAGTTCAAGTATTGGGCGGTTCTTCAGAGTTCGCATCTGTTGCTTCACGGACTTTAGTTCGTCGTAGAGAGTATCCCGCTGTTCTTCTACCTCTGCTGCCATGTCCAATATTGTTTGTTTATCTCTTGTGTGTTGGTGTTTGACGTCTTTGATGCTTTGGTACATCGCCTCGCCATTGGCGTCTTTGTATTGAATATCATCGTGGAGAGACTTGATTTTTCTGTTAACCTTTTTGAGCTGTTCCAGAATGGCGGGCGGGAGCTCGCGGAGATTTCCATCTTCGTCAAACAGGTCGCCAAATTCGTCCATAAACTCCCCGAGGGTGTACGTCTTGCTTTCATCTTCGACCATAATATCGGCGTGTTCGCCAAACAGATGTTTAAGGCCACTGAAGCGAATAAGACCATCCTCGTTCAATTCCTCAAACATTTTAACAATATGTCGCACACGGGGACCCTTTGTGCCAGCCGACACCACCTGTATGATCTGTTCCATGATGTCGACAAACTTATCGCGTGGTAGCACGTAATCCTGACTATATTCGATGAGGGCATCACTCAACAGCGAGGAAATGTCATCCGGGAGATGCTGACTCGATTCTAAAATCCGGTCCACTGTCACTTGGTCCCCAAGGGCATCATAGATATCACCCGGGTCCATGATCACACAATCACCCCAACGGCCTGCCTTCTTATAGTATAAATACAACTATAACAGTCATAACATTGGGTAATGTGGAAAGTGGCACAGGTGAACCTTGATTGGAGGTGGCTGCACGCGGACGCCAGAGAGTGGCTGGTATGCATATTATGTGCAGCAAAAAAGAGTGAATGCAGTCGGCTGCCAGTTGAAATGTGGGAGAAGATTTTCCAACTCGCGGTCCAATACAATTTTTCCAACCACGGCATGGACCCCGTTAAACTATGCACACATGGCTTTGGGTTGGGTGGGTTCGGGTTGGACTTGATGGGGTCGTGGGCAGTCCGCCGATCGGTTGGGAAGGGGGGTGGGTGGTATCCAAACAACATTGATATCTATGGCGAAAATTATGTTGTGGTGCGAGCAGGACATGAGATTTTAAAGAAACTTGATGCTCTGGTTGATGTATCGGCATTGTTTGAAGTGGATGAAAACAGAACTGTTATTAACAAACTGTATCCGGCAAAATTCGGCTCTGTGAGGAAAGAGGGCAGGTGTCTTGACTTCAATATCAAAACGCGTGGGTTCGACATTCACGTCAACAGTGTATTTTATGAAGATGATAGTAAACAGGTCGACATGCTGTCATACAGTCAGTCTTGTCGGTACAATTTTAAAATCAATAAATGGCAAGCCAACGGTGTACAACAACAAGATAGCAACTGGGTCTTTCGGTATGTAGACCCCCATCTACTTTACAGTATATTGCGGTGTATAATTCAGGTTGAGGCCGAACGAAAACGATATGAAGTCCAATTTTTATTACTACAGGAAATTCGACTCGAAAAATGCAGGCGCCGATTAAACGCTTCTGGTAAAAACCTAGACGTGAGATATTTAAACCTGTGGGGTCAAAACACCCGGTATCTTGCACGCCGCTTCGTTTATTATTACCTTCGGATTCCACCGAAAGATGGATAATGGCAATAAAATTAATCCAGGGCTGCCGAATAATTACTTTCTGTTTTCCCACGATATGATACATCGGCACAAACCTCTATCGTGTCATACTCTTCGATTGAAAACATGGATACAACAGACGCCTCCTTGTCTATACTCTTTGGAAAAAACAACCCATAGCAGCCGTTGTATACTTCATCGCTAAAACGAACATAGGCGTTGACTTGTCTTTGGGTGGCTTCGATGTTGGCAGCTGTTGGGTTGATAGCCTTTGTTTCAAGGAGGTAGGTTTGTCTATACCGACGAACGACAAAATCAGCGTAGAGTGTTGTGATGTGGTGCCTTTTGCCGAGGCTCGTTGTGAACCAGACGGGGATGGGTGATTGGCGCTCGAGCTCAAAACCGTTTGCCTCGAGCTCTCTTCCGAGGGCGCCCATGTAAATAGATTCAAGGTGAGTGGGTCCGAGCTGATCATAGACAAAATTAACAATTTCTGTGAGCTCGGTCAGAACCGAAGCCTCACCTTCACTCATGGTTGCGGTGTTTATAATAGTTGGTGGTACTAAATATACAGTTAATAGTGGCCACCGATTGACTTGTATTCTGGTGGTATATCCGGGACAAGGGTCAAAACACGCACTAGCCATGTATACACAATCACAATAGTGGAGACGCGCACAACGATGGAATCCAGGTTGTGTATCCCAGACGTGCACCCCGGGTTTCGCAGGGTATGGAGGATCAGTGCAATGTAGACTCCGCTGCTAATAAACACACCAATGGTTGATATTCTGGACCAGGTGGGGCGTGGCACCAACACCCCGATCGAAAAAACGAGAATGAGTGATACGGGTACATCAAACCCCCGGCCGGATAGCGGGCCGTACCCGGTTGTCGTTGTATCAAACACTTTATCCCTGTTCCCTGCACCACCACGACAAAGAACAGGCGCGTCTGTCTTGTTTACCGTGATGGGCATAGCCAGAAGCAGGATGGCCGATATCATCGAAAGCAGTGCCAAATATGGCTTGGATCCAAGGCGCAATCGGAACGGGCGGTTCATCGGGACAAGGAGCAACAATGCACCCAAAGCCGTGTAGACGATGGCACCTCGCCACTGAATATCAACAGCCGCCGGCACAAACGTCGAAGTGGAATTGTCGGGAGTGTCTGTCGCCAAGGCCCACTCGTTAAAGTTCAGAGTGTACTCGGCCGGACAAGTTGTGGTGAGAATCGATGTGTACAACACCGCAACCGGTAGAACGAGTATCGACATGAGACGGGTTCGCCACCGGTGGTCGGACAACACGGTGGATGCAGTTGCAGCGATGATCAGTGCCGGTATGTACCATTCAATCACCTGGGCGACGATGGAAGGGTTAATCAAAGAGTTACAGCCTGGTTTTTTGGTGTATTGTGCCAACGCGGCCGCGGTGCTGACCACATGCCCCGTGGCCATGTACACCAGCACGATTGCGACAGTGTGGTCGTCCATTATTCTCTTTCCTTTTGGGAGTCCTGTTCTTATATAGGTGTGGGATGATCACTTTGCTGCCATATATCGCGATGAAGCGACCGGCGTCAGATGATTCAGATGTAGAGGAGTCAAAGAGACTCGACACTAAACACTCTATCATATTGTGTGAAGATGACGGTAGTTGCCGGACGATATACATAAAGAATGCTGCTGAAACGGTAGGGGAGCTATGTGAGCGGGAATCCCTCGGTGGTCTTGGGTACCGCGGCATTCAACTCAAGAGGAAATTTTGTCTCGAGACCCTCGATGATGAAACCGAGTTGTGTCATGTGACTTGGACAGCCGAATCATCGGTTGGTGGAGATGTGCCGTACACACGGAGCATAAAACAAGCAAAAACATATATTTCCAACATTAATGGGGTCGAAGCAAAAATTGAAGAGGTTAGGGGAGAACTCTGGTTGGATCAAGGTCGGTATTATGAAATAAAAAAAATGGAGGATGTGATAATTAATATGATTGATTGGTCGGAATACAAAATTCCTCATGAATACGAACCCATCAATACCTTTCGGCAAAATCTGCTTCCAATTTCACACAAAATCCGCGATCTGTATGAAGAGATCGGTCTCTCTCAGCGCATTGAGAACCGGAGATCCGAGTTAAATTATCTCAAGGATGAACTAAAGAGTTGGAATATAAAGTTGAAGAAGATTGTTGCTCAGCCATGTCAATGGTATCATCGCCCCATCGATTTGATTCCCGTTGAAATTTGGACCAAAATATTCTACTATGTGGGTACGAATTCCAAAATGAATCTTAACGCCACCAAAGTATGGAGAGTATCCACATTGTGGAAACACGCATGGTTGTCAATACCGCTATGCAACCGAATTCGTGTGTGGAGATATGACTGCACGGGACCCCATTTTATGGAACCCGCCATACTTGAAAGGCAAACCACCGATGTTAATATTGGTCCATTGATCAGTAGAAACGAATTGGTTATACGTCGCAAAAAAGACATTAAACTAATCCAATCGGAACAAACGTCGGTAATTTCTACATATCCAAGAGGCGCGAAAGAGATAATGGGGCATTACAAGGATAAGGATGACGGGCAAATTCAGCTGTATATCAAATTGCGTGACAAAAAACAAGAGGTGTTGCGTGTATATGTTGTTGGAGAGAAGACGCATACTGTGTCAATTAGGAATTTAACCAACATTCAATGTGTTTACCCCATGTCGAAAACAACATGCTTGGTTTTGGCGGATTCCAAGCTGTGTCGATATGAAGGAAAGATAAAGACTGCAACATTGCTCGATGTGACGGAACTAGGCAACATAACCAATGCTACAATATCCAGGAATGGGAAGTACATGGTGACGGCATACGCCGATGCACCATTCATGGTCTACAGACTTGCATCCAAAACAGCGGTTGTTATTTCGAGTATACCAAAACAAGAAAAGGAATGTCGGGACCTCGTGTGTACCAATGCAGGGACCATAATGTTTATATGCAGAATGTGTCTTCGCGTTGCAAATCCGCCCTATTATGATTTTCATTCGACAAACATAACCATCAACTATCCGCATGTCTTGCGCACGGATGGCAACTTTGTATACGATGTTACCCCACGAGGTGTGATATATAGAATGTGAAGTCGTGCCAAGTACGTGTGCATCATGGACGACAAGACGTTTGATCTGTTTAAGCGTGAGGTGGATTCCTACAAAACCAAATCCGAGGAGGAAATCATCGCTGTCAAAGATGGTGTGGATAGGGAGCTTGTGATGCTCAATGAGGGGTTTTTGCCCATGGGCGACAGTGTGGACCGTGTATTGCGTCAGCACATCATCATCCATGTTGCCCTCGATGAAACAACGGGGGCCGAATTCATGCTGCAAGAAACCATCAAATCCATGTCGGGAGAGAAGATCCCCGTGAAAGACAACGCGATGGCAGCAGCCTACGTGTTGTTGTGGTGTGTATACCGATATCAAAACAAAGATAAGGAGGCCGAGGCCATCAAAGGCAAAGTCACCGAGGTTTAATCATATAGATTGATGTAGATGGAGCAATGGGAGGGGTGGTCCGCTTCTATAATAAACGACCCGATATTACATTTCCATATTGTCACCCAATTGGGATCGGCCTCGGCCTCGACATGCCTGTAGATTACCTCCAGGCGGTCTATCCCTCTGGTTGTATTGAGGCGAGATATCTGATAGTCTGGGTCGGCGTCCTCGGTAAAGTATCCGAGGCGCATCTGGATGGGATCAGATCCGGCCCAGTCCCACAGATGGAAAAAATCATGGTCCACGATGAGTTTGACATTGTCCGACATGACGAGGATGTATTGAATGAAATTTGAGTCAAAGTGGAGGGGTTGCAGAGGGCCGCAGACGCCTCCAAACAGAGGGGGGTATATTGTCCCGAGATGCATGTACTTTGAAACAATGTCATGGATGTCGTCCTTGCTGTCAACCCAGCCCGCAATCCAAATCTCATTTGGTAGTGGCCGCCCCTCCTTTTCCAAGAGGATGGTCCGTTTATCCAAAAGGGCCAACCCTTCGTCGTCTTCAACGCGATAAAATAGGGGCGTCGACGACTCTGACACCATGACAAATATCCAATCACCCACCGTGATGGAATCGGACTGAGAAATCTCCAATACATAGTCTTCATACTTCTGGTGTAGTTTAAATACAGAGCCACCCTCCATTTTAAAGCACGGGCGATACAAATCAATCCACAACCGGTAATATGGGGTGCTGGTGTTAACAATCGGGTTGTGCCTCAGACCGGGGATTGTTGAAATCGGAATACAGGCAGTGTCGATTTCATCTTCATCCGGATCAAACTTCTCGACACATTGGGACGTGGGCTGAATCAGAGAGGGGTGGAAGTATATCTGGGTCTTAAAAATAGAGGGTGTAACCACACCGTGACGAACATCCACCCAGGCGCCAACATAATAATCGTATTCGGTGACATTTGTAGCCTCTGCCTCTGGGGGAGGTCGTGCATCGTGCAATTTCCAAAAGGGGTCGTCTAGAATGCCAGGGGTATCTGAAAGAAACAATGCCGCTGAAATAGTTCGGTTGTTTTCACATGTGGTGGCGATATTGTGCATTGTTAGCTATATGCGAATTTCAAAAGAACGATCATGGGTACCTCTTATGGCTATAACACCCTCATTCATACCCACCTTCGTCAATAAGACGGTCCATTTGATCGAACTGCTAATTGTGATTGGGCTTCAACTTTGGATTTGGGGAGAGACGGTGCAGTACACACCAGACGCCCATCTATTTGTTAGTGGGGTGCTTCTTACAATTATTGCATCGGGACCAATATAGATACCATGGACGAATGGACACATGCAACAAAGATGCATCATATTGTATATAATACCTACCTCAAATGTCCGATTCAGCTGCGGGCTGTCAAATCGGCTCTACTATACATGGAAAACACAAAGCTGGTGTGGGCACATGTCGATGACAAGGGGGAAGAGCATGCGCTCGCTGTTCCTGTATCGTCAAAGGAGCATACGATATGGCGGAACTTTGTGGCGGAGATTATAATACAACTTAAAATATTTGGATTTGCGGTGTATCGTGTATCGCGTACTCGCCACACAAAGCGCCGGGCACACGAATTCCGAGGAGAGCATACCAACTTGCAGCGTGAATATTCCAGGATGGAGGTGGCAAACGGGCAGGGGGTTCTCCTCAATTGGAATCCAAAACAGGGGTGGGATGTACACTCGATTAATGGGACCGCCATGGATGACAAATCACACGGCTGGAACCTGGAGATATTGAACGAGCCGTACAAATATGGTCCCAACAACATCCCCATCCTCAATTCGGCGGCGGCCAACTGCCAAAAGGATAGCGAGGACCTGTTGAAACTCAATGAGAATATTGCGATGCGTGACACGATCAACAGCAAGCCGATGGTCTTTACAAGCGTGTCCAAGCACCTTGTCACCTCGGACGGATCCACACGCCCTTGGTTTGTCAACCCGACAAATGTACACGGCAACACTCACCTCGATATCCCGGGAGCCGGGGGTGATTTCAACAGCATGTTGGCTGGACGCCTAGAAACCATCAAGCGGCTCAACTCAATGAGTAAAAAGGCCCGTGAAGACGCACGGAAAGGCTTTGAGATCATGCAGCGTCCCGGTCGTCCCGCTGAAATCAAGAAGCCCAACCGTCATGACCCCGATGAAATGTTTGTGACGGACGGTCGGGATTACACGCAGATGCATTATCTACAGGGCCCCAACGACCAACAGCATCTGCTGAGCAGGATGGAAAAATCAATCCAGTACGCCCACCAAACACCGCCTTCGTGGTATGGTGTGTCGGGTGGCAACGAACGCCTCACCAGCAATGATCGCCTGGCGCAAAAATCTCTCGTCGACACGGAACTCTACATGAAGTCGCTGATGGCTGCGGCACAGGGTCCACTCACAAAAATGAGCCGGGCAATCGGCAAGGAAGATGCCGAAGTCAGGATGAAACCGTGCATCAGCGCCTACAACCTGAGCCAGATTGAAGGCTTTCTAAAAGAGGATGTGGCCCTCGAAGCACACGCCTGTATTCATCAGCTTCCGGTGTCGGCATTTGACAAAAAGGCATACAAGGAGCATCGGAAAATCATCCTCTACGGGGAACAATCCCTCAATCAGGAGGCAAAGGCCAAGGCAGCAGGGGATGTGGACGGCGGGGGATCAAACGCACGACCTAAACCACGCATGTCTGAAAAAGACAAAAAGAGCAGGCGCGACGAGAAAGCAAAGGTGTAGTGACAAAACAAAGGCTTGGTTTTTACATGGTGGGGTCATTATCTCTCGGCGGTGGCTATGCATCCAATTCGGCGACAAGCAACGTCGTCCTAACAACCAGGCCCGACGTTACTTTTAAGGAATGCTGCGAGGCCATCAGTTCGGATTATAGAATGATTGAATTGTGTCGAATTTATCACATAGTGGGATTCACAAGCATGTTGTTTGGCGCTATTGTGTACAAGTTGTGTCAGACGGATTGTATGTGTTGTACACAATAAATACAATTTTATTTGACAATTTTAAAATGTGCTGTAAGATCTACAGAGTAAACATCTGTAAATACCAGGTGTCCGTCATGAAGTCCCACATCAAACACGCCAATCTCTGTAGTCACGATCCGCTGGATCTGGTTGTTTTCGTCGACGTTGACCTCGACGTGGGATACTTCCAATTCCTCCCACCCGCCTTTCCATTTTTTCTTGAAAAACGCCCGGCTCCATGCCGTTCCGAATTCAATTTGGTAGAAGTTGTCAAGGGTGTCACAGTAATAGGTCACCATTGTATATGGTGTAGCATAACCAACGCGATGGATTCCCCGACACATGATGACTATGTGGTTGTGGGCCCTGAAGACTGTTCGGATGAAAGCCATTTCGTGAAAGAGCGTGATACTCCACGATCGGCTGCGTTGGAAACATCAGTGCCACTTGTATTGCGGCTCAGTGAGATGAAAGTGGGTGAAGACGACCGAGTCCAAATCCAAAAAGAAGATGGGACGTGGTCTCGGTCGATGGGGCTCGACGATGATGATGATCCACCCGTGGAGCAAATATATTCAAGCCAGGGGTGGTTGAGTACGCCAGGCATGATTGACGAAACAGGAGACATAGATCCAGAAATAATAAAATCACTATTCCCCGATGTGGATACACCGCAGACAAAGACGTTTCAACCACCATTAGAACCATCCAGATTGTTTTCCCTTCCAGCTGCCTTTGAAAAAGACATGGACCGGGTGTCTGTTGACGACGCATGTGCACAAAAATCCGAGTACGAATGTGAGACTTATGAGTTGCTTGGGAAACAATTGTTGAAACCAAAACTGAGGTTGAAATGGGACTCGAGTATTATTGTCGATCCGATTCAGGGCAGGTCGCTGGTGAGGCCACGGATACTACCATTGAGAATAAAGTTGATGAAGTACCCAATCAGTATCATTAATGCGATTCGAGAGGGGGACCTGGAACTAATTATACGTGCGCACGAATGTGGTTCCCAGCGCCCTGCCAATGGTTGTGATATAGCTGCCCAACAAGGTCACCTGGAAACACTGAACTACCTTATAGAAGAGGGATATGAAATCACGGGAAATACCTTCAAATGTGCAGCGAAACATGGCGATGTGGCCATAATGGAATACCTACTATCAAAGAAATGTCCCATTAGTCACCGCGCTGCTGAATCGGCA
>Ga0233439_10003065_pt1 | contig 17952 bp, 13 predicted proteins | sample SI_123_September_6_FD_182713 | JGI IMG/M metagenome (GOLD analysis project Ga0233439, IMG submission 182713) | Seawater microbial communities from Saanich Inlet, British Columbia, Canada - SI_123_September2016_100_MG | ecosystem: Environmental > Aquatic > Marine > Inlet | place: Canada: British... | reverse complement strand
TGAGAATTCACTCCATGCGACACGCCGTTCCCAACACTTGGTATTTGATGGGCGTCGTGCTGTCGGCAGGTGCTGCACTCGACTGGTGGCGACGATCGTCGGGTCAGGCAAGTTTCGACGCTTTGGTTTCTGAGGCAACGGAAGTCGAAGCAGGATCGGGTGGTGTCACATTCTTGCCGTATCTCACCGGCGAACGAACGCCTCATGCCGACGCCAACGCTCGGGGCGTTTTCTTTGGGATGCATGGCGGAACCGAACGGGCGCATATGACTCGGGCTGTGATGGAGGGCGTTTCGTTCGCCTTGCGGGACTCGATGGAGCTAATGAACGAACTTGGTGTGAATCCGTCGGAGGCTGTGGCGGTTGGTGGCGGTGCTAGCAGTTCAATGTGGCTTCAGATGCTAAGCGATGTGGTTGATTTGCCACTTAGAACGATCGGACCGTCGGAAGGCGCACCGCTGGGAGCTGCGATGCTGGCGGCCGTTGGTGGGGGAGCGTTTGGCGATGTTGTCGAGGCGGGGAAGGCGTGGCTGACTGATCTTGAATCGGTATCGCCTAGCGTGTCGGTTCGGGGAGTTTATGACGATGCGTATGGGCGGTATCGAGCGTTGTATCCGGCGTTGCGGGGCGTGTTTGGTGTAGGGAGTGGCGAGTAGCCGGTGGAGACGTGGTGTCGTTCGGCGATAGATCCTGAAAATGAATTCAGGATGACAGGGAGATGAGCGATTGTTGCTTCGTCCTAAATTCCGAATTTAGGGAATATCAGAGAGCGGATTTCGTTGAGCGTTTGGGTGTTGTGAGTCTGAATTTCATCTAGGTATTGTTGTTCGGTGGGAACGGGCGGAATGTCGGCAAATGTGGTCAGATTGCTAAGCGAATTGAACTCAGCGGGTACTTGGTCGGGTAGATCGAAATTCGCCATAGATGCTAGTGCCATCGTCCAAGATCGCGCCACCGCTGAAAGGTCGTAGCCACCTCCGCCGACTGCTACCCACTTGCCGATTTCTGCTGCGAGCCCACCGAGTTTTTTCACTGCGAGATTAAAGCCCTGTGTGGTCAACGAAAGATGCGTTAGCGGATCTTGGAAATGGGTATCGATTCCGAGCTGAGTGAACAGTACGTCTGGCTTGAACGCTCGTACCAACGGAGGGATCACCTCGTCGAACGCTGTGTGCCATTGGTCGTCTTGGGTGTAAGGCGCAAGTGGGATGTTTGCCGAGTAGCCAGTACCGTCGCCTACCCCGATTTCTTGCACGTAGCCGGTGCCGGGGAAGAGCCACTGACCTGACTCATGGATTGATATCGTCAGCACTTGGTCGGAATCGTAGTGACCCATCTGCACACCGTCGCCATGATGACAATCGATATCGATATAGGCGACTCGAAGACCTGCCTCGACCATTGCGTTCATAGCGATTACTGCATCGTTGAAAATTCCGAATCCAGCGGCACTTCGCGGCATTGCGTGATGATGAACTCCGCCGGCGGGAGCGAAGGCGACATCGGCTTTGCCTGAAGTGACCAGTTCGCTGGCGGTAAGGGTTGATCCGACGCACAGCGCGGTGGTTTCGTAAATTCCCGGTCGTACTGGATTATCTGAAGAGCCGAGACCAAATTCGCCCATGCCGGGAGCAATTGCGCCGTTGGAAATTGCTTCAACAATCGATACATAGTCGGGGTCATGACTCGTTTCGATCTCTTGTTTTGTCGCAACACGTGGCGCAGGCGATGCAACGTTTGCGAGATCCAATAACCCGCTGGCTCGCATCAAATCGTGCATGTGTTGTAGGCGAATCGGACGGAGCGGGTGCTCGGGCGACAGTTGGTATTGCGACAGTTCGTCGGCGTAGACCAGAGCCGTTTTAGGTTGTGTCCAGTATTGGGTCACGCTGCTGGGTTCTGCTTTTCGTGTCGTGTTGGGTGGATGGGCGCTATGTTTTGCGCTTCGGCATTCTACGACGTGACGTGAACAGCCAGACTCCCGTGACGACAGAAAGTCCGATTATTAGGCCGGCGACAAGCCAGTCGGGATCATTCTTTTCTTCAAAATCAGCGGGGTTGAACACCTGAGGGTTTTCGGGCGTAACTGTTGGAAGTGAGGCAGGCGTGATCGTCGAAGTCGAATCTGGCTGACGGTCGCTAGATGCCGCCGCTGCTGCCTCATAATCGACCAGAGGAACGGGAGTGTTTGGAACCTGTGCGCCGCTGATATCGCCCGGTACTACGGTTGCGAAAGGAGCGGGTAGGGGATCGGCATTGAACAGTGCGCGCCAGTCGTTCTCTATCTCATAAAGTGGTTTGTCGTAGATCAGTTCGAAGGCGTCTTCAAGTGTTCTACCTTTGTTCATTTGATCGAGAAAATCTGCCATTGTCGCGTGACTGTATTCCTCGATCAGATAGCCGACGAACGCTCCTGCTTGCGGGTAGAAGATGAACACATCGCTTCGTTGTCCCGGGATCGTTTGCATGTGGTTCAGCGAAAGAAGTTCGTCAGGGCGAACGCTCGACCTTAGCCGGTCGTTCGAGCTCTCGCTGGAACCTGATTCAAGGAATCGAGAAAGTCCTTCGCCTAGCCACGACGGAACACCGGTAAACGATGACGATATTGCCTCATGAGAGTACAAATGCGCCAGTTCGTGGGTGAATGTGGTTGAGTTCATCTGACCTTGAACGAAAAGCCGATACTCAGGTTGAGCGAATCCAGCGAAGAGATAAGAGTCGGTGGCTGTTTGGCTAACAGGTGGGAATGAAGGGGTTGCCGCTTGGATAGACGGGAATACGATTGCTTTGAAATTTGGTGGATCGGTTACGCCGAGTGTCGCTTCGAGGGTTGGGATTCGGTGGTCGACAGTGGCAACGAGTTCTTCGACTCGTGCGCGATCAACTCCGTAATAGACCACTGTGTAACCGTCGCCCTTAACTCGTTCCCATTCGTTGGCAGGGTCGAGATATTCGATTGAGTCGGGCGAAATAATCGAAGAAGTTTTGCCGTCGAGATCCGTCACTTCGATTTCGATATCGAATTCTGTACCGGGCGGGTAGTAAGAACCAGGACCAGTCGGAATATCGAATTCGACCAGTACTTCGCTGCCGTCGTTTTTTGGCAACGAGTACTGAGGGTACGAATACGACCATATAGTCGAGCCACCGTGGGGACGGAATAAAGCACGGACGTTGTCGATTTCTTTTGCCGAGGAGCCAACATCAATTGTCACTGAGATAGAAATCTTCTCGCCATAGTCGATATCGACCGCTTGGCTCATGATCGCCAATGCCCTTGAAGTTTCAGCGCTGGCGGTTGTTGGTGCCAGTTCTCCCGTTCCCAAAAAGGCGAGCGAAACCAAGATCGCAATTACGGCGATCGCGGGTACTCGGCTTGAACTTAGAATGGGGTGAATCACGAAACAGAAAATTCCTTTGGTACAAAGATATACGTGCATTCCGACGAACCGGTCTCAGAGTGGTCAACAAATTTGATCCAGAAGAACATTGTTTGTCGTGTTCACCGATTACGTCGCCATTCAGTTAACCTTGTCGGCAAGATTTCCACTTCGATAACAAGAGAGTTGGTTCGAGATCGGATCGGGCAGGACTCTCCTTAGTTCAGCGAAAGCAAAAGATGCGTTACTACCAGTACCTACAAAACGGCACGAAACACGTCGGCGTTGAAGACGACGCCGGGCAGGTGACAGATCTCACAGCCCTGAATTCGCAGATTGGATCGACCCTCGACCTGTTCAAGGTCGCTTCGATTACGAATTCAGACATCGACTCGGTAAGCCGAGGAATTTTGGGAGCCAACAAAGGAGCCGCTACGGTTTCTGCTGCTGAGCTTCTCGATGGCGCACAGCCCGGCATGCACGGAGTGACCATGCTCCCACCAGTCGACGCTCCCGAAGTGTGGGCGTTTGGCGTTACGTACATGGATTCGATGCGAGAGCGACAGGCAGAGAGCGGTTCGCCGGACGTTTATGCCAAGGTTTACGACGCCGACAGACCGGAATCATTTTTCAAGGCGACTCTAGATCGATTGCAGTCGCCGTTTGATGAAGTAGGCATTCGAGGTGACTCCGGTTGGGATGTTCCTGAACCAGAGCTGGCATTTGTGACCTACGGCGGCAAGATCGTTGGCTACACGTGTGGCAACGATATGAGTAGCCGAACTATCGAAGGTGAGAACCCTCTATACCTTCCACAGGCGAAGGTATACGACAAATCGGCGGCACTCGGACCTGCTCTTGTTTCTAAGGAATCGATTGGTGACGCTCAGAAGTTAGCGGTAACTCTCGTGATCGAGCGTGATGGCAAAGTGGCGTTCAAGGGCGAGGCAAATACTGCCGATATGAAGCGTGATTGCGAATACCTGGTTGGTTGGTTGATGCGACACAATTCAGTTCCGGACGGTACATCGGTTATGACTGGTACGGGAACGATTCCGCCTCCTGAATTCACTTTGGCTGCTGGAGATGTCGTGCACATTACTATCGACAAGATTGGAACTCTTACAAATACTGTCGTCGTCGTTTAAGCACACATATTTGAAGCGATTGGGACTGCTGGCGATTATGTCGCTGGCAGTCGCCGCTATGTTCGCCGCTGGTTGTGGCGACGGCGGTCTTGGTGCGGCTCCTAAGCCGACTCTCGCTCCGACTAGTGTGCCGCCGACATTCGTTCGGATTACGGTCACGCCAGTGCCTACGAACACCGCAACACCGACTCCTACTGTGACTCCGATTTCAGAGGTTTTCGAACTCGAAGTTGGGTCACCAGTATTCTCGTTGGAACTCGATCCCGAATTAGTTGAAGAACGTCCTGAAGACGAAGTTATTTTCGAAGGCTGGACCAAATTTTTAACGAACACTACGACGGTGAATCCGAACTCCGGCGATGGGTCGTCGATTCATCTCTGTGAGAACGGAGTCGTTTTGAACGACCAAGGTGAGACTATCAGTGTTGCCGATTGGCGCGTCGAGAGGTCACCGGCGATATCGTTTCTCGATTGGGGATCGGTAGCTGTTCGAGTCGACATTGTTGACGGCCGGTGGGCAGGTCGTGAATGGGACATGCTTGCACTCGTTCGACGCGTCGGTAAGATTTTCATCACGAACAATCCCGATCCACGCGAGATCATCTTCGAACGAAGTGAATTGTGCTTGGCGAGTCGCTAACGAGTCGCCCATAGGCCTCTGAAGAATCGTGTTGCGTGCGATAACGCATGGTGCAAATGGCTTATTTCCGCCATTTCAGCGTTTGGTTTACAGCAAATAATTCAATTTACGAGTTGCCGCGTGAAATTTGTGCTGGAACCCAAACCTCCACCGATGCTGCGGGGTAAACTACTGCACCAATACGTCTCGTAGGTGCGAGATTTGGAGAAACAGTTGACGATTGAGAGTCAAACCAGAGTGTCTGAAACTACAACATCAATTGACGTGTCTTCAGTAAAGACGCTGGCAACCAATATTCGAGAGTCGGTGCAGCGAGTAATCGTTGGTAAATCTGAGACGATCGACATCGCAATTTTGGCGCTGCTATGCCGCGGTCATGTTCTTCTCGAAGACGTGCCGGGTACTGGCAAAACAACATTGGCAAAGGCTCTGGCTTCATCGCTAGATTGCCAATTTGGTCGAATTCAATTTACTCCAGACCTAGTACCGGGCGACGTTCTTGGCGTGAATTTCTATAACGCTGCCAAGGGCGAATTTGAATTCAGGGCGGGACCGGTTTTCTCGCAGATTCTTCTCGCTGACGAGATCAACCGAGCCACTCCTCGAACTCAGTCAGCTTTGCTCGAAGCTATGCAGGAACGCCAGGCTTCTATCGACGGTGTGACGACCGCACTTCCTGATCCGTTCATGGTCATGGCGACGCTTAATCCGGTCGAAATGGAAGGCACTTTTCCATTGCCAGAGGCGCAGTTAGACCGGTTCATGGTTCGCGCTTCGCTTGGCTACCCTGATCGTGATGAAGAATCTTCTATGCTCGATCGATTTAGAGCGGGTGAAAAACCTGATGCGATCACGCCTTCGGCTACTGCGGCTGATCTAGTGGCAGCCCGAAACACTGTCGATACCGTGACAGTGAATGACACCGTTCGCGACTATCTACTCGATATTGTTGCGGCTACTCGAAACAGTACTGCTTTGCGCCTTGGTGCTAGCCCGCGAGCTTCTTTGGCATTGCAACACGCTGCGCAGGGTTGGGCTGCGATGAACGGCCGTTCGTATGTACTGCCAGACGATGTGAAATTCCTCGCTGTGTGTGTATTGGCCCATCGACTTCTCGCTGAGACGACTACGCAGCTTCGCGGGCAGGCGACAGCCCAGATTATCGGCGATATCGTCGAGGCGACTCCGGTTCCGATCGAGCGAGAATAATGGGCATGCACCCCCTTTGGATGGCGAGAGGGCTTGAAGCTCGCTATCGGAGTCCATCGCTCAAAGCTTCACGTGCGACATCACTGAACCCGCTTGGCGAGCTGTTCGTGTTGCTTCTCATCATCGTAGTAATCGTCGGCGCAGTTACACACGAAACGCTGATAAGCGCTGTTGGCGCTTTGGCGTTCGTCATTGCAATTGTTTCGCGAGTGTGGGCTGCACTTTCGCTTGAGGAAATAACTATCGACCGCACGGCTTCGGTCGATCATGCATTTCAAGATGATGAGATCGAAATAACGTTCACTATCGAAAACCGTAAGCCGCTGCCGGTGCCGTGGTTGGAGATCAACGAGTATGTACCTCGGGGTCTGTTGATCGAAGGTCACAAGGCGGCTGAACAGGCGTATCTGGGTGGCGCTGAGATCTCGGCAACCACCTCGCTTGGGGGATACGAACGGGTGAAGGTAAAGCGAAAACTCACAGCCCTTGCAAGAGGTTCGTATCGACTTGGTAAGACCCGACTTCGCAGTGGTGATCTTTTTGGGTTGTATCCTGCCGAGGCTGCATTAGAGCACACTCCTTGGTCGATTTTTGTGTACCCAACGATTAAGGCGCTCCCTGGTTTTTCACTGACGGCTCGACGACCGATAGGTGATTCTGTTTCGCGTAAACGCCTCTGGGACGATCCGTCACGACCTGCAGGAGTTCGCGAGTACCGGCCGGGCGATCCGATCAAAAGTATCGATTGGAAAACCACTGCTCGTCGAGGCGATATGTTCGTGAGGCAGTTCGACCCGAGTGTGTCGGAACATGCGGTAATTTTTGCTGAAGCTGTTACTACTGATGTTCCGTGGGAGGGTTACCGATCGGACGTGCTTGAAGGCACGATGACGGCAGCTGCATCGATAGCGAATCATGCACTTGATCTCGGTTACAAGGTTGGACTTGTAACCAATGGAGTTAGTTCCTCAAGCGGATCGCACTCCGTAGTGACGCCGGGAACGGGAGCAGCCCAACTAACAATGCTGCTCGAATCACTTGCGATGGTTCACCCGATCGGTGTTCGTAGTCTGGATGAACTCGCTAGAAATAAGCGAGGAGCAATACCTACTGGAGCAACTTTGATCCTCGTAGGAGGTATCTATCACCCTCGGACGATTAACTATCTGATGGGACTTAAGCGAACTGGGCACCCAGTAATAATTCTCCACACGGGGCGGGAAGAACCGCCTGATTATCCAGATTTCGAAGTACGTGATGGTCGTTCGATGTTCCTCGATACGAATCCGACGTCGGGTCCAACAAATTTTCAGCGGCCGCCCAAGGCCGGGTCTAGTTGGGACGAAATCCCGGTGGAATCGGTTTCGCCGAATCGAAGTGCGAGATGAAGCGTAATTACGCGGTTGTTTCGTACGGTGCTCTCGTAATTATCGAGAGCATTTGGTGGTTTTCTCTGATCGCAGTGATTGGTGGAATGCTCGGACTCGGTGGTTCTCCAGTGCCATGGTCATCACTGGTTGCATTGATGGGGGTTGGAGTGGTATCGGCATGGCTGTTCGGTGGCGCCAAAGGCGATTCAACGACAATTGCTATGTACCAAGCGGTGGTGGCGTTGATCGCCGTATATCTGGCACTTGCGACAGCGACTGTGACCGAGTCATGGTCGTTCAAGATAGCGTGGCCTATCGATACGTTTGGTGGCACATACGGTGGTGAAGGCGTTGCTGATGTAATCATCGGCGTGATTGCCGCTAGCTGGCTTTGGTATCGCTCCCAAAATATTCTTGCAGGTGGTGGGATAGCTCGCCGTCTCAGCACGGCGTTCAAATTAGGCACTGCGTTTATCGCGTTCGGGTTGTTGATCGAGATGAGCGCTATCCGATTCGATATTGGAATCGCTTCATTGTTGTTCCCGTTCTTCGGGGCTGCTCTGATTGGCATGGCAGCATCACGACTTCCTCAGTCGGGTGATGCAGGGCAGGCTTCGTGGCCGGTGGTTATCGCAATATCGGTTGGCGGAATACTCGGTATTGGAGTAGTCGGCGCTTTGCTGACAGGCCGATACGGAAATCTCGGTGTTCGCGGAGCCTTCAACGCTTGGGCGGCGTTTGTAGATGCAGTTTTGTGGGTTCTTAGATACCCGATCGAATGGATCATGACCGCGTTGTTCAATGGGATTTTGTGGTTGCAGAGCTTGATAAATGACGAGGAAGAGCCGATAGCGCGGGAGGCTCCGGGTCAATTTTCGGAAGAGCTGGAAAATCCGGCGTTGGAACGAGCGGAAAGCGCATCAGATTTTGCTGTTGAGGCTCTGCGGTGGCCGCTTTCAATTTTGCTGCTCGTGGTGATGTTCTTTGTTCTTGTGTTCGCGTACAAGCGCTACTCAGCCCGTCATACATCGGAAGATAAAGACGAGCGAGAGTCGATTCGTGGTGATGCCGACGCTCGTGCCGACATGATGAAGCTCTTGTCTAGTTTGGTGCCTAGTTGGATGCGGGGCGGCAAGAATCGTTCGTTGTGGAAATGGCCGGAAGGTGACCGTGGGATTTCCGAGGCATTCCTGCTCTACTTCGATACTCTGACCCACGCAATCAAACGGGGGATGATCTTCGATCCTAACGTCACTCCGAATGAAAGAGTGCAAGCTCTGGCAGTATTTCTGCCGGGGGCTCCGGTCGAGATTGTGACATCGCGTTTCAATGCCGCATGCTATGGCGCTGAACCGTCAGATTTGGCTGAAATCGAACAGCTACGGACGAAAGTCGAAGAGGCGGCAAAGAAGCCTAAGCCGGGCGACGAAGATTAGTCGGTAGAAATGCGGTTGGCTGATTCCGACAAGTGCTAGCTGTGGCTAACGGGCTCGGGAAGCGTGATCACGCGCAGCATGTTGGTTGTTCCCGATACGCCAATTGGTAAGCCTGCAACCGCGACAATCGTATCGCCTTCTTTTGCGATTTTCGTTTCGATGGCGAGATTCGAAGCCTCAGCAAACATATCCTGAATATCCTTGCGCACTTTTACTGCCACCGGAATTACTCCCCACCGCAGTGCAAGTTTTGCTCCAGCTCCGATATCCGGCGTAAGTGCTAACAGAGGTGTTACTGGGCGATAAGCGGCGACGCGTGCAGCAGTGCTACCCGATGTGGTGAAAGCAACAATAGCCTTGGCGTTGAGACTTCTTGCGGTAACTGACGCGGCATCGGCGATTGCGTCATCGACTGGGAGTCCGCCTTTGGAAACGGCATCGCGTCTTCGGCCAGCCAATTTCGGATGTTCGAGGTAACGTTCGGCTCGCTTTGCGATTTTCGTCATCGCCTGAACTGCACGGTAAGGGTATTTTCCTACCGAAGTTTCGGCTGAAAGCATGATTGCGTCGGTTCCATCTCGAACCGCGTTGTAGACATCGGTAACTTCAGCTCGAGTCGGTGTTGGCGCTTCGATCATCGATTCCATCATCTGGGTGGCAGTGATAACCGGTTTTCCGATTTCATTTGCCATTCGGATGATCTGTTTCTGTACAGACGGCACGCGTTCGAAAGGAAGTTCGACACCAAGATCGCCACGGGCGACCATGACAGCGTCAGACTTGTCCAAGATATCTGCGAGATTGTCGACAGCCTGCTGGATTTCGATTTTGGCAACCAGTTGTGGATTTTTGCCTGCTGCGGTGAGTTGTGTGCGAACTCGGACGACGTCGCCGCCGTCTCGAACGTAGGAGAGACCAACGAAATCTATGTCGGAAGATTCAACCCAAGCTAGCGCTTGTTCTGTTTCCGGCGTGAAGTAGTCGACTGTGGTCGTGTTACCGGGGGCCGTGACTGCCTTGTTTGGTTTCATCACTCCGCCACGTGTGACACGGCAGTGAATCGACTCTTCATCGATTGATTCGACACGGAGCTCAACCGATCCTTCGTCTATTAGAACTAGGGAACCATTTTTGATGTCGTTGTGCAGACCCAGTGGCCAGACGTTGGCGCGTTCTGTGTTTCCGTCACATGGGGTGCGTTGGAGGATGAAATGTTGGCCGGTCGTTAACGTAATTTCGGGTTCTGCCATGCCGCCGACGCGGTATTTTGGCCCGGGCAGGTCGGCGAGGATGCCGACGGCGACTCCCATTTCCTCGGCGGCTTGGCGAAGAATCTGTACGTAGTCGTCGTGGTCTGAACGATTACCGTGGCTGAGGTTTAGGCGACCGACAGACATTCCCGCCCGAATCAGCCGTTTTATTCGAGATAACGTGCCAGTGGCGGGTCCGATTGTGCAGACAATACGTGTTCGCGCGCGGCTTTTCAAAAACGGTGGGAGCAAATAAGAACTGTCGGTATCGGCCAAGCGATTCTCCAAAAATGAGCTGATTCAATCGTAGTTGACTACAAAGTTATGTATCGAGGATACACATTTCCGATGCTGAGTTGCTGCTTTTTGGGGGTAAAGATGGCTTATGCGAATTTGACACCGAAACTGACAGGTCTAAAATTCAATTAACGCCCCGGCACAATTTCGACCCAGTTCTGACTCCAGGATCGCTACGTGACAATCGCACAATCTCTTCTTTCTCTTCAAGGCACGGATCAATCATTAGCGATAAGGCGACGTGAATATCGTGAGGTTCAGACAGAATTAGATTCTGAGGGTGGCTTGCCCGAGCTCCGTGATACTTGCGATAAGACACGAGTTCGCGAGCTCGAAGCAAAAGTAGAGACGGCACGGCTCGAATCCGATTTAGCAGTGCTAAAGGATGAGGTCGCAGAGCTGGAAACTCGACTCTACGGCGGAGCTATCACTAACGTGCGAGAGCTAACTGCGATTGAGACAGAGCACTCCGCTGCTCGACGAAACCTTGCACAGGTTGAAGAGGCAATCGCTCCGGCGCAAGTTGCCGCAGAGCACGCCCGGCAACAGTTCGCCGATCTGACGGCTGAGCTTGAGACCAAAGAAAAAACGTGGAAAACACGACTGGTTGAGCTTCGTTCGGAAAAGGCAGAAAAGGGCACTGCATTCAATGAAATGCTGCAAGTTCGTAACGACGAAGCTGCCCTGATCCCCGACGATCATCTTGCTCGATACACACGTCTATTCCGCTCGAACCGTGGCATTGCCATCGTTCAAGTTGATCGTGGTGTTTGCCAAGGTTGTGCAGTTCGACTGCCAGTTGGCGAAATAACTCGACTTCGAGCTGCCGATGGCCCGATCCCCTGCAGTTGCGGCAGGGCTCTCCTAACAGAGAATTAATTGCGGGCAGTCGGATTCCATAGTGAACCCGCCCAAAGTACCAACGCGTCCCTAAACGATCCTGACTCCGGTCAAGGGTCTGGGGACGTTTTTGATTCATCGAGTCGGCTACACCCTCGCGCCGAGATCGAACTGTACTGCCAGCGAAATTCTCATCATCTGGATAATTGGTTTGAACCGGAAGAAGACGAGGCACTAAACGACTTCGACGCTAGGCACGATCGATATCGCCAGATGCTCGCTTCGTTCACGGGAGCAAACGCTCGGTTGGCGCTGGTTCTGGTACCGGATGCTTCACACATCGCAGAAGATCTTGAAACGCTGGTTTCTAGGCTTCTCGAACTAAATCGACTCGATACCGAAATTCGATGCACTGATCCAGATCGCCCAGACGCACTCCAGAGCGGAGAGCAGCTTTTAGGACTCGGTGGACGATCACCTCAGCGGCAAGCACGTATTCGAGACGCGATCGTTGCGAAAGCTTCGCGAGGCGAAGTACTTGGGCGAACACCGTACGGATATGAATCTGGCACTGATGGTCTTATGAAGCCGGTGCCGGTAGAAGCCGAAATCGTAAAAGAAATATTCGAAACGTACGCGGGTCCGTGGCACGCTGAAGATTCAAAGCCTAAGGGCGGTCCTGGTCTGAGGGCAATTGCGCGCTCGCTGAACGATCGTGGGCTTTTGACTCGCACTGGACGGCCTTGGTCGGCCTTGGCGATTTCAGGGATTCTTAAAAACCGCACCTATCTTGGAACGTATAGCCGGTACGGTGTTCGAATCGCTGGAAGTCATGAACCCCTGATTGAGCGCGAAATATTTAATCGTGCTGAAGCCGTGACCAAAACGCGTAAGCCAATACGACGTCGGGCAACCGAACCACCGTACCTGCTTGGTGGAATTGCACGTTGCGATTTGTGCGGTCGTGGTCTGTCGGGGCTCACTCGGCGTAGAAGCTGGAAACGGACCGATGGCACGTCGACGTCGAAATCGTACCGATACTACGAATGTCCTTCGCGAGATGCCCGTCGGGAGCGAACAGAGGATGTTGCACGTCACGCCACGTGGCATGCCGACGAACTTGAAGCAGCGGTTCTTGCTGACATTGGTGGATGGGGACGACGGGTTCAGAATAAGTTGAAACCGGTGGTTGGTGATTCAATTGCCGAAGAGATCGCAGATGCCGAGCGTGAGTTCACCCGGGCGGTAAGGGCGGTGGCTTCGGCGTACGGAACATTGAACGACCTCACTGCCCCTCTGGAGCGATTAGAGCGATCACGCTCTGGCTCGGGAGCAGAGTCGGCCGAGAAGATCGATAGCGAACAGCTACTTGCCGATGTGCAAAGTGACGATATCAGGGTAGCCAAGGCTGCTGTGGCCGCAGTGGTCGAACGAGTGATCGTTGGCGAAGATCAAGTCGAAGTGCTTCCTCGGTTTTAGCTTGGGCTCGGTGATATGCCGTGGTTCTGAACTAATCGTGCATCCGCGTGACCGATCCGCATCGTATTCTCTCTCTATACTTGCTAACTTGTTGTAACCAGCTTACTATTAGTAAGCTCGCTGCTAATTACATATATTTTGATAGTTCTGGTGCTGGAGAAAATCATGCCCGCAGTAACGGTCGACAATATTCTTGCCTTGGATCGAGTGTCGCGTCCCGCTGACGACAGCAAAGTCCGATCGGTCATGACAATCACGACTGCTCCATCGGGATTCGAGGGTGAGGGCTTCCCTGTGCGACGTGGTTTCGCTGGGATCCCGCAGCAGTACCTCGACCCGTTCATCATGCTCGATCAGATGGGCGAAAACGAGTGGCGGGCTGGAGAGGCGAAGGGCACACCGTGGCACCCACATCGTGGATTCGAAACGGTCACTTACATGATCGAAGGCGAGTTCAAGCACCGTGATTCCGAAGGTGGAGGCGGTGTGATTAGCGATGGTGACACGCAGTGGATGACAGCCGGTGCCGGGATTCTTCACATTGAAGTTCCAACCGAGGAGATTGTCATCAGCGGCGGAACGGTTCACGGAACCCAACTTTGGGTGAACCTACCCCGAGATAAGAAGTGGGCAAAACCTCGATATCAGGACATTTCACGAACGAACCTATCGTTGCTTAGTTCGCACGATGGTGGTGCGCTGGTTCGTGTAATCGCCGGATCGCTCGACGGTCACGACGGTCCTGGCGTTACTTACTCTCCAATAACGTACGTCCACGCCACTATTAGTCCGGGGGCGCAACTGGAACTGCCTTGGAATCCCGAGTACAACGCTTTGGCTTATGTGCTCGCGGGTAAAGGCACGGTTGGTCCTAACAAGAACCCTATTCATCTGGGGCAGGCTGCTGTGTTTGGCGAGGGCGATTCGATAGTGATGACTGCTGATGAAGAGCAGGACAGCAAGACACCTGATTTGGAGATTCTGCTTCTTGGTGGTCAGCCTATTCGAGAGCCGGTCGCTTGGTACGGTCCGTTCGTGATGAACACTCAGGAAGAGCTTCAGCAGGCGTTCGCCGATTACCACGCTGGCAAATTGGGCGTAATTCCGCCCGACGTGATTCCGCACACAGGTGGAGCGAGCTAACTCCTGCTTTCGGCAAGCCGCTTCGCTCACAAAATAACTACGGATATTGCTGTCACCTCACTTCATAAATCACGATGATGTAGCTGTGAGCAGTTTGAGTTACGTGCTTGGTGCTAAGCGTGAAACAGGCAGCAACTGAGTATGTTGAATCGCCGGGTGTGAATCCGGTCGACAGGAGTTGCTGTGATGACGACCAAGTACATTTTCGATTTCCAATCGACGGGGAGCGTGGGACCGGACATCCTTGGCGGCAAGGGGTTCGGTCTTTCGAAGATGACCCAGATCGGAATTCCAGTTCCGCCTGGGTTTGTCGTATCCACCGATGCTTGTAAAGTCTTTTACGACCACGGTAATACGCTCACGGACGAGTTCTGGCAGGACTTCGACACGCAACTGACTGTGGTTGAGAGACAGACCGGCAAAAAGTTTGGTGGTTCGGTAAATCCGCTGTTGTTGTCTGTTCGATCCGGCGCACCAATATCGATGCCGGGCATGATGGACACCATCCTGAATATCGGGCTCAACGACGAATCCGTATTGGCACTTGCGAAGAGTTCAGGCAACCGCCATTTCGCATTCGATTCATACCGCCGATTGGTTCAGATGTATGGCGAAGTTGTCGAAGGTATCGACAAACGTGTGTTCGAGGGCGTGATGACGCTGGTTCTGGATAAGGAGCTGGCTGGAAGTCCGATCGAACTAAGCGAGCACGGATTGGTCGAGCTGGTAGGTAACTTCAAGACTGCATTCGAAAAGTATGTAGGGAAACCGTTCCCACAGGATCCACACGAACAGTTGCACCGGTGTGTGATGGCTGTGTTCGAATCGTGGCACGGTAAGCGGGCACAGACTTACCGCGAAATGCAAGGCATTCCAAACACCCTTGGTACTGCCGTGAATGTTCAAACAATGGTGTTCGGTAACCTCGGAGAAGACTCTGGAACAGGCGTTTGTTTCACTCGTAACCCATCGACGGGCGAGTCGAAGTTGTACGGAGAGTTCTTACAGTCAGCTCAAGGCGAAGATGTTGTTTCGGGAATAAGAACCCCTGAACCGGTAGCCGAGATGGAAAAGATTTTTCCTGATGCCTACAAGGATCTGCTGAAACATACGTCGAAGCTCGAAATGTACAACCGCGATATGCAGGACATCGAGTTCACAGTTCAGCAGGGCGAGTTGTTCATTCTGCAAACCAGAAACGGCAAACGTACGGCTCATGCTGGCGTGAAAATCGCTGTCGATATGACGAATGAGGGTCTAATTTCTGAGGACGAAGCGATAATGCGGATTGATCCATCCGATCTTACGCAGCTTCTTCTTCCGCAACTGCCAGCCGATCACGGAATGGATGTGGTTGCAACTGGACTCAGCGCCTCGCCGGGTGCGGCCGTGGGTTTCATAACTCTCGACGCTGATATTGCTGAACAACGGGCACAGAAGGGTGAGCATGTCATTCTTGTTCGCCCAGAAACGTCGCCTGATGACATTCACGGGTTCATCGCTGCTCAAGGAATTCTTACCGCCAAGGGTGGACTCACTTCGCACGCTGCCGTTGTAGCTCGGGGCATGGGCAAGCCATGTATTACCGGGTGTGCTGGTCTGGATGTCGACCTCGAAGCGAGACACATTTCGATCTTCGGCGTTATCTACGACGAGGGAACACTGATAACGATCGATGGTACGACAGGGTCGGTGATCATTGGCGAGCCAGAACTCGTCGAAGCGTCGAACGATGGTGAGCTAGAAATCCTGCTTGGATGGGCGGATTCAAAACGTCGCCTGAAAGTGATGGCAAATGCCGACACGCCTGCCGACGCCCGAAATGCGAAGAAATTCGGAGCAGAGGGCATTGGTCTATGTCGTACTGAGCACATGTTCTTCGGCGAGGAAAGATTACCGAAGATGCAGGCGATGATCCTGGCAAACAACGTCGAGACACGAGCCGAGGCGTTGGAAGAGTTGCTGCCTATTCAGACAGAAGATTTCTATGGGATTTTCAGAGAGCTTGGCGACAATCCGGTCATAATTCGTCTTCTCGATCCGCCTCTCCACGAATTCCTACCGGAAAAATCGGAAGCGACGTCGTCAGAGATAGCTCGACGAATCGACGAACTGAGCGAGACTAATCCCATGTTGGGAATGCGTGGTTGCAGACTCGGATTGGTATATCCGGAAATCTATGAAATGCAGGTGCGAGCGATCGCCGATGCTTCAGTGAAAATTCATGAGGAATCGGGCATTTGGCCACGGGTACAGATCATGATGCCGATGGTCGGTTTCATTTCGGAAATGGTTCAACTCAGGAAGAACGTTCAGACGATTTTGGACGAACGTACAGTGAAGGACGTACCAATCGGGATGATGATCGAGTTGCCGAGAACCTGTGTGGTTGCAGAGGAGATGACCCAAGCCGCTGACTTCTTCAGTTTTGGTACAAACGATCTTACTCAGACGACACTCGGCTTCTCACGTGACGATGCTGAAAATGCGTTCATGGGTAAGTACACCGAGGACGGCATTCTAGTTAGCAATCCGTTCGAGACACTTGATGTTTCGGGTGTTGGCAAGCTGATCAACATGGCGGTCGATTCTGTGGAGTCGAGCGGTCATCACATGAGCTTTGGTGCATGTGGCGAGCATGGAGGAGATCCGGCTTCGATCGAGTTCTTCCACGCAGCTGGACTCGACTACGTTTCATGCTCTCCGTTCAGAATTCCAATCGCACGATTGGCCGCAGCTCAGGCAGCCCTATCGGTTTAGGGTGTCGAGGACACTTTTTCTGCGAGATTGGTTTTATTGGGCTGGGTCGATGAATGGTTCTGCTGGCTGTTCGAGTTTTGCCTGCAAGACAGGAGTAGAGTGGCGGGCAATGACAAATCCCGTCTAATGCCCGCTGGAGATTCCTGACTAATGCCACTTTTGCTGAATGGATTTACCGACCACACGATCGACACTGGCGAAATCGAGATCGCCTATTCAGTTGGTCCGAACAATGGGCCTACTCTGTTGCTGCTTCATGGTGTGACGAGTCGGCGCGATGGTTTCCTACGGGTTATCGATGAGTTGGTGAACGGCTATCGAGTGGTGACGATGGATCAACGTGGGCATGGTTATTCTGGACACACTCCGGGGGCTTACGATCGAGAAGATCACGCACGAGACATTCGGTTCGTGCTGGAGAACGTGTGTAAGGAACCGACTATCGTGTGGGGACATTCGATGGGCGGTGGCAATACCGTGGCTATGGCGAACAACCCGCCATCGAACCTGAAAGCTGTAGTGCTGGAGGACCCTGCTGTATTTGGCCGGGAACGTCCGGTGAAAGCCAACAACAGTCTGACGATGGACGGTTTCAAGGTGCATCTCGACATGATCGAGTCGGGATTGTCGATCGACGAGATGGCTCCGAAGCTTCAAGCAGCGAGTCCGAACCAGCCAGACTATTTCTCAAGATGGAAAGCTGAGTGTCTGCTGCAAATGGATGCTGACATTCTGCGTGGCGTTGTTGGCGGCACGTACCGTGGATTCGACGATCCTGCTGCGATGTTGGCAAATATTCAGGTGCCAGTTTTGTTGCTACAAGCCGACCCTGACGCTGGTGGGATTTTGCCTGACGATTACCTGGCTGGGATTCTGCCGAACAGCGATAGTTTTTCGTTTACGAAGATCGTTGGCGCTGGGCACAACCTCAATCGAGAATTCCCAGAGAAGATGCTGCCTGTCGTGCTTCCGTGGCTGGCTGAGCAGAGGTAGTCAATCT
>Ga0233439_10003063_pt1 | contig 17957 bp, 19 predicted proteins | sample SI_123_September_6_FD_182713 | JGI IMG/M metagenome (GOLD analysis project Ga0233439, IMG submission 182713) | Seawater microbial communities from Saanich Inlet, British Columbia, Canada - SI_123_September2016_100_MG | ecosystem: Environmental > Aquatic > Marine > Inlet | place: Canada: British... | reverse complement strand
TGGTTCTGGTTCGGGTTCCGGCTCTGGTTCAGGTTCCGGCTCTGGTTCAGGTTCCGGCTCTGGTTCAGGTTCAGGTTCAGGTTCTGGTTCCGGTTCAGGTTCTGGTTCTGGTTCTGGTTCGGGTTCTGGTTCAGGTTCCGGTTCTGGCTCCGGTTCCGGTTCTGGCTCCGGTTCCGGTTCGGGCGCTGGTTCCGGTTCGGGCGCTGGTTCCGGTTCTGGTTCAGGCTCTGGTGCTGGTTCTGGTTCAGGTTCAGGCTCTGGTGCTGGTTCAGGTTCGGGTGCTGGTTCAGGTTCCGGCTCAGGTTCAGGTGCTGGTTCCGGTTCGGGCGCTGGTTCAGGTTCTGGCTCTGGTTCTGGTTGTGGTTCAGGTTCGGGTTCACTAATGATTAATGTTCCAGTTATGTTATAAAGTACTCTTGTATTTGTATTGGTAGTAGATGGATCTAAATATAAAAGAATGGAATAATAAGTTCCACTTGGTTCAGATAAATAACCATAAAGCTTATTTCCTTGTAATAATTCACTCCCAGATACATCGAATGTTGTTTTGATAATATTGTTCAAGTTTTGATCAACATTTTCTCGTCTTTGGATTTCGTAAGTGACAGTTCCATTACCAGTTTGCTTATCATATAATGTTACATTTAATTCTGATATTTCATGTCCTGGTGGAATAAGTATTTTTATGTGATCATAATTATCACTTTCATTTGTTAAATTGTTTGCGATAAACAATGAATCATTTTCGATAGTTATTTGTTGCGCTGGATTTAGATAGTCAGGATAATCATCTAACTCGGGTTCTGGTTCAGGTGCTGGTTCGGGTTCGGGTTCAGGTTGAGGTTCAGGTTCGGGTTCTGGACTAGGTTGAGGTTCAGGTTCGGGTTCCGGTTCGGGTTCGGGTTCGGGTTCGGGTTCGGGTTCAGGTTCGGGTTCGGGTTCTGGTTCTGGTTCTGGTTGAGGCTCTGGCTCGGGCTCAGGTTGAGGTTCGGGTTCGGGTTCGGGTTCGGGTTCGGGTTCGGGTTCTGGGTGAGGTTCACCTACGTAAGATGTGAATATACAATAATTCCGTTGTACACCAATAGCAACCCATGTGCTATTTCCAAATGTAACATCTATCCATTTTTGTGCTTCATCGTTTTCAAACGGTATGGTCGGATTTGTCCATGTATATCCATCAGTACTTTTGAATAATAAGGTATCTGTACCTCCTAATTTTTTAAAACCAGTTGCTATAAATACTCCTGCATCAAAGTGTACACTACGCAAATTATGGTCAAATGGTATTGTTGTATATGACCAATTAATACCATCTGTACTAGTCATAATTTTGGTGGTGGTTCCTCCAGAAGAACTTACAGCAACAAATACTCCATTTCCAAATGTAACATCATACCAAGAACCACTAAATGATGACGCAGTACGTGTCCAAGTATTTCCCGAATCTGTACTGTATATAGCTGCTTGTGAAATTCCTCCATATCCTACCGCAACATATGTATTATTTCCATACGCAATACCAGCATAGTTTTTACTGGATCCTGTATTTATTTGAGTCCATTGTATACCATCTGTACTTTTCAAAAATGTAGAAGAACTGCCAACCGCAAAAAACGAACCGTTCAGATAGTTTATATTATGTAAAGTAGAAGTAAACCCACTTACTGTTCGTTGAGTCCATGTATTTCCATCACTACTAGTAACTATAACACCACTATCTCCAACAGCAACAAATAAATCATTATTATACGCAACCTTTCTTAAAACATAACTTGTACCAATATTAATTAGAGACCAATTTTGTGCGTCATTACTTTTAAGTATACGATTTGTACCGCCTATTGCGACCCCAATGAATGTTGGGATATTATTCAATTCACCATAAGCGATTCCACTCCAATAATCTTTTTCAGTAATAGAGTAAGCAATCCAATTATCAGGGTCTTCATATATAATCTCGATCCCGGGTTCGGGTTCGGGTTCAGGTTCCGGTTCAGGTTCAGGGGCAGTATAAGTCGCAAAATTTACATTCACATAGGAAGTTGCCAAGAGATTATCCCAACCAATCGATGTATTATTAGAAACATCTTGATATGGAATAATAACATTTCTTGCGGTAGTAGATTGATTATCACGAACAATGAGCCAGTTTGTAGATCCAGTGGGATCTTTTGTGTTTCCACTTTCAATATAACCAACAATTAATATAGTATGTCCTAACATTGTACCCGCACCATCATTTGGCACATTTTCATTATAAACTTCACCAGTTTCCGCATTTGTACCCTGAAAACCACCAAAATCATAATAAGTACCGTCATTCACATTTTCTAATGTAGTCGCACTATGAGAAGTTGTGGTTAGACTCCATCCTTTGAAACAAGCAATAACTGGACGATTATTATCTTGTTCATGCTTTATGGTTTGCCACATGATATCTTTGTCTAGTGATATGGTGTTAGTGTGTGCGTTTGCTTTCCAAAATTCAGGGTATTCATTATTAGTACCGTAAAAAGTAGTAGACCCTTTATGAATTGACATACTTACTAAGTTTATCCAGCCAGCTGCCCCATAAAAGTTGTTCAAACCTTGATAAATATTTGCGATAGTAGTACCAGTTGGACTATTTGCGCTTGTACCATTTTGACCTAAATTGTTTGTATTCATATACCATCCGAAATCTGTAACAGAATTAGAACCTTGTTGTCCACGATATGCCGGACCATCGAGTAAATAATCACCCCAACTATGGTCCGAATCCCATACTATGGTATTGTTCTGTGAAACAGGAAATTCGGTACCAGCTGGATTTACACTATCTTGTAAGTATGTTGGAAGTTGTATAGCGTTTGTATCAACTAAATACCCTAATAAATTTGCGGCAGACGTAGGAGAACACCAAGCACCGAATGAACTTTCATAGCCAGACATAATGGCACCATAATGAGATGGTTGTTGCCAGTTTGGTACAGGAGTTAACATAACATATTGTGTAGGAGGGTTTGTTATTGAGAATGTACCTCTCATCCCACCATGAATTTGACATCCATATTGCATGTTATCTGTTTGATCTACTGGAATAGTGATAGTGAGTGAAGAGTTTCCTGATATAGATGAAGACCATGCGTTACTATTATAAAATAACTGAAAAGGATGCCCACTAGTTATATTTAAACCAGTAAATACATATTCTTGACCACGTACGAATTTCTTTACTCCACCATTAACGTCGAGCTCTTGTGTAGCACCACTATCAGAGTAAAACTTGTAATAAGGACTAGTGTTATCCGAATAAAAACTTACATAAATAGTTTCGCTCATTCGTATATCAATATATAAGTAAGTTATATATAATTTTTTTTATATTTGCTAAAATCATTTTAATAAATTCTATATATCAATAGGAATTAATATCGAAATGATATAAAAATAATACTATTGATATAGTATTATGTTAATAATATGTGCTTTATTTATACTTCCGATTATATCAGCATTCACGGTTAAATATAATTTTAAAGTACCTTTTATATGTGAAATTCATGGAATCGATGTAGCGGATGTAGATATTGATACAATGGATGAATTAAAACAATTATTTCGTACAACACCCGTTCTTGTTTTTAAAAATCAAAATATTACACCTAAATACCAATTTGAATTTTCGAGTCAATTTGATCCTTATTATACACGAGACGTGGTGCATCCGTTTACGGATACAGCAACATCAGAATGTCCACAAATTGCGTTAAGAGGAAAAGGCCATATTAATAGTATTTTTGGAGTAAAAGATGTTACTATACAAAATTCTGACGGATTCAAATATACGAAAGTATGGCACCAAGATTTGGTAGGCATACGTGGTCGATTTCCAACTGTAGTGAGTAGTATGTATATGCTACAACCAAGTGAAGAAGGAGGATCTACGTGGTTCGCAAGTATGGAGAAAGCATATGACAATATGATGACGTATAATTGTAAACTAGCTCAGTTACAATGTTGTTATTCTTCACAAATGGCATTAGATGCGAAATATGACCATAGTGGATATGTGCGTATAGATAATAACATACAATTAGATATGAGAACATTACGTAAATTGTATGGTGATTTGGAAATACAGCCGCTCGTTATTTATCCAGATGGGTATAGCCAACGTCGATCTTTATTATTGAGTCCAAATAAATTTGTAGGATTTGTAGGAATGCCGCCAAAAGCCAGTCAAGAGTTAATGCACCGTATTATGGATAATTATGTATTGGCCGAAAATAATGTAGATGAGATCAAATGTGAAAAAAATGATTTGGTATTATTCAATAATCGTAAAGTAATACATAGTAGTTCACCCATACAAGGAGTAGTAGGAAATCGTATATTGTCATTATTGTTTTTAAACACACGTGAGCAATTAAGAAAATGAAACAAGATAAATAATACCGTACACTGTTAACTTTGTATTATGAACCTACATTATCAAATAGTTCTTCTATTGGGTAACAATTACCTCCTGAAAAAGACGCATTGTAATACACCTGATATGGTCTAGTATTTGATGAATTCTTATAAGAGAATTCCCAGTATAGATTCGCAGTAACTTTTCCATTATCAATACAATTATATATAGTTTCTTCGAATGATGCGAATATCCCTCTATTTACACTAGGTTTTTGTGGAAATATATTTATTGGCTGATTTCCGGGACCTCCTAATCGATTTGCTAATATATGTCCGGCATCGCATTCCAAATTTTCATCATCCAGCATTCTGGAATAATCTTGGGTGCAAGAAGTGGTACCTGAACCATTATCCAAGTCATCGTTCGTGATAGTTGCGTGTGCGTGTAAAACAACAGGTTGTTCGTTGTGATTATAGTATTTATATACTCCTTTCCCACTTATGCCTTCTATTAATGTGTTTTCTCCAGTAATCGGACAAGGCACTGTAGTGCATACACATGATGACGATGATATTAGACTCATCCATGAATACAAGATCGACCACAATAATAAGTAGTTCATATACAATATATGTAATATAAAAGAAATATACACTAAATAATATCAGTTAGCGGAGAGAAAAAATAAATCCTCCAATAATTATACTATATCATAGCTTTGTAATAAGGGGTTTAAAGTCAAAAAAGGAATCATACTTTCAAAAATATTTTCATCATAGTCATCAATAGAATCATCAATATAAATTATTTGAGTCATTAATTGCGCACCTAATTCTACTAAACGTCTATGTATTTTTTTTGCCGAAGCACAAAAGTGGTTATAATTACTATCGCCAATAGCTAAAATATGAAACTTACAATCGATACAACATAATTTATCTAAACCTCTATTTTTAATGAATCTCCACCATAAATCACCACTTATTGGAATTTCACCGTTTCCAGTTGTTGAGACAACAATAAAAAAATTTCTATCGAAATGCTTATTTTTGAATAAATCTATGGAATCGTTTAATGACATTAAATCTTTATTTTTTATGTCTAGTCTATCATGTATACTCTTTGCGACAGTTTCAGCATTTCCATTTTGTGATGCGTACAAAATATACATTTTAATTATATATTTCTATAAATATATAATATAATATGATATGGTTCGCATTTTTCTTATTTATCAATAGCGTGTATTCTACTTCTTTTAATTGTTCAAATGCCCCTTCTACAGTGAAAGATTTGCGTACAAATCCTCATAAATGGACTTTAGTACAATATAATGTGGAATGGCTTTTTACGGAACCTTGTTCTAGTTGTCCTGGTATTTGTACGTGGGATACGACTACTGATCAATATACTCATGTAAATACAATAAAGGATACATTAGCAGATTTAGATGGAGATACGATTCATATGTGTGAAGTACAAAGTTGTACTCAATTAGACGAAGTAAAACCATCGGATGATTATCGATCATATATGATCCAAGGTGAGGATACATATACTGGTCAAAACGTTGGATTGATTACGAAAATAGATCCTATAGAATCGGTTGTTCGTACAGAAGAACGAGTCGCATATCCAATCGTAAATAGCCAATGTGGTTATACTGGCGATTCGGGTACAGAAGGTGTCTCAAAACATATGATTACTCGCTTTATGATCAACAATGTTTCTATTTATTTGATTGGTGCGCATTTTCTATCAGACCCGAATGATCCATCTTCTTGTGCGAAGCGTGAAGCTCAAGCTCAGGTATTACAATATAAAATACAATCTTTTATTGAAGACGGCAATGAAGTAGTTCTTATCGGAGATTTGAATGATTATGACGGTATTTATAGGGATATTAATAATCATGTTCCAAATTCTCAGGTATTGGAAATATTGAAAGGAGATGTAGGGGATGATAACAATTATACACTTTATACAGTCGCAAGTAAAGTATTACAAGATGGAAGATATACGGAATGGTATGATGAAACACCTGACTGTGTAGTGGAAAAAACGGAGTATTCGATGATCGATCATATATTAGTGACACAACAATTATGGAATCATATTGATATGGTAGATTTTTATCACAAATATAGAGAAGGATGTAATACATATCAAAGTGATCATTATCCTATTTCTGTAACGTTTTATTGGGAATAAATAATATAAATACAGCTGTTTATGATATATATGTAAAAATGTTTTGTTGTATGTCGGATTCGAAGATCGCACCACAAGAAAATATGATCATGATTGACAAAAAAAAAGGCGGACAAATATGGAATAAGTATTGAAAGATATTATAAACTTTTAGGTTATCCTAATATGACAAGAGAATTAATAGATTTTCTACATAGAAATGGATGGAATTTTACAGATACATCGAATGATTTATCATTATTTGCGGAAATACAGAGGTATTCCGATAATGATGTTATAGATGATATGGATATTACAGAATATGGTTTTTAATATTAGTTATTTTCTATATCATTTTCCACAGGTATTATGGAGTTTTCATTCGCATAAGTTTTCGAACAACAAACCATTGATATAGCAGCAGCAGCAATAAGAGCAAATATTATGACTAAAATAATATTTTCTAGTGTCATTTTTATCTAATTTTATAGATATGTATAGTTTAATATTATTCAATTTTATTGGAATTAAATCAGCACGGCGGATTTATATTCTACAATATTTGAGGGTAAGATATCGGTAAACGAGACCCAATAAGAAGTCTCATTTTAAATCTTCAGGGGGTACAATGCTGAATGAATAACATTTATCAACTCATAAGTTATACGTATATAAAAGTATACAATTATATATGTACATATACAAATGTTTGAAAAAAGTATTATAGCGGTTGGTCATCCTCGATGTGGAAGTGGTTTTACGAGTTATTATCTGACCTTATTAGGAATCCCATGTGTTCATGAAATTGGACATAAGCTGAACGGATTACATGGAGTTAAATATGATGCTTTATCAGATTGGGGATGTTTTGTTGAACATGAACCCAATGATGGTATAAGTACTAGGCATGGTTTGAATGGATATGGATTCAGATCTCAATATAAGTTCAAACAAAAAATTGTATTTATTAGAAATCCTTTTGATAGTTTTAAAGCTATTATACATGAAAATAAAGTAAAATGGTCATTTGACTTTCGTAATAAATACATTGAAAACGTTCTCAATAAAAATATAAACTCTAGTAGCTATTTAGAAAGAGCGATAAAATCATGGTTATATACATATACAATATTAGTAGATATAAAGGGTTATTTTTATTTTCGCATAGAACATGATTTAGATAAACTACATGAGTTAATTAAAGAAAAAGTTAAAGAAAATATTACTATACCACCTAACGAAACCATAAATACAAAGGTAAATTCAAAGACACACGGTGAAAAAGTTAATAAACATGAATATTCTAAAGTTGATCCTAGACTTATGGAAGAATTGAACGAATTTTGTAAAAAGGTTGGTTATCCCACATTTGATGAATATTTCAGTAAAAATGATAAATAAACTTTAGAAAGCGTATTTTTGAGCGACAATATCTGGATCTCTTTCATGTTGTGGTTTAAGCTTTTTCACAAGGACGCAAAGGTCTATGATATAATTGTGTTTTTTTATATTCAATGTATCGTAAGGTTTTTATAGTATCAGTACTCATTCTATATCATATGAAAATTGAATTTTATTTTCTATAGAAATATTTCTCATTTATCCTATGTTTAGATACCAAAATATGATTCCAAAGGATAGACGTTATCTGAATTTGTATGTAGATATTATTGTATTAGCGACTTTCTTATTAATGATTTATGCTTATATTTATTTGTGTATAAAATACTGGGTACAAACTGATCCTAGATTTATGGATCTTTATAATAGAGCTTAATGTATAAAAAATATTTCTACAATATATATTATTTATGAAAGATCAGAAAAAATTGGACTGTTTTTTTTCTTGCCTTAAATGTTGTTCTCCTATTATCTTTGTATCAAGCATAATAAAAAACTGGTGTTGCTGTAAATATCGAAAAACGGAAAACATATCAGACTAAAAATTGAAACTTTTTTATATTTTTTTATATTTCAGGTCAACATAAATATACGAACATACAAGTTGATAACAACCCGTACGATTTAAAGTGTGAGTTTTTATAAAATGTCCATATCTAGATGCGAAAAAGTCTCATTTGATGAATATCTTAAAAACCGGGTTTTAAAAAACTGGTCTAAGGTGACATCTACCCAACTCCTTCCTCGTTTTGTTCGTGATGTATGCGAAAAACGTAATATTGGTACCCAAAAACAACTGGGTAAAATCGGTCAACCGTTAAAAAAATATCAAATTAGGAAAAGTGACAATACATTAGAAACAATGAAATATGTAAATAAACTTACACTACCTGATGTGTTGATAGATATAATAAAAGATTATTTGTATTATACGCCCGATATGATATTACATAAACATCTACAAAAGAGTGTAAGTAGTATTATAAACATTGATATTTATAAAGAAGGAGAATATATGATTGGCGAAAGTGACAATCGTATATATGAGTATAAAGTAAAAAACTATATACGTGAGCCATTGCGCTACGAAGGATTCGGTATACAAAAATTATGGTCAAATTGTTTAATAATTATGGCTTGTTCTCAATGCGGGAACTATACAAACGACGACTTATATGAGGATTCGTGTTATTCACGTAATGTATTATGTCATTGTGACAATCATCCGTATTATCAATTTGAAGACAACCTTCAACACTTTTATACCAGAAACATAACAAATAGTGAAATGAAATTAAAATATTGATAATTTGTATATATCGTATTTTTGTAGTTGTATATAATTTTAGCTAGATTATGGTGTATATATTTTTTATTATCCACTAATTTAGAGGGGACTTACTCTATTGTACCACATTGAGGATACTTTTCATCAAGTAAATTTCTTGTTGTTGAGTCATTACTATATTTTTTGCTAAACGAAACGTTTTATCATCCATTTTTTCATTTTCTAGTAATTTTTTCGTTGTAGTTAGAGCAGTAGAATGATGAGGAATCATACGACGTAACCATTGTTGAGATGTAATACCATATTGATTTCGTAATACCCATATAAAAAACAGCATCATAAACAATCCTATTCCAAATACTGTTATATTGAAATGACCCATTTGAAAGTAATGTACAATTTGATGGGTACAAATCATTGTAGATGCCATATATAAAGATGCATAAATCAAAGTGAGAGAAGGATATAAATGATCTATTTGGTATGCTAAAATATTCATAGGGTTCAAAAATAACGCACTAAAAAACATAACTATAAATAAAATCCCTTGTTGATAAACTATTGTCATATTGAGAGTTGTATATATTGGATAAATATTATATATAAACAAATAATCAGTGTATTGTACATGTAGTTTTTTTATATATACGAGGTGAATTTGAATCAGTTGAGTGTATTATATCTTCTAAACTTTTGTACCCATCTTCGTATATTTGTTTTCCCCAATATTCGGAATTACCTAGTTTATATTCTAACTCGAAACGTATATGGGGATATTTTTCAGCAATATTACATAACCACGTTGTCGGTGGGGAAGATACTGTATGAAAGCAATACATTAATTTATGAGCATTCATTTGAAACAATGTAAAATCATACGTATCATGTTTTGTTCCCCACTTCTCGATACTGTCAAAACAAGAAATAGAACCATCATCGCATTTTTTCACTGGAGCTTGTCTTTCAAAACTAATTGGCTGTTTTTCTGAATTGTAGTTTTCTTTATAAAACTTATAAATATATTGTTTATCATCACATTTTAGTTCTAACTGATTGTAACAATTTATCATTACTTCTTATATGTTGGATATATATAGTTTATATATAGTTTATATAAAATCATCTCAAAACCGAAAGAGACGTATGTATCAACAACCATATAAATATCTCTCTTTGTCTCAAAATATCAAAAATAAATAAAAATTGAATTTTGATAAAAGAAAACAATATAACAATAAAACATAATATACACAACTAAATCAATTATTCAAAGCAAAATGGGTTCGTCAAATAGTGTTATCGAACTTCAACATATTCATATTTCATTGTCTACAAAATATGTAGACGATAAAAATTTCATACATAATATCATAACTAATCTAGAAGATACAGGATTCATAGTAACAAAGACAGATGCCTCTATGACTACAAACGAGATATGTAAAAATATAAAAAACGCAAATATTGTCATCTATTGTTCTACACAATCATATGGTTCTTGTTCAACTCAAGCGATAGAATACAGTTATTTGTCGGAAAATGAGAAAAGAACTTATAATGTGGTGATTGATCCATATGAGAATCGCTTATTCATGAATCATGTTCAAAGTATGCTAGACAAAAAAGCAATGGAAATTTCCTCCGTAAATGATATTACAAATATAATAAATGAAATAAAAAACACACAATCATATAATTCTATGGTAGAAGCATAAGCCGAGCGAAGCGAGGTGTATATACAATATAAAAATAGATAAAAAAGAAAAAAAAAATAGGTGAGAATATCACTTTTTTCCATATAAAATATGTACACTTATTTTATATTTGCGTATGAGTTTAGAATTGTCTTGGTATTGTATAATTTATTTAATAATAGGTAGTTTAGCAGGTATTTCAATGGGTGCTATAGGAATCGGTGCGGGATTGATCACGATGCCATTGTTAATATATTCTGGTCTTAGTATTCCACAAGCGGTTGCGGTTGCCATGGTGATGCAACTATTACCACAATCTGCTCCAGGCGTGTATCATTATTGGAAATACATATTATGGGAACCAACCATTTTCGTTATTATCGGAAGTTTTATTGGCATTTGGTTCGGATCGTATATTACATCAAAAAAATATATATCTGAGACTTTAATATATCGAATACTTGCTATATTTTTGTTATGTAGTTCTATGTATTTTTTTATTACACATTGGAATCCAGTTAAAAAAGTTGACATTATTGAATAAAATGTATTGTGAATATACATTAAAATAGATCAATATAGTATTATAAGTATTTTATAATGCTATTACAAAGGAAGTATTTCGTGCTTTATTGGGAATGTGTTGTAGTTATCACTGAAAATGACTTTTAATTTTGTCTTCCCAATACTTTTTATATAATTTGTGCTTCCATGTATCTTTTAACACAGGATCATCATAATATTTACCATGTGTCTCAATCCATTTTTTCATATTGTCCATAGTTATAGTATCTTCATTCCAGTCGTCTACAAAAACAACAGGAAATTCGCTATAAATGTCGTCTAATGCGGAATGTTTAATTATGGGTATACAACCTAAACAGAGTGCTTCCCATGCTTTTGGACTAGGATCTAATCCTCCACCGTGTGGGCATATTATAAGAGGATATCTTTTCAATATACTGAGCCAAGCTTCTTTATTATCATTACGTCCTGATATTGCTAAATTACCCCAGCTCTTTTTAAATTTATTTATTTTCATCCTATCTCCTGGTCGATCTCTGTACATTGCGATCACCTTAAAATCACGTTCAGATATAGGTGGAACATTATCTATATATTTCATTAAAAGTGCACCATTCCCTTCTCTTGGATTAATACCCAATGGTAAAGATGATGTTTTTTCATGAACTTCATCTCTATTTTCGATATAGCAATGTAATAATAAAGGATGTGTAACTACAGTATTATGTAATTTTTTTAACAATTCTAATTTTTCAGGTTCTTGCCATCTTACATCTACGTTATTTGGTATAGTAAAATCCTCGCCAGTTATCAATAAAACAAAAGACGCATCTATTGTTGGAATTACTTTATTTAAAAAATAAGAAATATTCTTCCAAGGATCTTGTCCATTTTGATCACTGTTTATATACCAATCTATTCGTAAGTGATATATCTTAGGATTAATTTTTGTCTTTACACTTGTTCTACATTTATATATTTCGACATCACTTACAGTGTTTATACCACGATGTGTATATCGGGTGGACATCAAATCAAAATGACTCATAATATATCACTATATGATATATATATATATTAATTTATACTTTTATATTAATTTGTATCACTAAAATTAACTCTCATATTTGATATCTTCACTGATATCAAAAACAAATTGAAAATATATAAATATTTCTTTACGTATTTACAAAGTATAATAAATACATAAATTCACAATAATGACATCTCTAATACCAAAGAGTCCAGAAACTATCCAAAAGCTTCTATTGATCAATCATATCGATAAAATATGTGATGATCTATTACCCATTATAAAAGATTATTTATTTTATCAAGAGATTACAGTATTACAGCGCAAAAATATACAAAAATCCTGTAACTTAATAACAGATATGTATAAAAAATATACGACTAAAATTGTTTCAGAACAAACGGAAAATACACATGGATGGATTGTCACTCCTGTGTGTTTATACAATTGGAGCAAATTTTGTACTTACAACAATATATGGGTAAATGATATTTTTGTTGGAAGAGTCAAAAAAGTTGCCTATAATTTACAAGCAACATCATGTGCTACATGTGGAAACTATATTTACGAATATAGCCCTTTATTTCCAATACATAATATACCTGAATACGCTCGCTGTTTTTGTAATCATATCCCCCCTATAGAAAATCTGATTGCTTATGATGAACCAGATGATCGTGTTAAATTTGAAAATAAATCTCCTTCCGATCCAAGTGAATATTGTACATGTGTATGTAGTTCATCGACCATAAACAACGATAAAAATAGTGGAAAACGAGAATGGGGTACTTTACATCCGCCTTTAGCCAATGACTTTTATATCTCATAAATAATGTTAAAAAACTAGAAAAGTTGTCTAGTAGTATCTCAATCATGCTAGTTTTCTTCTTCGTGTTGTCTTTTTTTGCTTCTTTTTAGTTTTTCGAGCATTTCTTTTTTGCTTTTTTGTTCTTCGTTTATTTCCTTTTACATATGTTTTTTTAGTTTTATTTGCTTTTTTGCCACCTTCTTGTATATTTGTAAGTTCTATAGCGGTGGCTGAAACCTGTTTATAAATAGCCATATTTAGGTCAGATTCATCTTTTTCTCTGGGAAATTTTGGATTTATATCAGCAGCTAAATCATAACTTTTATGAACGTCGAATCTAATATCAGAAATAAGAACTTGAATTATTTCGCCGATTATTTTTTCATTATTGGCATATAATTTAAGAACACTTTGTTTTATTGCTTCACTATTGTCTACCAAGGGAAATATCGCAGCATATATTAAGATAGTAAGACGATTTTTTATAAATTCATCTTCTGTTGATACACTAGCACCCAGACTATCTTGGCTATATTGGCTATCTTGGCTATCTTCGGCATTTGCCACTGCTGATGTACCATATGCGGCATGATGTTCGTGATAAATTCTATTTCCTAGAGCGATAATTGTCGCACATTTTGGAACTCCCGGATTTCTTATTATATAATTTATAAGTTCATCTATTGTGCGTATTATATTAGAAGACTTATTATACGGTTCATATATTGGGTCAATCTCACCTTTAAAAAGTTTAAACAAAGAATGTACAAACATAGTAAAAAGACTGGTAACATATTTTTCGTGTTCTCTCGATTCGTTTTTAGGATCTTTAAAAAAAAGCAACCCCTTATGATATGTCCAAGCTATAATCATCTTTACCATTTCTCCACCTTTTAACGGCTTTTTTTGACTTATGTCAGAAGGTTCCTCCAATTGGTCTGGAGAAGTAGTTTTGAAACCATAATCGTCGTTAATGAGATTAGAAATACTCTCTCGGTTAGACATTACATCAATTTTCAAATTACCAATTGTATCATAAATACTATGAACAATTATACGGTCATCTAGTAATTGTTGTATTGTACGATCATCTTTACTAAGTACATCTTCATTGGCATTGTTGGGAATCTGTTCTAGAAGTTTTTCAGTGATAGTATCTTTGACAACAACGGTGTTAATTTTTTCCGTGTCCTCTATAATTGTATTTTCGGCTTCTTCTATTATTGAATTGCTGTCCATTATTGAATTGCTGTCCATTATTGAATTGCTGTCCATTATTGAATTGCTGTCCATTATTGATAAATCAGGATGATTCATAGTATCCGAATCGGATTTTTTAGAAGAGTTTGGATTTAAATCCTCCACCGCCTTACGTTTCCCTGTAGTAAATTCCATGTTATAATATATAAATATATTAAAATCTATAGAATGAATTATGAACAAATGTCTATGTAAATACTACTAAATATTCATAAAAATACTGTTATTCATCGCTATAATTCAGTATAATACGAGAATTAATACGCATTCGTCTCTGATATTCTTTTTCTAAATCTTTTTTACTATAGTGTTTCTTTTTTCTAACTCGTAATGTATGCGAATTTTCATATTCAGAAACCACTTTCCATCCGGATTCATTCGGATAACTTCCATAAATTATTTTTTTATCATGATTCAATACTCTTATTCAAAGTGTATGTTGTGGATCATACCAATATTCTATATACACTATACATCATGAATATGATTTTATCCTATATATTTAGCAAAAAAATCATTTAAAAAATGAATTGAAAGAAATGATACTAATATATAGATATCTTATCTATGAAATCAATTGTTGCGCAATATATACCACCGAAACCTAAGTTAACACGAGGAATACTCGTTTATTTGAATACTAGAGATACCAATACTAGTCAATATATTAATATTGATAAATATCTTGAAAAATATTTCGTACATGCGACGCAAAAAGATGATAATGTAAAAAAATAAGAAATCTATATAAAAATTATTTTTATGTTACATATAAGAATAAATTTCTAAAAACATTTATAAAAATTGAAACTTTTTGATTCGTTTTATAACCAACTAACAAGCAAAATAAAAGTCGACATCAAAATGAACAACACCCCACCTATATTGAATACGCAAACATCCGAAGAACAAATGAAACAGGTTAGCTTTCCCTTAAAAAACGCACTAAAAAAAATATTAAAAATGCCTTACTATAAAAATTATTCTGCTGCCTCTGGCGCTGTACATAATATGGCTCGTCATGAAGAAGCTCTTGCTGACATACTTGTAACAGAAGGATTTGTATCATACAAACCTCCAAAACCTTTAACTCATTCTCGAGACTCAAAAATGTTAGAAAATCCTGAATTAGGAGCTTATATACCAAATATGACTTTTATGGAGCAACCATTTGGTACGCATAATTCTCCTGATTTTATTATTAAATATAACAATAAATTTCTATTTCTAGAAGCAAAATCATCAGAAACATCAACCAGCCCTACATTTAATAGTGGTGGAGTGAAAAATGACTATATATATGCGTTTTGTTCGAAAAAAACCAACGAAACTACCATTTTCAAGGGCTCTAGTGTCATTACTAGAGAACAACAGCGTCTAATAGACCAACATATTGAAGAAGCCAGATTGAGAGACAAGGAATTAAATGATAAATTGAAAGAGTTGGACGTGAATCATCGTGGAATACAATACTATACTAGACCTATGATAATTCAAGGTGGAGGTGCTTCTTATACGAATTATTTCCAACACGAGAATAGGAAAGAAACCGAAGAGAAGGTATTTCAGTTTGTAGAAGATTCATTTACAGTAGTACAAGTTGAAGTAGAACATACGACGGAAGATAAGGTAGTATGTTCAGAAGAGCCTATTGTAGTGACGAATGAGCTAGAAAATGTAGTGGTAGATCCTGTTGATATGGTATAATTTGAAATATAAAAAGTAAGAAAAAAATGAAGAGAAATCTTCTTTTTTTCATGAATAATTAAGCTATTTAAATATGCGAAAAAAATTATTATTAATAATATAACTTATCACAACATATAAAAACAATTCTATTCAGGATACTAACTAATATGCTTTTCCGGACAATTGATTATTTATTCGGAACAAATCTTCAAAATCATTCTATAATACGAAATATACAAAATGTGAATACTCTCGCAATGTCGACCGTTACAGCAATAAGCGTATTACATTATTTCATTAATTCTTCTCATAGTTTGTTTCCATATACAATGAAATTGGTGATTGCTCATTGTACGATAGATATGTTGTTTACACCAAATTTCGAACTAATTCTTCATCATATTATTACTATTCGATTGGCTTCAATCTTTTTTTATAAACCTTTGCCAATGGATATTATTCATTTTGAGACTATGGTTGTACTATCAACTGAGTTCAGTTCATTTTTCCTGGTTGGACGTGATTGGATACCTAAAGATTCGCCATACTATAAGATAAATGAATACGCATTTTTACTCTCATTTTTTTATTTCAGACTCTATTTATTGCCAAAACATTTATTGTTCGGGACTTTTATTAATGATTTTTTGTGTGAATTGTTAGATTACACCGAAAAAATATCATATTATGGTGCTTTATATTCATTTATGGGTATTAATGTGTACTGGGCAACTATTATGTTGAAAGTAATTTGTAAGAAGTTTCGTAATCTGTATCCTCATTTTTTTACTTATGCGAATAATGAATTCTTCCTTCAATATACATATTATATTTGTCCAATTATGTCTCTCGTTATATATAGTCCTATTAATGACTTTCAATTGTTTGATATCGTGGGTCAAATGATATTAGCTTATAATAGTGGACAATATCATCAACAAATGTATTCAATAATCAAAAGAGATTATCCTACAAAAGAAAATGAGACAAATATGGAATTAAATGTATTTTCCCCTTATATACGTCCATACTACATAGCAGACCTATTAACTATTCAACTACGAACATTTTTATATCAAGTCTCAAAATTCAGTCCGTTTTATCCCAATGGCATTTTAGGAATTGGCGGAATATTAACGGTTCAATGTATTACAATTTATCATTATTACGAATTCGTATTTGAAATGATTGAAAATAACCGGGAATTAATGTATGGTGGAAAATCGACATTAATGTGTCATATGTTCAATATGAACATTTTTATTAATATTATTCTCTCAATTATATATAGTAATACTATAGTAAACGCACATCATAATTTGTTATCGTTGTTATTCATAATTTCATGTATGTTTATAAAGCCAGGATATGAATTGAATCATACTTTATTACATATTTGTTTAATATATCAAACATATTCGTTAAGCATCGCAAATACATAACATTATACATTATATAGCAAAATGAATTCAAACGTTTCCGTAGAAAGCGAAACTCAAACAATAGCTTCCTCCATTACACGAATGGATAGTTGTTCAAATAGTGTCTCTAGTGTAAGTAGTATTGAATCTATAGCAGATAAATCCAAGAATGATAAGCATCATCGTACTTCAATATATGATGATACTATTGAAGCAGAAATAATTCGTAAAAAAGCAACACATCAATTATTA
>Ga0233439_10003057_pt1 | contig 17990 bp, 16 predicted proteins | sample SI_123_September_6_FD_182713 | JGI IMG/M metagenome (GOLD analysis project Ga0233439, IMG submission 182713) | Seawater microbial communities from Saanich Inlet, British Columbia, Canada - SI_123_September2016_100_MG | ecosystem: Environmental > Aquatic > Marine > Inlet | place: Canada: British... | reverse complement strand
ATCTGGAAGAAAATCGACTGCCCTGCGGAGATCGCGTTCTCACGCGATAGTCCGGGAGGATTCCCTGCCGTCACCAACTGCGCGGTGTGCGGAACCGTATCATGCACCTGAGCTACCAGTTCACGGAAGCTACCGTTACGCCCGTAAGCGAAAGGCTCGGTGCCATGAATGTCAGCAATAGGACCACTGCGAATCGGCTCACCGGTTTTCGCATCGTGATACGTGGAACCCCAAGGCTCTACGATAGTTGATCCGATTCCGCCGTGCGGCCAGGTGGTCGCACCGAACGCATGGTCATGCCAGAACACCAGTCCAACATCAGCATCTACCCACCAACGGTAACGAACGTACTCGGTCGTAACAATCTGACCCGCCGCATGGGCATGCGTCATGCCTTCGTTAAACTTGATGGTGTATTTGCCGTCTTTGGACGGGCCTTTATTTGGATCAGGCGAAATGTTCTCGATCCAGCGTGCATCCTTACCATTGGGAACTTCGATACCAACAATGATATCAGCTCCAACATGATAGGTTGGCGAATGCGGCGCCATCTCGATCTCAATCGTGTCGGCACCCGGTTTCGTTGCCTTTAACAGCTTGGCATTCATCGGAATCGGCATGCTGACATGATGCCCGTCTTTCATCTTCTTGGTGAACTGCGTATAAGACCTCATTGACTGATCGTATGAGAAACCTGAAATCACGCCGTCTGAAGCCTGGTTATCGAACTGAAAGAAATGCGGATGGATGTTGATTTTAGACATCTGAAAATTGGTAAAATCATCATCATCCCATTCGCTTGAAAGCAGTACATCTACGCAGTCATACACGTTGGCACGAATGACCAGCGGAATGGCTTTTTTAGGATCTGCCTTCACTGCCGCCATTTCTTCATCGATCACATAGATCAAGCCGTATTTGTCGATGACGGGCGGGATTTTACCGACCGCGCCCGAAAGCTCAATCGGTGTATTGATGAAATGCAGATTGTACTGCTTGCGTCCCGCACCTGGAGGACAAAGACTCCATCGGCCCTGCTCGCCAGGTTTGGCACCACCGGTGTTCTCCATATCTGGACCACTTCGTGCGCTACCTGATTCCGTAGCTGTGATGACGTCGTGATCTGTTTGCATATGGAACGGCTCCAGCCAGGGAGCGCCACCATGGTTACGCGCGAACGGTACACGCTTACCGAAATGCGGCGTCATATGAGGCCACGCCAGTTTACCGTGCTGGTCAAACTGCAACGGATGGCGTTTTCCGGGATGCGGAGTTTTAAATTTCGGCCATTTGATAATCGTTTCGCGCTCAGAGAGAACTTGATTTCCTTTCCATCCATAATCCCAAACAGACCCGTCATAAGACTTGATCTGCTTGATCGGATCATCAAAGTGACCGGGTTGCCCTTTAGGTGGCAGCATGTACTTAACCCAGTCCTTAATGTTTACGATCGGAGCTTCTTTCGTCCAGTCGCTTTTTCCTTTTTCAACAATTTTAAACTTCTTGCCAAACCAGTCCATGGTCCTGCCAACCAGTTTGTCTGAAGTTTGCCCTTTGGGAATTCTTCCCGCTCGATCTGGAAGCTCTTTCAAAGGACGCATGACATCGGTACTGTCGAACGGATAGTTGCCAGTCTGTAGCGTGTTGTAAACCCTCCAGTAGCCCCACATACCCGCTACGTAATGATGCGCAACATGACAATGGAACAAGAAGTCCCCTGCCAAGCGTTGACAAAGTCCTGATCCGCACTCAGTCTCAAGATCAACCACCTCAGACGGACCAATAACTTCCACGTCAACCCGGTCGGTGGTGGTACGAACTACAGGAAACTTGACCGGACCATCATAAGCGGCCTGGGTCAGGTTTTTAAGCTGTACTTCCCGTTGAGGGGAACGAGTCCAGCGAATGGTTCCTCCATGCGGATGATGAGAATGGAACACTTCACCACCGCCATGCACGAGACGGAATTTAGCCGGATCGCCCAGATAAGAGCGAGGAATTGTTGTTGGAGCATCTCCGAAGGTATAGGAACTATAAGCCAGAGACTCATCTTCAAAGTGAAACTTTTTTTCCTGTTGAGCCAGGTTGTTAATACCAAACGGCTCAGAGCGGAAGTTCATTGCGCGAGCAGAAGGACGATACGCATCTGTCTGCGGGTCACGCTGAGGAATCATTTCTCCATGACGATTGAGTGGGCGAAAAGACTCATCGCCAACCTCATGATACATCAGTGTAAATTCCCGGAAATCCCGAGCATCATCATTAGTGATCATGGCCATCCAGCCGCTTTCAAGTGGGCCACCGGTCCATGGATCCATGTATTTTGAACCCATGGGCTCAACAATCATGGTACCGATCAATCCCAGAGAAGAAGGATCACGACCCGCATGATTCTGGATCATGTGCCCGCCTTCCTGCTCATCAATAGGAATGTACCACTCGTATTCTTGTGTTTCTTCCGCGGCAACAATCGCTCCCGGAGTAGCCGCTGTATCAGGCTGACCGGTAGAGCTGATAATCATCGCAGAACCATTCACTTGAAAACCGGCATCTTCATCTTCCAGTCTGTTGGTGAATTTGATGCGCAGACAATCTCCCTGATTGGCACGAATGACAAAAGGTTGAATCGCGTCACCCTGGAGACCGTTGCTCACAGCACCGGGATCAAGCGCATCTTCGCGAGCCGCAGCGTTCTTTTCTTCTTCGGCGCGAACATCATCGATTCTATTATCCAGGACATACATATAGCCTGGGTAATAATCGCCCCATTGGTTGAGGGCAATTTCCACATTAATTGCAGAAACCTCATATAACTTTACGGGAGCATTACTGGGGCAATGGGCGCCTTTATAAACCTTCGAGGCTGCTTCCGTGGGTCCGAGGAGATAACTTTGGCCCAACTGATGGCCTGCCCAGGAATCGTGGAACCCGCCACCAGCAGAAGCCGGGCTGGCGTGTTCTTTAAGTTTAGACTTTAACTGGTCCATAACCTTCATGAAGGTCTGGTCCATTTTGTCCTGTCTACCTTCCATACCGCCCATTAATTCTTCATGGTCGACTTGGTTTTCAAGCTTTTCTAACCATGCGGGTTTATCAACCGCAACATTGCCAGAATTGTGACCGCCATGCGAATGATCCGTCGTCAAAGCCCCAGCAGGGACACAAAGCCCCAGGGCCATAAGAACGACAGCCAACGCATACCAGTTTTTCCACCCCTTTTTGACACCGAACATTTCTACCTCCTAAGTAGTGCGTCTAAAAATGGCTAAATAAAAACCGTTAGATGTTGTTTTTTCTAAATCATATTAGCGGCCCCTTCCACCCCTTTATGGCGGACCGCATAAACATTACTCCTTTTATTTCAAAAGGTTTAAAATATCTATATTTTTAAAAAATATTCCCCTGCAAATACTAATATCGCATTTTGGGTGCGCAACTTTAACAAATTTAATTTTCCCTTACAAGCCCCAAGTGAAATTTTTCATCATTTCTCCAAACCAGCAGAAAAATCGAGCTTCCTTTCTTCACTTCCCCTACTATCCTGTCAAACTCATGCTGGTTTTTTATACTCTCTCCGTTAACCGCCAAAATGAGGTCGCCCAACTGCAAACCCTTTGAAGCGGCCGAGCTATCAGGTGTGACCTGGGAAACCAATACTCCTTCAGACTGCTTACTGCCCTTTTCAGGGTCTAACACCATGAATCCCAATCCAGAGGGACTCATAGGAGGCAGTTTGGCTAATTGAGTGGTTCTTTTCTTTCTCGATTCCAATTTGACGGGCATTATCTTGTGCTTTCCCTGACGGAGGATGTCCAGATTGATAGTCTGCCCAGGAGTTATGGCACCAATCACCCGGATCATGCTATTTGGAGAATTAATTTCTGCCCCACCAATCTTCAAAATGATGTCACCAATTTTAAGTCCGGCCTGGTGGGCCGGGTCCCCCTCAAAAACAGAGTTGATGATGACTCCAACCCCTTCCTGACCCTTTGTTCTTTTAGCAACCTCCTCCGAAACCGGGTCTATCCCAACTCCCAGCCAGCCTCGATGCACCTCGCCATGCTCCGCCAGTTGTTCCACTATGTGCTTGACCATGTTCGAAGGAATGGAAAATCCAATACTTTGGGCGTAATTAATGATCGCTGTATTGATGCCAATCACTTCGCCTTTTATATTCAGGAGCGGTCCGCCACTATTACCGGGGTTGATAGAAGCATCCGTTTGTATAAAATCTTCATAACGGGAGAGGTTTATATTTTCTCGCTTCAAACCACTGATAATGCCAAAAGTGGTGGTGTCGTTGAGACCATAGGGATTCCCCACCGCAACCACCAACTGTCCGATCCGGATTTTACTGGAATCACCGAACTGGACCTCTGTCAACGGTATATCCGATTCGATGTGAACCACCGCCAGGTCGGTGTCTTCGTCAGCCCCCAACACTTCGCCAATTATCTCCCGACCATCTTTAAGAGTGACCTTGATTTTTTCAACATTGCGCACCACGTGGCTATTTGTGACCACAAGTCCCTTTTCAGCATTGTAGATAGCCCCTGCTCCGGCATTAGCCGGCCTTCCCTTATTGGGCAATCCCTGCCCAACAGCCCCTTTGGCAATATAAGGAGACAGACTGACTACTGCGGGACGCACCCGGTCAGCAAGTTCCACCAACTCTTTCTCAACTTGATCCAGAATTCCAGTCTCTCCATGCGAAGCAGGCAGAATCCCCAAAAGCAAAATACAAAAAAATAAAATAGTTTTCACTATAGGTTTTGATTTATTTGTTATGGAATAAAACATTGTTGATTCACGCCACAGGAAAGCGGCAAAACAACCCAGCCACTTTAAATGGAAAGACATCGCTTTTTTATTCACTACTTGCTTTTTTTATGCGGTCATGAAAAAGTATTTAGCGCACGAACCCAGATGCTCGCAGTTTTATAACCAATTCATACCCCTGTCAAGTGGAAGCCTATTATGACAATACAATCCAAAGATTTTGAATCCAAGTCTGCTGAAGAACTGTTAAGTTGGAGCATGGACCAATTTGGCCTTGAAGCTGGGTTGGCGTCCAGCTTTGGCATGGAAGATATGGTCCTCATAGACATGATCGCCAAGCTGGGTAAACCCATAACGATTTTCACCCTCGATACCGGCAGGCTCCATGAAGAAACTTATGACCTCATGGAGAGAGTACGCTCCAAATATGGGCTTGAGATCAAAACTTATTTTCCGGATAAAAGTGAGGTGGAGAATCTGGTTCGGCAAAAAGGATTTTTCTCCTTCCGCGAAAGCGTGGAAAACCGCAAGGAATGTTGTCGTATTCGGAAAGTTGAACCGCTGAACCGGGCATTGGGAGAACTGAAGGCCTGGGTGACAGGGTTAAGGCGGGATCAAAATGTTACCCGCACCGACATTCCCAAAGTCATAGAAGATCCGGATCACCCGCCATTAATAAAAATCAATCCTCTGGCAGAATGGTCCGAAGAGCAGGTCATGAATTACATCATAGAAAATAGCGTGCCCATCAACGTTCTGCACAGGAGAAGTTATCCCAGCATTGGTTGCGCCCCCTGCACACGGCCCGTGGAACAAGGAGAAGACATCCGGGCAGGACGCTGGTGGTGGGAAAACCCCGAGCATAAAGAGTGCGGTCTGCACAACCGGCCATCAGCATAAAGTCTACCAGGCTAGGGCCAGTAGTATCTCCGCTATAATGCCTAGAAGTATTAAGAGGGTTGCTTTTTCTTCTTGGAAACAAACAGGTCTTAATGCCGAGATAAAAACTGAATACAAAAATATTTTATTGCTCGCTGGCCCCACGCCGAGTAGGCTGGTAACGATCCACATCTGAAAAAATTTCCACAATGAATTGCAGGATGGATTCACACATAGCGCGCAATTTTTTAAATCCTGCTTCCTCCTCATTTTTTCGAAGGTCGGCAAAACGCTCTTCGGTCCTTGCAAAAATCATCGGCAAAAACTGCACCGACAACAAAGTCACCTCAAACAGATCACGAATTATCGGAAAACGGTGAGCCAGAGGCCCAAGAAGCTTTTCCAGTCCATTTATCCCATCGGAAGTTGAAGTGGTACGCGTCAGCACTAATGAAACAAGCAGGACATTGATCAATCGTGCGGAGGATTCTATCCCCAGGAACAAACCTTCACGGGAAATACGGATGGGAAACCACACAGGAAGCTCAATATAAAATCCGGGGGTGAACAGAATGGGAAACACAGCAATGGCGAGGAAAAACCAGGCCATCCGCCTGAGAATATGAAGAATTTGTTTAAAAGATACCCCGGCTAGAATAACACCCAGCAGGGACAACACACCAACCATAGCGAGAGACCTGCCATTGCCCAACCCCGATGCCGAGATCAGGATTAAAGCAACAATGATTTTAACTTCCGGTCTTAACCTATGGAGAAAGGTGTCTTCTGCCACATAACTTAAATTTTTATTGCCGGTAATTTTCATAGAACAGATTCTCAAATGACCATTGATCCAAAAATCAGGATATGAAATGATATTCTAATTTATGAATCACAAAGTTATCATGCCATGACGATTTCTATTATAGATAAAACCTGCCGGTTTGTGGAAGCAAAGCTTGCTGGAGAGGGTTCCGGCCACGACTGGTGGCATATCTATAGAGTATGGAATCTGGCAAAAAATATCGCCGAGCAGGAAGGGGCGAACCTGGCAATCGTTGAACTATCAGCCCTGCTCCACGATATTGCCGATTGGAAGTTCCATAATGGGGATGATTCCATAGGCCCAAAAATAGCGGAACAGTTTCTCCTGGAAAATCAAGTCGAGCGCGAGGTGATTGAGCCGGTTATTGAAATCATTGCCAGCATTTCCTATAAGGGAGCGGGAGTGCCCACTCCCATGAAAACACTGGAAGGAAAAGTGGTGCAGGATGCCGATCGACTGGATGCCATTGGGGCCATGGGTATCGCCCGCACCTTCGCCTACGGCGGACATAAAAACCGTTTGATGTATCATCCGGATGAACCCCCTGTCATGCATCAGAGTTTTGCGGAATACAAAAAAAATACAGGACACACCATCAACCATTTTCACGAAAAACTACTTTTACTAAAAGACCGGATGAATACGGCCTCTGGTAAAATCCTTGCGGAAGGAAGGCACCAGTATATGCAATTGTATCTGGATCAGTTTCATAAGGAGTGGGATGGAACAGCTTGAAATTTTACACAAGGCATCTGACCTGATTAAAAAATCAAACCGTACGCTGTTTTTAACCAGTGCCGGCATGAGTGCGGATTCCAACATCCCCACGTTCAGGGATAAAGACGGCTATTGGAAAAACTTTCCTCCCTTCAAGGAGAAAAATCTGCAAGCTCAGGATCTGGCCAGTCCCTGGGCATTCCGCAATGAATTGCCACACGCCTGGGCCTTCTATGAATGGCGACGTCGTAACGCGGAAGAAAACCAACCTCATGAGGGCTACAGAATCATCAACAAATGGCTCCAGATTCAGGATGGGTTCATCCACACCACCAATACCGATGGGTTTCATTTAAGATCGGGGTGCCCGGAAGACAAGATCCTGGAGGTCCACGGTTCCATGTGGCGCTTGCAATGCCTCGATACCTGTAGCTACCAATTCTGGGAAGATCTCTCCGTACCTCTCTGCGACCTGAATACAGACTCCATGAAAGCCAGCAATTATCCGGTATGCAGGAATTGTAGGGGAATTGCCCGTCCGCATATCTTGATGTTTGGAGATGGCGAATACAGCGGCCACCCGGAGCAAGAAGGGTGTTTTAAAAGGTTTGTACAGGAACCTCTAGACTTGGCAATTCTGGTGGGGAGCTCAGGTGCTGTCCCTACCAATGACTATATTGCTCTCCATTTTATGGAACGGGGAACTCCGGTTATAAATATCAACCTGGACCCTTCGAGTAACCGGATAGTCAATACAGATTATTTTCTGGAAATGAAAGGTCAAGAAGCCTTTTTGGAGCTGGATCGAATTACATTCGGAAATAACAAATAAAATAAACCCGTTTTCCAACAAAATTTAAGAGCCGATTTTATGTTTACCTGAGTTTGAAATTTATAGTATCCTCAACTTTGAATTTAAAATTGAAAACCACTAAAACGGTCCAGCCGTTTCTTTGCCCAAATAATCTTTTCCAAACCAGGAGTTGAATATGCGAATCGTGCTTTTAACGTTAATGGTTTTATTAGCCCAGGCGATTCCTTCTTTTGCCAAATGTAAACCCGCAGATATTTGTGAGATGATGAAAAAGATGGATCACTTTTCCATCTTGAACGCCTGCCCTGGCGCCGCCTCCATGCTTAAAGATTGTCGAAAAGTGAATGAGAGCGTTCTCGAAGAGCTTCCTGAAGCCAGTTTTGTTGATAACGGGGACGGAACGGTAACAGACACCGTGAACAAACTGCGCTGGTTTAAAAAAGGCACCTTAAATAAATTAAAACTAAAAGATTCTCTGGCTTTTGCGGCGGCAGAAACCTTTGCCGGCAGTTCCGACTGGCGTCTGCCTACCCTGCCGGAACTGAAAACGCTTATTTATCCCGAGCGCATTGTCAACGCCAGCGGGAAAAAGGCCTGGATCCATCCCATATTTGACGATGGTCTCGGTCATTATTACTGGACCACCACTACCTGCGACCAATTATCAGCCATAGAAGATCGATACCAGAAAAAAATCTGTCAACAAGGAGAAGGCGCCGCCTGGCTGGTGCATTTCAATATCAATGCCGTATTCTGGTTCCACACGCATCAGGAAAAACCCCATTCGTGGCTGGTACAGAGCATAGAATAACCGTCCCCTAGAAGTACCTTTGCATAGCCCGTCTTTGCGAGCAAGGCGAAGCAATCCAGTCCCGGTAGATTGCAATATCTTTACTTTGCGGACAAACGCTCCTACGGCTCAACAAGCTATTGGCCTCCCACGCTAGTGGGCTGGATCTAGCCGTTTTACCCCTGCGGGGCATGAGGACAAGAGAAGAGGATATAACACGGGCACGAAGACTAAAGAAGAACATAACGACCACGCCGCTTCGCGGCTCGCGATGACGATCCTGTGAGGTTTGGTTTTTAAGTTCCCTCTTTCACAAAGACTCAAGCCCAATAGTGTTAGGAATTGATGTTAGGGTCATTTTCCATTTGTCACCCTGAGCCAGTCGAAGGGTGGGCTCGTTGAAACAAAAAGGGCGGAGCTGCAAGCTCCGCCCCTTCATTTAAAAACCGCTAACTATCTAACGCCACTCCAATCCCACGCCGTGCAGGTTAAGGTCTTTGTTGTTATCGGTCTCCACCTTCCATCTCATGTTTGTACCCGTTCCGGCAGGAAGGCTAACCGTCCCCGTGTACAATTGTCCTTTTTCAAAATCTCCAACTTCTTCCAGCGCGGTGACCTCGGTAAATATGGTTCCCCCATCCTTACTGACAGAAGTCTTGAGGTCGCCACTATTAAGATCAATATCCCCTTCTGCCAATAACAGAATGTTCGCATCTTCTGGAGATGTCTTGGCGGTTTGGGAGTGGGAGATCAAGGTCAGGTTATTGGGAATGCCGGGTATCGTAATATCTGTCCCGTCTGTCAAGGCACCATTCTCCGTAAAGTTTCCGCCCGAACCCAGGTTGTTTTGCCAAGTAGCTGTTGGGTTATTTAGGAAAATAATCGGCTCGTTTTGCGTTGGATTCGAACCGTTTTCCCCTAGGTCAACCGGATTGCCATTATCATAAAATTTGGCCAAATTAGCAGGTGTTGAAATATCCAAGTATTCTTCGGCAAGGATGTGAGGTCGGCGATGACTGTACCGGATGGATTTACTAAAAAGACGCGGATTCTGTTACTTTCATGCATTATAGCAAATCTTTCCTGCGTTGAGGCGGAAACAAAACGTTGTGAAGAAGTATTTGTAGTATTAAACCATACTGAAAACAAAAACGACTTTCCATCACTGTGTCCAAGTGTTGAACTCGCAACACTTAAATAATCATTCGTCCCATCAAAAGTAATCATGGGAGTTGTGAAACCACTGCCGTCATCGGTGGGCTTATATAAATCGTTGGTGGGGTCATAGACTGCATTCGACGATACTGCGGCATCGACCCCTGTAACAAATTCAAACGCATCCGCTATTCCATTGATCATATTTAATATGGGGAGACCTGCACCGCCATTTCCATTTTCCGCTGTGCGGTAGGCATTCAACAACACGTTGGAGTTGAAAAGCTTGTCGCCTTCAGAAGGATTACTCCACGCCGGAACACCGGCTATATTTGTGAGGATTTGACCGGGGTTTCCTATTGCCAGTGAGGTTTCTACACTGCCATTGTTATACAATAAATCGCCTGTAGTGGTGAGTTTGTCCGGAACGGATATTGTTATATTTTCAGTTCCCAAAACGTCACGTTTGTTCCCGCCTGTAACTCATCAGTCAAAAACCCTGCGGTGGAGTCGGTCGCGCTGGATTTCACCGTCTTGCTATCGAGGTCATCAAAATCCGTCACCGTATCGGCTCCCAGTTTGATTTGGGTCGTTGCCTCCAGGTTGGTGAATTTTCCCGCTTGCGGAGTCGTCAGGCCTATCGAAGAGTTGTTAATGGTTCCCTGTGCTCCCACTGATGAAACCATCCATAAACTGATTAACACGAATGTTGCCAAGAAATTTCGCATGTTCAAGCCTCCCATTAAAGTGTATAAATATTTGAACTGGGATTATATTGGCACAGGCAGGTTAGCCTGAACAAGCTAATTATATTATCAGCCTGAGATGACTAAAATAATCCGCGCTTTATCAATTGGTTTGGATGTGGGAAATTTGCAAGAGCCTCAACTCCATTCTAAGCTTGAGGGTAGTCACCGGGAACAACGCCAACTAAGAAAAAAGAATCCTCTCCCCTCTATTCCCCATCCACATAACTACACTTATAGTTTTCACAGAAATCCAAACCCGAAGATCGCCGTTATCCCTTGACAAATTCCAAAAATCTGAATTTTCGCAACCGGTTTACCGAACTAGGGCCTGAGTTTTATCAAGCCAAGTCCCCTGACCCGGTGACGGACCCGTATCTGATTGATTTTTCCCCCTCAGCCGCTCAATTAATAGACCTGGCCCCTGATGAAGAGGAGAATAAGGATTTCCTGGACCGGTTTAGCGGCAATTGTCCGCTGGAGGGTGCCCAACCCCTTGCCATGGCGTATTCGGGCCATCAGTTTGGTTCTTACAATCCCAGGCTGGGAGACGGGCGAGGGCTCTTATTGGGTGAGGTTCAGAACCAGAAGCAGGAAATATGGGATATTCACCTTAAAGGTGCGGGTCCTACCCGGTTTGCCCGAGGTTTTGACGGGAGGGCCACTCTTCAATCCTCCATCCGCGAGCATTTGGCCAGCGAAGCTTTAAACGGACTGGGAATACCGACCACCCGTTCTTTGGCAATCATCGGAATCCGGGAATTGATATACCGGCAAAGGCCAGAGTTGGCGGCGATACTGGTGCGACTCGCCGATTCACATATCCGGTTTGGCAGTTTTGAGTTTTTTCACTATACCGGGCAGGCCCAAAATGTGAAGCGACTGCTGGAGTTTGCCATTGAAAGCTATTACCCGGATATTGCTCAGGAGTCTGACCGGTATCGAATATTCTTTCAACGTACCGTCCAACGCACCGCAAAACTTATCGCTAAATGGCAATCGGTCGGATTCATTCATGGTGTGATGAACACCGACAATATGTGCATCACCGGCACTACTTTTGATTATGGCCCCTATGGGTTTATGGACCGTTTTGTTGCCAGCCATACTCCCAATCACTCTGATACGCACGGTCGATACGCCTACAGCCAACAATCTGAAATAGGTTTCTGGAATCTCAACAAATTGGCAGAAACTCTCGTTCCTTTGGTGGGCGCGGAAAACCTGGAAGAAGAAATGAAACAATATCAGCCCACTTTCAATCGATTCTATCGTGAAGAGATGGGTGATAAACTGGGACTCGCTATTCTAGACTCCGAGTTCACACAATTGGTTCAAAAAATGTTCCACCTTCTTCAGGACCTGCAACTCGACTACACCAATTTTTTCAGATTTCTCGCAGATTACCCCGGCACAAGCCGCTCACAAAACAATGAATTGCGGTCATGGCTGAACCAATATCTTGAACTGGCTAAGCGTGAAGGCATAAGTCAGGAAGAACGAAAAGTAGAAATGGATTCCGTTAATCCAAAATTTATTTTGAGGAATCATTTAATTCAATCCGCTCTCGATAAAGCACTCAAGGAGTCGGATTTTTCTGAGATCAAACGCCTTAGAATTATTCTGGAGAATCCCTATCAAACACAACCGGAAATTTTTGAGAAATTCAGGATCGATGCGGAGTACTATTCGCAAGATACGCCGGAATCATTTCTCAGCCAACAAACCAGTTGTTCCGCATAATATAGGCAATCATACAGGTTGCAGAAAGGACACATGATTCTGTTAGATGGAGAAATCACAGAAGTTAATACTCCCCCCAATAAAGCTGACCAGTTCAGAGAACTCACTATCTGGGTTCCGGAAACTGGAGAACATGTGGAAATGACATGTTCGGTTCATGATTTCAAAAAAGCCGACTTGGAGGAAGGAAATAAAATTACCATTAAAATTGAAAAGAAATTTGATGTCGATGCCCTGGCTCAGGACTTTTTCAAGCCTCAATAAATTGTCAGCGTGGCTTTTAGCGTTCCTTTTGGTACCATGAGGGAAACACCTTTGACAATATCAAGCTTGACCACCGTTTATGAGTAAAATTAAAGAACTGGGTGAATTCGGACTCATCCATCGTCTGACTTCAAAGTTAAAATTTCAAGCATCCAGTTCGATTCTGGGTATTGGCGATGATTGTGCGGTTTATCCCGTTAAAACCGGAGCAAAAGAAGTCATCTCCACCGATGCACTGGTCGAAGGCATCCACTTCAATCTATCCACCACAACCCCTGAAGAACTTGGTCGAAAAGCATTATCCGTCAGCCTCAGTGACATCGCCGCTATGGGGGGAGTTCCTAAAAGAGTCCTCGTGACTTTAGGCATTTCAAAAAAGATTTCAGTAACTTTTCTGGACAAGCTGTACGCCGGATTTAACACAATATGCAAGCGGTTCGAGGTCGAGCTTGCTGGCGGAGATACCGTTTCATCCCCCAACAGTTTTTTCATAAATGTCGCGATCATCGGCGAAGCAAATCGCGTGTTCACCCGCCGAGGTGCCAAACCTGGTGATCTCATTTTCGTAACGGGTACTTTGGGGGACTCCAGTCTGGGTTTAAAATTATTAAGTAAAAAGATAAAGAGGGATAAGGATCATAAATATCTGATAGGGAGGCATCTGGACCCAACCCCAAGAGTTCAGGAAGCTCATATTTTGGCCCGATCTCGAATAAACATCACTTCCATGATTGATATCAGTGATGGTCTGGCACAAGATCTTCACCATATTTGCAAAGCCTCCAAGGTAGGGGCAAGGATTGAGGAAAGCCAACTCCCCCAATCACCGGAGTTTGCCCGCACCTGCACCAGGGGCAAGATCAATCCCCTCCCGTTTCTTTTAAATGGCGGAGAGGATTATGAATTACTGTTTACTTTATCCGCTGATGGTGTTAAAAATTTAAAAAGACAGTTTCTAAAGGCCAAAGCGCTTGTCACACAAATCGGGGAGATTACTCTCAAGTCTAAAAAAGTAACACTTAAAACGAATGATGGAAGAAACATTTTTCTTCCAGAGTCCGAGGGCTTCAATCATTTTTAGGTTCAGCCCTATAGTTTTCAACCCAGATTTGCAAAATTCTAAATCGTTTCATAGTAATCTCGATTTGGAAGCGCCCGCCAAGCTTGAGGTTTCTTAAAAGTTTTGGACGATTCATTATTTGCCCGTTCACTGATACTCGTATTTCTACTTCTGTGTTCTGCCTTTTTCTCCGCCTGTGAGGTCGCCTATTTTTCTCTAAACTCTCTTCAACTCAATGAGATGTTAGAAAAAAAAGGACGCCTCGGCCGTTTGGTAAACTCCCTTCTGGAAAAACCACGCGAGTTACTCATCACCATTTACATTGGCAATGAGTTTGTCAACATTGCAATTTCTGTTGTGATCACCTCGGTAGCGATAAACATTTTTGGTAACATCGGGGTCGGAATCGCGATTGGCCTGAGCACTTTTCTCCTGCTAATTTTCGGGGATATAATCCCAAAGAGCATTTCAATTAAGTTTGCCCAACCCTATACCTTGTTTTCCGCATATCCTTTAATGGGCTTTGCCAAACTCGTGCAACCCGCCCAAAAACTATTTACAGTATGGACAGAAAAGATCATCGGGTCGATGGGGTTTTTACCTCATGGGATTAAAGAGTCTCCCATTACCGATGAGGAATTTCGAACCATGGTTCAGGTCGGCGAAGGAGAAGGGGTTATCGACTCGGATGAACGGGAATTGATCCAGAATGTTATTGAATTTGGTGACACGACCGTTGAAGAAATCATGACTCCTAAAATTGATATGTTCACCGTAAATATCGAAGACAGCCTGGATGACATTCTGCCTCGAATTATAGAAAATTTTTATTCGCGGGTTCCCGTTTACGATGCCGAGGAAAACGAGATTCTTGGAATTCTATTTACCAAAGACCTGACACGCCTTAAACATTTATCTCGTGAAAAGGTAAACCTGAAAAGCATTTTGCACCCCGCTGTTTCAGTTCCGCAGTCAAAAAAAATAAAGGAAATGCTTGAAGAGTTCCGAAAATTAAAGCGGCATATGGCTATCGTTTTGGATGAATATGGAAGCGTCTGTGGGTTGGTCACGCTCGAAGACATCATTGAGGAACTGGTCGGCGAAATAGACAGTGAAATGCGGCAAGATGAACTTCCATGCAAAAAATTGAATGACAACCATTATCGCATTTTAGGGGCTTATAGTTTGGCTGAATTCAATGAAAGCTTTCAAAGCGAATTGCCCAAAAATGGATACGATACCGTTGGTGGTTATGTATTTGGGTTATTCGGACGAATTCCCCGGTCAGGCGAATCAACCACCGTTGACAGATTCAAATTTCGTGTTGAAAAAATGAAGGGGTCAAGAATATTGAGTCTCTTCCTCACCCTTTTGAGTCCGCCCCCGCATCCATCGCTTGATGAGGATCAAGATAAGGCTCAGGACGACTGATGGATTTCGCGACTACCCTCATACTAGTACTACTGGGAATACTGTTGGAAGCATTTTTTTCCGGATCTGAAATCGGCATGGTTTCCGTGAACCGGATTAAAATGAAGCAACTTGCCGAGGATGGGAATTCAGCGGCCCGATCAATCTTGAAACTGCTGGAAAATCCCGAACGCCTCTTCACCACCACCTCACTGGGAACCAATCTGGCAATGGTCGCCAGCACAGCGATATTCACTGCATTCATGGTCACCCACTTTGGAGATTCCGGAGAGTGGATGGCAATGTCCATCATTTCCCCACTTATATTTTTTGGAGGAGAAATTATTCCAAAGGTTATATTTCAACACCGTGCAGATTCCCTCATGTTACTCATGGTTTATCCGCTAATTTTTTTCAGTAAAGTTTTATCCCCGTTTACCTCCTGGTTATCAAAAACCTCAGCAAAACTCACTAACCGGGTTCAGTTGCCTTCCGCTGAGGAGCACAAGACATTTAGCCGGGATCAGCTTCGGAATGTATTGAGTCTGGAATCGCAGACCGTGGATTTGGGAGTGACCGAAAAAAAAATTATTCACAATATTTTTAATTTTGGAGAATTGCGGGCAGAACATTGTATGGGGCCTCTCATTCAAATGACGGCGATAAAAGATACCGCTACCATGATTGAGGCTCATGATGTTGCGAACGATTCCGGTTTTTCCAGAGTGCCTGTTTTTCATGAACGAATGTATAACCTTATTGGGATATTGAATACCTTCGACCTGCTGGATCAACCTGTTGACAACACCCCTATTACCCATCTCATCCGGCCCGCTTATTATGTTCCCCCTAATAAAAAAATAGATGATCTCCTCAAGGAACTCCAGCAACGCGGTCTGCATATGGCTATCGTGGTCGATGAGTATGGCGGATGCATCGGCTTGATCACCATTGAGGACCTACTTGAAAAAATTGTTGGAGAAATTGAGGACGAGTACGACAAGCCAGAAAAAACTTACAAACCTTATGCCGATGGAGGATACCAAGTGGAGGGCAGTACTGAAATTAGTGTTCTCAACGATATGTTGAGTTGGGATCTCCCAAGTGGAGACTTCGATACTCTTGCGGGATTAGCCATAAACAAATTCGAAAGAATCCCAAACCCAGGCGATCAAGTAATTGTCGGACTCTATCGAATAACTGTTAAAGAAGCCAGCAAGCGAAAAATACAATCCCTGATCATCCGCAAACTTGAACCCGCGCAGAATCCTGACTTAAGTTAAGAATCTCCATCCCCTTAAATTTTTCTGATCTTACCCAGTTCCTGATAAGCAGACTGAATTTCTATAAACTTAAGGTGGGCCTTCTGAACTATCACTTCATCCTCCATGGATACTCGGTCAGGATGATACTGACTGGCCATTTTTCGGTAGGCTTTTTTAATTTCATCATTGGAGGCATTGGAGGGAAGCTCTAAAGTTTGGTAAGGCGTTTTAAAAGGATGAAGGGAGTACTTCGCCCTGACTTCATTATGTTTTTCATAAGGCACCTCCAATATCAAACCAATATTCTTGATCAGGGTTTGAGCCTCTTCATTCAGGTCATCCACTATCAAGGAAATTTGATAACAAAGTGCGAGGAGCAAGAGATTATAATTACCCTGGCAGGATTTTTTATATTCGTCAACAAACCGGTCAATATCAGGTTTTTTAGACTGAACTTCCTTTATCAATCCATCAAGATGTTTTAGATCCTTGGGACCATATCCCAGGTTTTTAATAAAAAATTTATGTATTACACTCACTTTTTTGGGGCCAAATTCTCCCGACTCTATGCCAACACGCGTTAGAATTATTACCAAACATGAAATAAATTCACCCTGATGAATAATGCCGGGCAAGCTGTCCTGCAGTTTTTTCTGGAGTTTTTTACCCAAAAAATGTTCAATAGTACCCCCGACAACGGCACCTAAAGGACCGCCACGTAAAAACCCCAAACCAGCACCCATCCACCATGACATAAAGATTCTCACGCAAAATTTACAAACTGAAACTATAACACATACGAGGCTCTGCAATTGCCTGAGCAGAGACCTTAAAAAACTTTGACAAATGTAATAAAAACAATCAAATGGAGAAATCAATTAATGATCAAACATATTGTTATGTTCAAGCTTGCAGATAAGAGCCCGGAAAAAATGGATCAAGCGACCGAGGCCCTCAAAAGCCTGAGTGGAAATATTGAAACTCTGAAATTCATAGAGATTGGTACTGATTTTTTAGGCTCAGAAAGAAGCTATGATATCGTTCTCACAGCTTTTTTTGATGACCGTGACGGATTAAAAACTTATGCAGGTCATAAAAATCATTTACCTGTAGTTGAAAAAATGCGCTCCCTTTGCTCTTCATCCATTGTTGTGGACTATGAAACCAAATAAGGATTCGATTAACTGCAATAGTTTTGCATTAGCTACGCCCTGAATTCAGCAGTATTTAATGTCCTATGGGTAAATAAACTGTTGTACTTTATTTTTCCAAGTGCTACAGTTCAAGGAATTTTTATCCAACCTTGGGTAATAAATTAAGGTTTTGAGTTACCTTCCCGAATGAATTCATTTGAAAATTCCATAATTCAGGAGATTCGGCAATGGCAACGAAAAAAAAAGTCACCAAGAAAAAAGTCGTAAAAAAGAAAGCGCCGGTCAAGAAAAAAGTGGCTAAAAAGAAAGTTGTGAAAAAAACTGCTCCGGCCAAGAAAAAAGTGACCAAAAAGAAGGTCGCAAAAAAGGCAGCACCGACCAAGAAAAA
>Ga0233439_10003050_pt1 | contig 18024 bp, 27 predicted proteins | sample SI_123_September_6_FD_182713 | JGI IMG/M metagenome (GOLD analysis project Ga0233439, IMG submission 182713) | Seawater microbial communities from Saanich Inlet, British Columbia, Canada - SI_123_September2016_100_MG | ecosystem: Environmental > Aquatic > Marine > Inlet | place: Canada: British... | reverse complement strand
GTTGTATTCGAGTCTAAATCATGGAGCAGACAGTCAGTACAGAGAGATGGCAGCCATCCAGCATATTTAATATCCACGTTAAAGATTACGGTAAGACAGGTAAACGTAACAGTAATGCCAGTAGACGGTGTTTTGAAATTTATCACAGCAGGGAGCACAGTAGACGATCCACAACCAGGATATGCAGAATATACATACACTAACGTGTTTGACGTAGATTTACAAAGTGGTTACAGGGATATAGAGGAAGGGTACACAGGAAGCAATATTCCAAAGCACTTTGCAGGCCATATACAAGGTAGGTTTGTCTGCAATATAATGGTCAAAAACGCAGACCTTGGTACAACAGGGGATAAACTAAACAAAATGCCATTACTGCTAACAACAGGTGAAAAACCTCAAATTAAATTTGTATATACTAATAAAACAGCAGACGAGGTGGCCATCACAAACACGTTCACAGCAGAACCAGAGTCAGTACAGATGCTATATAAAACGACTGATGCTGTGGTATTCAGGCTTATCGCTAAGCTTATAACAGATATAATTATAACCTAAGCAGAAAGGCTAGATCCTAATTGAAAGGTTGGGCGGGGTGTGTAACATTATAAACCTTCATTGATGCCTTTCTTAATCCTTTTATATTAATAAAGCACTTTATAGAATATGGGTGATTTTGATACAGGCAAGGAAGTCAATTCCAAGAAATTCCAAGTATTCATTGGCAGTACATCTAATGAATGGAAGTTAGTACAAAATGCCAGAGTCACAGTTTCACATCCTATTTTTCGAGAACCAACTACCAGTGGAGGAGTGATTACTTTTACAGGTGCACCAGACAACAGCATATCAGGCACATTACTATTTACTTATGACGAATGGACAACTGCAAACTCATCAGGAGCAACAAATACATCAGGATTAAAAGCATTACTTACTGTGGCAACTGACGGTTCTGGTAATATAACAACAGGAGAAGTACCATTTAAAACATGGGTAATTAAATTCACATCTTTGGATGCAGCAGCAAGTGCAACAACATTAACTTTTGCTAATTGTAAATTAACAGTGGCAGACATTTCCAAGTCAGTTGAGGGTGCTGTCAAGGTTGACATATCCGTAGTCTGCCCAAGTGATCCAACGTAGTGTGGAGAAATTGAATGTCGTTAGATTTAACAAAACAAAGGCTTCAATCTGCTAAAAACAGAATTGATACACACATAGATCAAAACATAATGCTATGGGCAACTGAAACCATATTATTGCCAGGTCAAACCGATATTGCAAACTCCGTATCACAAAGAGCGGCAGATGCATTATCATTAGAAAAATCAGGATTTATGAAAGTGGACTTGGTATGGGATTTTCGAAGCGAAGAGGGAGCACCAGTACACTTCTTCTTGGAGTATGGTACAAGGCCACACGAAATAAGAGCAAAGGGCAGAGATAACGGTGGAGCAGATGCATTACACTGGACTGGCCCAAGTGGTGAAAGCAGATATGCCAAGGTAGTACAGCATCCTGGCACACAGGCTAGGGAACTAATATCTCAGATCAAGGAAGAGAGAGTACCTGATCTAAGACAAAGAATAATAGATGAGACCCAAAGATTCATGGAGACAAGTTCGATATGAGCTCAGACAGCGGTGATGCACTTCACATTCCAATAGAGATTAAGACAGATGATTCAGCAGAGATACAGGAGTTAATTAACTCTTTAGCAGAAGCAGAGAGTGATTTACGTTCTATAGGCCCAAGAAGAGGTAGGGGTACAGGTGACACATCAAGCAGGAGTGCATTTACAAATCAGGATGAAGAAGGAAGTGGTGTGTTTGGTGGAATGGGTGGAGAAGCATTACCGTCAAAAGGCAGAGACAGAACATCCAAATCTCCATTCCAAAGAGAGAACGAATTTAGTAAGTTAAAGAATCAAGTACAAGACCAAGAGAAAAGAATAGGTTTGGGTCAGCAAGCACAACAAGGAATAGGTATGGCCACACAAGGAGTTGGTTTTGCACAAATGTTAGGAGGAGGTAGTGGAAGATTATCTAGTATAGCTAACATGGCAAGTAAAGCATTTTTACCATTGGCAATAGTTACAAGTATAGTTGAATTGGCAAGCAATATTTTACAAGAATTTTTGAAACCAGGTGGCCCATTGGACAGAAGATTTAAACGAGTTGTTTCTGAAGAAATTGCAGGAACTATATCATTAGAGAAAAAAGAAGAAATAAACCAAGGGTTTAAAGTAATAAGAATATCAACCCAGCCAGGTCTTCGTGGAGAAGCAGGAGTTAGTAGTAACTTACAATCAAGAAACACTATATATGATTTAGGTATAAGTAGAAGCATGGCAGGATTTGGTGGATAATGGGTTCTAATGCTCAAAGTGCAATTTGGAGGGCAGGCACAGTAAATGGTGCTGGAACAGAGCCATCTGGATCTGGAAGTGATATTATAGAATTTAATACAGGTGCAGTAGTCAATGACCAAGGACATATACTACAAACAAAATTTACAGTAAGTTCATCGGTAGCAGTAAACGAACTACCAGGTGCAGTAGACAAATTACAAGATACAGGTGTTCAAGGAATCACAATATATGTAACAGGATCAATAAACGACCCACAAGGAGATGGAGTTGATCCAGCACATAAATTTAAAGAGTGGATGCTTGAAGATAAGACAATAAATGTAACTAACAAGGTTTTTCCTAAAGGTAGGTTTGGTCTAAGGCTTAATGACTTTACTACATTAAATTTAACTCCAACAGCAGACAGAGGTTACATATTATCCAATGTGGAATTTATTAGAGACGGTGAAACCAAGGGTAAATTACAATTTGTGGCCACATTAAGATTCAATGGTATCATAGGTTCACCAAATGGGAGTGGACAGTACATTTGGTAAATTCTAACTGGACTTTTACTGTAACCCACCACCAAAAAGACAACTCATGGGCTTCTACAGATATTTCAGCAGATTCATTTCCCAGATACTTTACAGATACAGGCGGAGACAAGGTAAATGCGGCAAAGGTAAGAATAATAGCACAGGATGGGCAGTACATACAAAACAACGTAAACAGTAAACCACAGATAAAACATAACGACAGAGTAAGAATAGTTGCAACAGACGGTGCAGGCGGAACTTATAACAGAGTATTTGACGTAATAAAAATCATACCAATAAAGTCAAAAGCGGAGGGGGTAATGGTGGAACTAGAACTGCTGGGAATAGAAAGATGGCTGCAAAAATGCAACTATAGTGCAAGGGTGTTTGCACAGACACCAGAAGATATTTGGAATGACTTGGTTTCGGTATATACAAATAACAGAGCATCTAATGGGCCAACCATAGACCTGTCTGGAACACAAATAAATGAATTACCAAGTGTGATTAAATTGCATTTAGACTGGGGTAATAACGAAGATACAATATTTAACAGGATGCAAGAGCTGGTAGAAAAAATGAGTTCCAGTCAAAGTAGTGGGGGTATATTGGATTTCTTTGATATTAGATTTGTTTGTAGTGTATCTAACGTAACTCAATTTAAAATCGAAGTGTTCTCTTCAGGCAACACAGGCAGAAGCAAGCCCTCAAAAACATTAAACAGTACAGACATTAATACAGAAGACACATCAGGCGGATTTGAAGAGCCGCAGGGTTTATTATTAAACGGATGGGGTGCATCTGGTGCAGGGTCACTTCCTACAAACTGGTCTAAGTTTAATTCTAAAGTGCTTGTAGTTCCTGAAGATTTGGGAAGCAAGTCGTTATTGCCAGAATGGTCTGTTACATTTCAATACACAGCAGGTGCGTATGTAAAATACACAGCAGGAGCTATAGACAAAGTGTTTAAAGCAAAAATAACAACACTGGGAAGCACCCCCCCAACCACTGGGGATTCAACACAATGGGAAGAAATAACAGTAGACGATTATATCAATTCAATCACATATTCACCTTGGACTAGATGGGCTAAAGAAGACTGGCAAAGGTCTATGGGCAATCCCGAAGGAAACAGTGGAACTCCTTTTGGTTCAAAAAGAGTTGCTTTTGATGCAAATATAATAATCAATGATGACAATAACTTTAGAACGTGGGCAGACGTATACGCATCAGAGCCAGCAGTAGTTACAAATACTCTACAAAGATGGCTATATGGTGGTAATACACTGTATGACGGATTTAGAGTTTTTGTAAAAGGTACTCCAAGTCCAAATATCTCATCTAATGCATTTTATGGTTTTGATAATTGTGTCATGGAATACAATAATGGTGCATGGATAAGAAAATATGAATTAAAAGAGAATTTTATGGTGGCAGTATTCCAGGATTCTAGGATATGGAGATATGACGGTGGTACTTCATATACTGATATGTCTACATACGACAATGGATTGGACTGTTTCCATCCTACAGAAGATGGTGGAGATGTAGGATTTTTTAATGATGTGTCAAGAATAAGGAATAGGACTGACGAAACAAGTGTAATAGACTTTACAGGCAACTCTTTATCAGCAATAGGTGCACAATATAAATGGATTCCAGTAGCTAACTGGACAAATGAATGGGATGAAGTTGTAACCAATGCTGCTACATACTTTGGTGGTGCAGTTCTACCAATAATTCGTCATGTTTGGAAAGTATTGTCTGGGTCTGCTGTAACAGCTAGACAAGTAAGTAATACATGGTATTCAGCAGGTGCATGGCTATGTCTAAGATTTCCATTTCCTAAATTATCATACGGTGGAACTGCATCAAGCCCTACAACAGCAGTAGGTGAACTTTATGGTGGAAGTAATGCAAGTGGACAGGATATAGTTTCACATTTAGATTTTGAAAATATGACATATTCAGCAGACGGTAAAAAAGGATTTAATCAGGGGTCATCAAGTGAAGATTTAGGCCCAATAAGTTCCATAGATTTTGATATGAAAATTAGATTTTTTGCAGACTGGAATGACCCAATAAACAATCCAGGTGGAACATATACTCAGTTACTAAGAAAAGAAAGTTTTAAAATGCAGTGTGTGTTGATAGATAGAAATGATAACGTAGTTACACAAGATTTTACTGTATTATATAATGACAACTGGGAAAGCATAAGTTTGTCATTAGACGGATTTAAATTATACAGGGGAAGAAAACCCATATTTAACGATGGATTTTATACACAATATATCATACCACCTAAAGAAAAACCATTATTTTCTCAGTTTGAATGGAGACATATTGCCATGATGTCTATTCAGTCTACAGATTCTTATGATGAGAACGGAAGATATAGAAGTGCGAGTGGTAACGACTGGGGAACAGGCAGTTGGCTATTTGATGCTCAGACCATGACCTATTTGCAAACTGAAATAGAAATAGATTCATTAAGATTTACAAAACCATTACTGGCAAACACTGGAACTGTTACTGATTTAACCAATGAGCCTGATTTCATACAAAGTCCAGATATTATAATATATGATGCTTTGAAACAAAACCTAGACTCAGAACTGCAAAAACACAAGTTTAAAAACAAACGATACGATATATCTACTGAAGGTGAGTTTGATATACAGTTTGGAGATTATTTCGTGTTAGAGGACAGTGATATAGTTGATGAAACATATCTTGGTGTTGCTAACAAAATTCTACTTGTGGCAAAACATATTGAATACGAGTTCTCAAAACCTAATGATTCGTCAGGTGGATTTGAGAGACGTATATTGGGGGCAAAGAGGTTTACATAATGGGTAAGGCCAGTCTTCCAAAAACACCAATTAATGATACATTGGATGCAAATAGAGATAGGAAAAAACAGTTCGGCAGAGAACGTGCTGCATTTAGTCGTGTTCCCTTTTATTCAACTTCAATAGGTAGTGGCATGAACTCAAATGCAAATTCCTCAGTTACGTCAGTGGAAGGTCTATCCACAGCAGGTGGTACAATGATGGGCCCGATAGCATTTTATCCTATATCACAAACAATTTCAAATGGAACAATAAACGTATCTTCACAAAATGCATATTCAAGTAGAGTTGTAATCAATGGTCAAGGTAGTGCATCAGATGATTTAGAAGTTATATTAGGTGCATCTCACGCAGGCCAGATTGTATTCTTTGAACCTGTAACAATGGGTCAAACTATAACTTTACAAGATTTTGCAAAGACAGCAACAGCCTGGGCTACAGGTACGTCATATATTATAGGGGATGTCAGATTAAGTGGAAGCAGAAGATATACTTGTTATGTTGCACACACATCAAGTTCATCAACTCAACCTATTTCAGGTTCAGACTGGTCGGATAAATGGCATAGAAATAATATACATATTCCTGGTGCTACTGAAAAAGTAGTACAGGCCAATGAAATAATCTTACTTCAATATGACCAGTCTTCAAATATCACATGGACAGTAGTTTCAGGTGGTGGGTCTGGTGGAAGTAGTGGAGCAGGTCTAGGTGATAATAACGTATGGACAGGCATTAACACGTTTAACGGTGCAGCCACATCAATTAACAGTGCAACAATAAACTTGGGTGATTCGTCAGGTGATGCAATTAACATTATAGGCACTGTGAGTTCACTTGGAATACCAATGGGCGGTAATGACATTAATGATGTTGGACAGATAGAGTTTAGCAGTACAAGTCATTACATAAAATCAAATTCGGTTGGATTCGAGTATCGTGTTCCAGTTGGAGATACGCATGAATTTTTCATCAACGGTGTATCAGAGTTACTTGTAACATCAACCGCCACGACACTTGGAGGTGATTTGGACTTGGCAACAGGTGACATTGACAACGTAGACAGGCTAAACTTTAAAGAAACAAGTCAAAGATTAGACAGTACACCGACTGGAATTGAGTATGAAGTGCCAAGTGGTGAAAACCATGAGTTTTTAGTCAATTCTACAATAATTGCTGACTTTGACGGTAATGGATTAACAATGGCAGGAAGCCATGATTTAAACATAAGTTCAGGGGACTTGACCAATGGTTCAGGACATAATGGTAATTTTACCTGGAGTGGAACAGGAAATTTTTCAGTTTATGCAGATGATGCATATCTTTATTCTGCTACAACTTGGATAGGTAATTATGGTGGAGGTGATTTATGTAAAATAGCAGCAATGGTGGATTTCAGAGACCATACAAGCAGCACAAATCAAACTGTACCTACTCAATCAGACGGATACATCGAAGTTAAAATCGGTGGATTAACAAAAAAATTATTCTATTATAGTTAGATTTTTAACCAAGTATATACAAATACACACATGACCTTAATAGGAAAAATAGATGAATACATTCTACAGTTAGAAAACGCTGTAACCCAACTTCGTCAGGAGAACGAACAACTAAAACAGGCTCTTCAACAGAAATCTGCTTCATCAAGAAAAGAAGCGGATGACGAATGTTGAGTAATCTTTTTATTATACCACTTTCACTATAAACTATGAATGTTACAAACGTTTATACCAAAAAAGAATACACTTGTCAAAAGTGTAAGAACCAAATATACTATGGTCAGATAACTGATGATGCAGGAAAGATCATCACCAAAGACGGTAGCAAACCTAATGGAAAGTATGGAAAGGAGTCAAACATCCTGTCAGGCTCAGTAGATAAAAATAACAAGAAAAAACTACACGAATGTTATTTGTCCAACCTGGAAGAGCAATACAGAGATGCAACAGCCAAACCACAAGAAGAGAGACCTGTCATAAACAATATGCCAGACGTATCAAAAGACACATTACAAGGCAGGGATGCAAATGCTTTCTTAAAAGAATGGGATGACATCTATGTAAGAGCACAGCCACTAATATCAAAACACTGTGGCCCTGAAGCAACTGCAAAAGACAAGCATATCGCAACCTGTGGTCTCATACACGACTACTTTCAAAACAAATCCAATTAGGTATATTTTTATACCTTTCTTTTCTATTTATCTTCATGAAAGATTTCAAACTTACCGACTTGGAAAAGGTCGGCCCAACTACAGAAACCAAACTAAACAAAGCAGGTATTTTTTCCCCACTTGATGTTGTCATTAGAGGTGCAAAAGAGTTTTCAAGAATTAGCGGACTGTCAACAGACATGGCACACAGACATCTAACCACAATGAAAAAAATGCTTGCGGATGAGGGAAACGACATCGAGGTTAAAAATATTAAGACATTACGAGCATTACGACAACGACAAATCAGAACACCACTCAAGGTAGACGAACTAGACGAGATGACAAAGGGTGGATTTGAGACACAGTCACTTTATGAAATTTATGGAGATGAGGGAAGCGGCAAAACACAAATATCAATGACACTGGCAGCGGAAGCACTGGGTGCAGGACATGGGGTAATGTTCATAGACTGTGAGGGTGCGTTTGACCTGGAAAGACTTGAACAGATATGTCAATCAAGGGGTCTAACATACGATGAGGACAAGCTTGGATACCACCTGTACTCTGACGAGTCAGAACTGGAAAAGGGCATACAGAACATGACAGACGAGCTGTTGGAGAGGGATATTAAGTATCTAGTAATAGATGGATTAGTTGGACTCATAAGATTAGCCTTTGAAGGCAGGGGTGAACTGGCAGACAGACAGATAGAACTGAAAGGTATTTTGAAGTACCTGAGAAACCTGTCAATCCTACTGAACATGGGAGTAATATTGACAAACCAGGTTACAGCCAATCCTGACCCATTTGGTGCAAAGATGAAGCCCATTGGCGGTCATGTGCTAGGACATTACGTCAAGTACATCTACAGCATAAGCAAGGGCATGAAGAACAACCGTACAGTAAGACTGGTAAAGTCACCAAACAGCCCACAGGGAGACTATGTATGCTATCTCAACGAAGAGGGAGTAAGCGGATACGAGTCACTAAAGGCCAGACAAAAGGCTGAAAAAATGGCTTCTGTCGGGGTGGAAAACACTCAGGCCTTGATTGCAAAGGACTTGCTTTTAGATTGACAAAATCTTCTTCATGGGCCAAGCATAACATGAGGGAGAACAGAAACAACCAGTTCAGGCCAGAGCAGCTAGTTCTATACAAGCAACTTCGGGTACTCAATGCAAACAGCGAGATACTCATGGAGTATTCTGTGACATATACAAACGAGCAGGATGAACAAAGGACAGCAATAGGAGACATTGTCGATCTTACAAAAAAGATATTCTACAGGCTAAACGGTGCGATACACAACAGCAACAAAAGCGAAGAGAAGGACTGGGAACAGAAGGTATACCTTGAACAGCTTGGATGGAAGGTCGTGGACATAGAAACATAAGCTCAATTAAAAGTTAATAAATAAATTATTAATTTATTAAAAAACAGAGATAGATTTAAATCATAATCATACGATAAAATGATATGTCAAAAATAATGAGTTTTTCATTCCCAGAGAATTGGAATTGTCTTGATAGTGTTTTAGAAAAGTTACCAAGATCAGTCAATCAATCTGGTGCAGTAAGATTAGCAGTAGAAGACTATCAAAAGAAACTAGACCAGACTCCATACCTATCACTTGATGAGTTTTCAGAAAACAAGGTGGTTCCAAGATTAGACCTGCCAAGAAAACAATGGGATGTTCTGTTCAAGGGTATGAACACAACAGAACTGCGAGAACTGGAAACAAGCATACAGTCCAAACTAAACCTTGTCAAAACCGAGATATTCGAGAGGACATTATGACAGCAACAGAGTCAGCCTATGCAGAACAGGTGGCAGAGAAACTACTTGCAACAATACCAGATACAGTTTCCAAACTAAGACCGTCACACACGTTCACATACAAGATGGACAGTGAGGACATGGAGATATTTGCAGAACACCCAAAGATAGTAGAGAAGATATACCAAAGAGCAGTGTCAATGGCCTGCGAAAGATACTGGTCAAGATACAAGGTAAGGCACATTGAGGGAGAACAGATGAAACAGCAGGAGATATTCCGACACAACAATTTGGATCTAAACATAGGACTAAGGGCATTTGACAGAATAAAAATACAGTTACAATTTCATGCAACCACGACAATGAGACAGATAAGCCCGAAGATAGAGGGCAAGCCAATAGTGTTTGACTGTAGAATAATGGCAGTTGGAGCAAAGAACGGATACATCAAGCACGCCATAGTGTACTGCCCAAACAACTGCGGTGAGGACTCATCGGTAAGTTCAAATCCCACACTCCGAACATACATACCAAAATGCCATGACTGTGGCACGACAATGAGAATAAGAGCAGACTCGGCAATAACTGAATTTGTGCAGGTGGTCAGAATACAGGAGATAGACAACACGCTGCAACAGCAGCCAATTACCCTAGACGTTAAGGTGATAGGTGACAACGTATTTGACACATGGATAGGCAGACGTATCAGAATTGCAGGACACTTTCTGACTGACATAGAAGCACCAGGAAAGAAGCATGAGCACAAGCAGTATGTGTTTGTAAAGTATATGCATGAGATAGAGGAGGTAAACAACGTATGCATATCCAGGGAAAGAGCATTGGAAATCAAAGAAGCACTAAAAGACCCAACAAACCAGTCCAGACTGTTCAAGTCGTTTGCACCTGAGATAGAGGGAAGACTGGAGATAAAGGAGTCACTGTGCTATTCTTTCGTAGGCGGATCACATACAGAGGTAAGAAGAACCGACATCAACATTTTAGAAATTGGAAACGCTGGCCATGGAAAGTCAGAGACCATCAAGCAGATACCTAAAGTAATTGCAAAGTCCATGTACTTTCTTGGCAACAATGCCACAAGTGCAGGCATAGGAATTGGTATGGTAAAGCTGGACAACAACACATCAGTACCCCAAGGCGGGCCACTTGTAATAATGAGTCCGCATGGAAGTGTGGCAATAGACGAGCTGGACAAGATGCACGCGGAGGACAGAAGAAGTCTGCTGTCATCAATGGAACAGCAGGTCGTAACCAAGGTAGTGGCGGGTGCGACACTGAGTCTGCCAAGCATGGTATCCATTATTGCGGCAGCCAATCCAAAGTATGGTGAGTGGGATGAGTCTCATGGCATTGTGGAGAACATTAACTTTGAAGCGTATCTGCTAACAAGATTCGACATCGTATGGTGCAGTGTGAAAAGCAACTCGATCAAGAAACAGGCCATAGCAGCAAAGATACTTGGCCTGCCGTCAATCACAACGGAGCAGGATCTAACATTCTTGCTGTCAGAGGGGGAGCTGCTACAGTACATCAACTATTGTAAAAACGCTAGCCCAAAACTCAGCATGGATTCAAAGAATATGCTAAACGAGTTCTATCAGCAGATGTCAGAACTGACAGAGGGAGAAGAGAACGTGATACCGATGACCCCAAGGGAACTGGAGGGTCTGATCAGACTGTCAACTGCAAGAGCAAAACTGTTGCAAAAAGACACAGTGGATGTTGATGATGTCAAGGCAGTAATTACATTGAAGAGAAAGGCCATGGAGTCATTTCCAGGTGTCAAGTTGAAAGGAGAGGGAAGACAGCTACAGCTTCTATCAGAGGTGGACTCTAGACAAAAATCAAAGATAGACGTACTGCTGGAATGTGCAGACGAGGAAAACAAGGTATCGTCATCCGAGGTATGTGACAAGTGGGTAGAAGAGGGCGTATACAAAACACTACAAAAAGCCGAAAGAGAGTTTCAAGCCATGGTGGGAGAAAAACTATTCCTTAGGGGTGACAGGTATGTCTACAGACATTAACCCCTTACACCCCATTGTTTGTTGGTATATTTTTATATATAAACGCCACATTAGTAAAGTATGAAAACAATGGAATGTAAAATAGTAAAACAAGACAAATCTTTTTTCGATGAAGATGAAAAAGGATTTAGAAGTATGCCTTTGTTTGGAAGAGGTCATCAAACATGGTACAGATTAATTGATCATATCAATGATGAAGATTATTGTTTTGGTAGATACTCTATCACAAAATCATTCATTGATGATGATGCAGATAGGTGTTATACTGATGTACCAATTCAAGACAAAGAAGCCAATCATATTTTATCAGGTGGGGTTCTAACCATTGATGAAGACCACATTGTAGCAGACAGACGTTCTAAATTATATAAAGACCTAAAGTCACCAAGCTATGATTGGAGTGGAAAAATATAATGGCCCAGATACAATGCCATACTTGCATTAAATGGACTACCGAACACCTACTTGACTCACTTGAAAACTGTCCAAAGTGCAGCAAAATAGTTAATAGTAAGTAAAATCTACAATGTTTAGATGGCATCAAACGAGTCTCTACCTAGAATTGAAAAGGCAATAAAGCTGGTAGAAGAAAACAGCGTAATTGAATTGCAGTACGGCAGGGCAATAGTAAACTCGATGGGTATTCCTTATCATGTGAACTATACAAGCGAGACCTGCGTATGCTATGACAATGTAACTAACGGATTCAAATGCAAGCATATATGGGCTGCACAATTTCAACATCAAAAAACAATGGAGAAGAAACTTAATGACAAGTAAAGTACACACAGGTTGCGAGCATCAGCCAATGTATCACGAAGAAGGACTGTGCTGGAAGATAACAAGTCCTGAACTGGAACATGAGGACAACAATGACAAATACTGTCCTTGTGCAGTTAACAAGGCAACCATAAGAAGATATGACAGGGTAGGGTATATGGAAATACAGCCACATGACAGCATGATTACCAGGAAATGCGACCTGTGCAATAAAGAGGGTATGTTTGTATTGAATAATTCAATATGTTCGGCCTGTAAAGTTATCAGTTACTATAATCCTAATTAGATAAACATATAAGTTAAAACCACATTTTACTTTATATATGGTAGAGTTGGAGTTTGTAAACGAGTTTAGAGATTACAAATTAAAATTAAAATATTCCAAATCATGCATCTGCGGGAGCAACCTAAACTTGCACATGGTAAATTCCTCGGTCAATCAAATATGCACTGACAGCTATTGTGGAAAGCAGTATGAGATTAAGAGATATTGCAGCAAGTGCAAATCAGAATATGACTTTGAAGACATTACCTGCAACAACTGCGAACCTGAGATAGTACGGATAGCAGAACTTCACATGAACATCATCAACTCAGACAAGGCACTAAAGAAGATCAACAGGGCCTACAAGGCGGGCAAGATTAATGAGTCTGATTGGAAGTCAGGTGTACTGCTATACAAGGAGACCAAAGAGAGATGCGAAAGACAGCTTTAAAACCTGTATACGAGATAATCTTTGATCTAAGCAAGCTGTTTGACTCGGAGTGTGCTATATGCCTAAAGAAGATGAAGAAGGCCAAGAGTGGATTCACAATACATCACCTGGAATATAGGAAGGGGGAGAAGAATCACAAGGACTTTACCAGCAGACTGGAGTATTACAAGTACCTCAAACCAATAGTAAAAAAATTCAAGAAGAAGGGCAATATGTACTCAAAATTTATGTTCCTGTGTAATGCCTGCCATCACTCTCTGGATGGCCCAAGAGGACTGAACAGACGAAAGAAGGAGAACGTGCTAAGACTGTTCCTTGCATACTACTCTACAAATACTTAAATTCAATAAAGAGTAATTAGATACATGGTACTTTTCGAGTTTACAAAGGTAAAATCAGTCCTAGGAGAACTGGGTACAACAAACGATGCCAAAATCAAGCACTACGGTGAGATGGCAGACAATGCACTTATGGGTGACTTGATCAACGTAAAGGACATACCAAACCCACCAGTAGTGGTTGACAACGTACTGTCAGCAGCAGAACTGAGTGACATCAAGTCATTCGCCACACAGTACTGTGTGGGATATTTCTACAAGTTTGAATCAGGAGACGAGATGACAATAGCGGAAGCCAAGGAAAACTGGAAGAACTGGTTCATGAGCAAGTTTAGAAGACCACGCTTTAAAGCTCGTGGTGGCGAAATCTAAATGAACTACGAACTTTGGATAGCAGGAGACGGTGGAAGCATACCTGATACTTTACTGGGTGTCATATTCAGAGACCCATGGCAAAGACCAGCAGTAGGTCAAGAGATACAAATCAAGGGTAAAATATTTACAATACTAAGATGTGATCCAGCAGACAATCCAGAAAATACTTTGGTAAAATATTATGTAGAAAAGCCAAATGACAACTGGCCGTACAAAAGAAACTCCTAATAAATAGATTTATTAGTTTAGATAACTTATAATATAACGTATGTTTTCCAAAAAAATTAATATCGAATTGGAAAAAAAAGACGATATATTTCACTTAGAGCCACTCGGAGATATTCACGTTGGCCATGCAGGATTTAATGAAGACCTGTACAAGTCAAGAATCAAGGCAATATCAAAACAAAAAAACAGATACACCATATTCATGGGAGATCAGCTTGACGCAATTACGGTTTACGATAAACGATTCAATCCAGATATGTCAGTAGAGCATGACGTAGACAATCAGAGAGAAATTTTTCAAAAACTAACGCAGCCATTGTTTGATGCCCATGCCAAGTCAAAGAACGAAAAGATATGGGGTCTGATGCATGGCAACCACGAATACAAGATACCTCAAATATCAAGGGCATACTTGGAGAATTTGTTCTGTAGGCCCAATAAGGTAGACTTTCTTGGAGCAAAGTGCTACATAGCACTGGAGGTAAGATACAAGAAAAAGATACTGGCCCAGTGGGAGATAATGGCGATGCATGGATCAGGAGGGGGTCAGCCAGAGAGGATGTTCAAGCAGATGAAGACGGACAACTACATGGACATATTCATGTGTGGTCACCTGCACCAGAAGAGATACATTCCAGGCGAGTCATATCAGATGGACTTTAGAAGTGGGAACGTATGGAGAAGACCCACACATTCAATCAATACTGGCACGTTCTGTGAGTTTCTAGTAGAGGGAACAAGCGGGTATGGAGACCAGAAGAACGAGGTGATGGGTACGCCTATAGGAACGGCAACACTGTCATTTAACGCAGAGGAGGAGAAAGTAATTGGTCATATATAGAAGAAACAAGACGGTAGTCAAACACATAGTCAATCCCTACAAATCAAGCACAAGGGAAAAAATTATAACCTACATAAAAGAATCAGAAGATGGGTTGACTTTCGGAGAGATTTATGCAAAGATGCCCAAGATGTCACCCAGAAACATAAGAGAACATATACAGAAATTAAAGAACAACAATCAACTAAAAATGGAGACTTGCAGATGTCACTCATCTACAATTTACTACTTACAATGAAAGGACTATGCCATACCTGTTTTGCATCAAATCAGACTCTCACGCTGGATGATGACGGACTGGGATTATGCTCTAAATGCCACGAACACAAACTTAGTCACAAACATCAGTAATACTTTAAATAGTATTACGAGTATTACTAGGTAACCGTAAGGTCGCTTCCACAGGTCGTGGAAAAGCCAATGCGTAAAGGTGGCTTATGGAGTAAGTTAACTACTCCATTTTATATATTATGAAAACAATCATACTGTATGGACTCTGACAGACGAGCAGTAAAACTGGCCATAGAGAAGATGGTAAAGGACTCAATTCTGGGCATATTCGGAAGCGAGCCAGAAGAGACCTGCATAGCCAAGCTGCACACTCTGATAGAATTTGCAGACTCCATGAGACTACAGAACCTAGACATCAAACTGACACTAAAAGAACTTCGGGATGCAAAGAGAAAGTACATCAAAGAGGTCGTATCAGATGACTGACCCCTTTCCCCTAGACCCATATCCTGCTGGACATCCACTACCTCAAATACCAGACGAGTATGAGGAATATGAAGAAGAAGAATGAACCCCATGCTTATGAGTGGATACATGACGGAGAGGGTGGCAAACACAGATGGATGGAAAACAAGAGCAAGGTTTAAAACAACCACATATAATTACAAACATGAGCAATCGTTGTAAACATTTCTGTGACAGATACCCAGACATAAAACACAAATACATATCGTATGATACAGGCCTGATAGCATTTTGCTCCGTATGTGAGAAAACCATGTGGAGAGAAGACATAGTCAAATACAGATGCCCATGCTGCAATACCGTTGTAAGAACCAATCCTCGTACCAGAAGCAAAAGGTTGCTGATGACAGTTGACTAAATATTACTGTGGAACTTGCACAGACTTGAAAGACATTCTTATAAAAGACATAAAGAAATTAGAGAAACACTTATCAGACGGAGAACCTCACAGGATCAGTATTGACTAAGCACGAAACAACAATCACAAGAAGGGGTTGCAACATTTGCGACAGTCCTAAAATATTCTGGGTGGACAAACTAGACCAGTTTCACCTGTGTGAAAAATGCAAAAAGGAACTGGATGAATAATGCCCAAGTATACAGAACAGGGCAGGGAGTTTAGAGTACCATCAGTAGTCAATTCTACAAAACTAAACAGGTCATACTGTAATGACAGATGCACAAAGCACAAGTCAAAGATGCCTAGAGGGGGCAAGAATCCATATGCGACCCATGTGACCTGCAAGAAATGTGACGGCATATGGATGGAGAGAACATCATGCATAGTGGATCCTAAGAGCAGCAGACTAAGATGCCCATGCTGCAACATCCTAGTAAGAACGACAGCCAGGAGAAAGCATGGGGGAGAAACAAAGAAACTTTATGAGAGCCTATGAGAATGGATAAAGTTGCAGGTAGTGGATATGACGAGTTCTATACACCTGAATATGCAGTGAAACCTATTATGAAATATATTAAACCAAACTCTACAGTATGGTGTCCATTTGATACTGATAAAAGTCACTTTGTAAAAATGCTAACTATAGAAGGACATAACGTTATATCTTCACATTTAGAAGACGGTGTTGATTTTTTTAAACATGAAGAAGAATGTGATTATATAATATCAAATCCACCATATTCGTTAAAGAATGAAGTGTTTGAAAGATTATTTCAATTAGGAAAACCATTTGCTATGCTAGTTGGTGTAGTGGGTATATTTGAAAGTCAAAAAAGATTTGAAATGTTTAGAGATAACACAGTAGAAGTAATGTATATGAATAGAAGAATTGCATATTTTAAAAGTTATGAAGAGCAAAAACCTAGTGCGAATCCACCATTTAGTAGTGTTTATATTTGTAGTAATATGTTACCTCAACAAATAGTATTTGAGGAGATAATCAAAAAAACTTTATGAGTCAGCAAAACAATAAGGTACTTGTGGAAGAAGAATATCATGAAAGGGCCGAGTGGGCATGGCTGACTGAAAAGTAATATTTTATACTTAAATACAATATTACGCAAGTAATACCAGATTGGCGGGAAAAGCGACAAAACAGGCACAAACACTGTCGGTGATTTCGCCATTTTTAAAGATAATTAACATACAAAGATTAACCGCAAAGGAAGCAATATCATATCTGGAAACAGAAGGACACAAGATGAGTGAGAGAACGTTTGAGAGGTACAAGAAGGAATACGAGACAGGCTCAGCAAAACGATTCATGGAACTGGCACGAAACGAGTGGGCCAACGAACACCTGCTCGTACTGGACAAACTAAAGCACATAGAGAAAAAATACTGGGAACTGTTTGAGGAAGCAGAGACACCTACGGAAGGTAAGAACATACTGGACTCCCTGAGGGCCACACAGGAACAGATATTGATAGTCTATAACGAGACCCCTATGATTTCCAAGATAAAAGAGTCATTGGATGCAAAGCTAGCAAGCATAGGAGTCATAAAGGTTGGGTAAACTTAGAGCAGGGTTCCTTGATCTAGCACTTGAGACACTGGGCCAGGAGACAAATGACAAGCCAAACGTGCCAATCAAGAGTTTCAAAAAGTTTAACCATACGGTAGGGCCACCAATTCTACCTGCAACAGGGGAACCATCAGACATATTTGACTATCAGGAGGAGTACGAAAAGGCATGGAACAAGCATCACAAGCTGATACTGAACAAGTCCAGGAAGATAGGTGCAACCGAAACTGCACTGAGAATCATAGCATACAACTGCTTTAACGGTAAGTACGATGGACA
>Ga0233439_10003038_pt1 | contig 18072 bp, 12 predicted proteins | sample SI_123_September_6_FD_182713 | JGI IMG/M metagenome (GOLD analysis project Ga0233439, IMG submission 182713) | Seawater microbial communities from Saanich Inlet, British Columbia, Canada - SI_123_September2016_100_MG | ecosystem: Environmental > Aquatic > Marine > Inlet | place: Canada: British... | reverse complement strand
CCAGCAGATGACACCCCCTTGTTTTCCGGTCAAAACCGATTTGTTCGGGGCCGCTCTTTCTTATTATGATGTTAAGCCTAGTGATGTGATTGAAGGAGATAATTACAAAGTTACTCTGGCTCCTTTATACCACCCAAATGGATGTTATGCTTACCGGATCGAGCATGAAGGACAATCCCTGGTTTTTTCCACTGATTGCGAACATTATGAGGATAAACCAAATAAAAACCTGATTGAGCTAAGTCGAGATGCGGATGCCCTTATTTATGATGCTCAGTATACTGAGGATGAATATTATGGCCTCAATGGTCAGTTCTCTCGTAAAGGCTGGGGGCATAGCACTATGCGTGAAGGGATTAAAGTTGCGGAAGCCGCGGATGTCAAAAAACTGGTATTATTCCACCATGATCCCTCTCACGATGATAATTTTGTCAAACAAATTGAAACCGAATCCCGCCAACTTTTTCCTAAAAGCATAGCTGCCTATGAAGGCTTGCAAATCGATTTATCACAGGAAGCATTACCCAAATCCCTATTTGATTAAACCCTTGTTACGGATTTTGTTCGTACTCGTATTTCTTAATGGGTGTGGGGCCACTCAACCTCATGTTGCGGATAATCCGGCTAGCCAGCGTTTTCGTGATGTAACCGCAAAATTTCTTCCTAATCAAGATTCCTCTCCAAGGCAGGCATTTTTTCTCAGAGCAGATCAGGACGCGTTACCGGATTTGATAATTTTAAAGAAGGCGATGCCGGGGAAACCCCAGGTAGATGTTTTCCTTAACCATAAGGAAAAAGGTTTTCAGCAGAATAGTCCAGGACGGTGGATAGAGGAGCTGGAAGCCCCGATTCTTTCGCTCGCGGTAGCGGATTTGAATCGGGATGGAGGGGATGACCTGATCCTGATTCTAAAAAGAATGGGAGGTGTATCCACACAAATTCTTTTAAATAATAAAAAAGGCTATTTTTACGCTAAAGATAAAGGAGGGTCTTACTCTCTTTCTCCGGGAATAAATAGAGTGGTCTCTATTGACCTGGATCAGGATGGAGATAAGGACCTTTTTTATTTTGGTAAAAAGGTTTTGGGTGAGAATGGAAAGGTTTCCAGACACCAAGCTCGAATGCTCATTAATAAAGGGAAGGGAAGATTGGAGGATTTGACAGCTTTACTTTTGCCACGCCTTCCCGCAGGAATTCGAGATGCCTCTATTGCCGATTATGATGGGGATGGAGTCGTAGATGTTTTTCTGGTCTATGAAGGAGGCCAAAACCGGATTCTTATAAATAATGGTCTGGGAAAATTTTCAGATCGGACCACCTCACATATTCCCCGTATTCTAGACGATAGCCAACATGCCGACTGGGCCGATTTTGATGAGGATGGAGATAATGACCTTCTGGTCGTTAACCGGGAGATCGACCCGCATTACAGAGGGTACTCCGGAGAAACAACATATTTTCTTGAGAATACAGGAGGAGGACATTTTAAAAAACGTTCGCATAAAATGCTTCCGCGTCTTCCTTCCTATAAGGCCTACCTATTGGACGCAAACGGAAATACTAAACCAGATGCCTTGATCTTGACCTCAAAGGGAGTTTATTATTTACAAGGTAGAGGTCGTTGGGAGTTTGTCGATGCAACCCGCAAACGGCTTCCACGTTTTCGTTTCTTTCGGGAGATGGATTTTGCAGACATCGACCAGGATGGGTTTCTGGATTTATTCGCCTTGTCACCAAATTCGAACAGAAGCCGGGTTTGGTTGAACCGTTTCGATTGAGGAAAATTTATGTCAAAATTTAAAAAAATGACTTTTCTTAAAGTGCTCACCACCGTCGCATGGGCGGATGGGGAAGTCTCGCAATCAGAATTTAATATTCTTAAAACATTTTATAGAAAATTTGATTTGGATAAACATGAATTAGATGAGTTAAAGCCTTATCTGTTATCTCCAATCTTAAAAAAGGAAAAGGATGAGTTGTATAAGCAGATGATTGCAGACTTGTCTTCTCCTAAGGAGAAAAAAGAAATTATGGGTGCTTTGGAGGCGATGGCCGGTGCCCATAAAAGAATGAAAAATGATGAAAAGGAACTGGTTGACCAGTTTGCCGAGTGGTTAGGGAAAACCTCACACACGAAAAGGTCTTTCGGTCGAATTCGAAACCTATTGCAGAGCACTATTTTCAAGCAAGCGCGGGATCCAAATCCGGATATGGAAAAATATTTTAAGCGACGTGTTCTGAAAAACATTGAACTTAAAAGCACACATTCTAAAGTCCCTACCAACTTACCTGAAGAGAAACTTTATTTTATATGCCTGGTGGGTACGTTAATGGCAACGATAGCTCACGTGGATGACCATTTTGATCCGGCAGAGAAAAAAGCATTAAAGCGATGCCTTATCGATCAGTTTGATTTAAAAGGTAAAGAATTGACTTTGTTGTTTGATGTGGTGGAGGAGCAGGCACGACGGGGTTTTGACTTATATGAAGTAACTACGGAGCTGAACCGGGTTGCCTCCTTCAATGACCGTGTTAATTTGATGGAATGCCTTTTTAATGTTGCCATTGCAGATGGGGAGATGGTTCATGAGGAGATGGAAGAAATCAGGCGTATCACAAAAGCCCTGCGTATTCCCCATAAAACTTTCATTGAATACAAGGTTCAGGCTTTGGATAAGATAAGGTAAGGGTGGAACCCTGTTCGTCACCCTTTTAATGTTGAAAATGGCGGCAGGGACTGGGCAATTATTTTTTCTTTATGATTTTGACAGCCGTTCCAGCAAAGGAATAATGCTGGTTCAAATGTTAGGAAAATGATGAAAGAAAATCAAAAAAAATTTCTCGGCATTATGTTTGAGTGTTGCAATATTTACAAGCGAGTTTATGTAAATAAAGAGGGAAATGCGTATGAAGGTCGTTGTCCGAAATGCTATGCCGAAGTAAAAGTTCGGATTGGATCGGAAGGCTCAGACAACCGTTTCTTTCGCGCACGCTGATATTTAATGAGAGAGAAAGCAGAGCGAAGGCGCCATGGGGTGGTCAACTTCCAAAAAATACCGAAGCTCTTCCCAATGAGCGGTGACCTCCAATGAAACTGGTTCTGCAAAGAGTGGCGAGGGCTTCGGTTTCCGTCAATGGCAATACCATTGCGAATATTTCTCGAGGTCTGTTGATTTTTTTTGGCGCTGAAAAGCAGGATGATCTCGAAAAGCTACAATTCCTCGCTGACAAATCTTTGAACTTGAGGATTTTCGCGGATACTCAGGGAAAGATGAATCTGTCCTGCCTCGATATATCGGCAGAGGTGTTGGTGGTTTCTCAATTTACGCTGGCTGGAGATTGTAGCAAAGGGAGACGTCCAGGTTTTGACAATGCCGCTCCGCCGAAGGAGGCGGAATTTCTTTACCATCAATTTATCCAGAAAATTTCTGTGGCAGGGGTATCTGTTGCGACGGGTCAATTTGGGGCGGATATGCAGGTGGAATTGGTGAATGATGGGCCGGTCACCTTTGTTCTAAATCGGTGAATTTATTATTTTTCCTTAGATGTGCGAATCCGGTTGCGCTTATGAAGGTCATAACCCTTAAGGGTTTCTGGAACCTGCAAGTCCTTGAAATCTTCCCGTGAAGCTTGGTATTTGTCGAATAAGTTTTCAAGTACGGATTGGGTTTTTTTGAACAAATCCATTTTCTTGGCTTTATGGAAAACAAGTTCTGTGATTAGAAGATTGGAAATGGCATCGTAGCTTTGATTCTGGATATCGTAGGCCAGACCCAGCCTGTAATAGGCTTCTCCAAAACTGGGGTCCAGTTGGACGGCTTTTTTAAAAGACTCAATGGCCTCGTCAAAGTCTTCCAAGTCATATTTAATACGTCCTGATGTGAAATGAGTTTTACTGTCATAGGGGCTTAGTTTGATGGATCGTTTGAGCTTGGCAAGGGCTTTTTTTCTTTTTCCCAGCTTTTCATAGGCCCAGGCAAGACTATTCAGGATATTTAGATCTTTCCCGTCAAGCTTTAAAGCGGTTTCCCATTCTTCAATGGCTTCGGGAAATTTTTTTTCTTTAGCGTAGATCACTCCCAAATTGTAATGTGCCATGGCATTGGTTTTATCCAACTCCAAAGCTTTCTGGTAGACGGCAATAGCCTTTTTCTTTTTCCCCATTTTTTCATAGACCACTCCCATATTGACGTGAGTTTCAGGAAGTCCAGGATTTTTTTTCAGCGCCTGTTCCCAAAATTTCAGTGCCTGTTTGTTTTTCCCTGCTTTCTCAGAAGCCACCCCTAGATTATTTAAAACAATATGCATGTTGTTATTTCTAGTTTGGGCGACTTTTAGGTAACGCAGGGCGTTTTTCATATTCCCATTTTTCAGATAAATGGAGCCTAAGTCGGTGGCGATATCAGGTTGTGTGGGGTTCAGTTTGAACGATTTTAATAGAGCCTTTTCGGAGTCCGGGTAATGTTTTAAATAAAACAGAGCGATTCCTTTTTCACGGTAAGCTTCTCCGTAATCCTCTTTCAGACGCGTGGCTTCGTTCAACTCATGGAGAGCGGATTGGAATTTTTCTTTTTCAATATAAACTTTTCCCAGGTTGTAATGGCCTTCAGGATCATCAGGTTGCTCTTTAACTTTTTTCGAATAGATGATAAACCTACCTTCAAGGGAGTCTTCCTTGGGGCCACAAGCCAGAAGAGACATTAAAAAAAATAGGATAAAAAATCGTATCATGCGGCCTCGCAAAATTTATATTTCGTCTGTAAAAACTTTGTGGGAGAGCAAAGAGGTCCGGCTACGTGAATAGGATAAAAGGATGGAGGAAGAGTGGCAAGTTAAAAAGGAATCGCGCCTCGAGCAAGCTCCATCAGAAAAGAAGGAAACAATCCAATGGCTATAACCATTACACCGCTGACGGTAACCAGGAGTCCCATGCCTTTATGAATCACAGGTTGTGGAGCACTTTCATCTTCATGGAAATACATCATAACGATTACGCGGAGATAAAAATAAACAGAAATGATGCTGGCTACGACCGCTAAAACGGTTATGAGAATGTATCCTTTTTTGACTGCCGCATAGAAAACAAATAGTTTTCCGAAGAAACCTGCTGTGGGTGGGAAACCGGCGAGAGAAACCATGAACAGGCTCATAGCCGCCGCCAGAAGAGGATTCTTTTTGGCCAGACCCTTGAACCGATTGATGGAGTTGCCTTCCCGTCCTTCCCCTTCCATAATGAAGACCACGGCAAACGCTCCGATATTCATGAACAGGTAAACCGAAAGGTAAAATAAAATACTTGCCATTCCTTCCTGAGTGTTGGTGACTATTCCAATCAACAAGTACCCGGCATGTGCAACACCAGAATAGGCCAGCATCCGCTTGAGATCATCCTGGAAAATGGCGGCGGTATTCCCAACGAGCATTGTCAGCACCGAGGCACCGAAAAGAATTGGCATCCAGACCTTTTCCAATTCAGGAAGAGCGGTGAAAAAAATACGGGCAATTACCGCGAAAGCGGCCGCCTTGGTCGCCACTGACATGAACCCTGTGATAGGAGTCGGCGCACCCTGATAAACATCGGGAGTCCAGGAATGAAAAGGAACCAGAGAAATTTTAAAAGCAAACCCGCAAAACATCAGTCCCATCCCAATATAAACCAGCGTGTTCTTGGTGTAGGGATTTTCGGTTAGGAGTTGTCCAATCATTCTGAGTTCAGTTGTTCCACTACCGGCGTAAATCAATGCCATGCCGTAGACCAAAATGGCGGAGGAAAAAGCACCAGTCAGTAAGTATTTAACCGTAGACTCCTGCGAGGCTTGTGTTTCCCAGGTTAACTCGGTATTACTATGAGGGCCTTCCTTGCCGGTTCCGTGTTTTGCAGAAAAGCCGCAAAGAATATAAAGGGCAATGGAAAATAGCTCGAGGGACATGAATATGGTGATCAGGTTCCCAGACTTAGCCAGAAACATCATGCCAGCAATCGCCATTAATAATAGAGTAAAGTACTCCGCCTTGTTTTCATGACTTTCTTGCGGGTAGCGTGCCGAACCAAATACTGCAAACAGGGACATCAACAAGAATATCAGGTTGAAGGTCAGGGAAAACCGGTCATGGATCAAGGCACCGCTAAACATGCTCGGATTGCCGCCATTTTCAACGGTTGGGGCTCCTCCCCAAAGAGTCAGGGTGAATAAAAACGCGGCCCCAATGCCAACCAACGAAACACTGGATAGAAAGGGAAGCGTGTCCATTTCCTTTTTAAGTCCGGCCAGAAGAATAAAAAAGGCGGTCATCATAATGATGAGTTCCGGCCCAATGGCGGCCCAGTTCATATCGTCAAAGTTGATCACGATTTCCATGTATCTTCCCAGTAGCTCCTTCAAAGGTTTTGAGTGACAAAACCCCATATTAAATAAACAATTATGGGGTGTTTTATAGCATTTTGGGGCTTTTTGCAACCCTCATAGCAGACATTCCATATTTGTACCAAAAATAGAATTATTCCCTTCCAAATTTAGCCACAAAAGCACTTGCGAATTGGGACGTTTCCCGTCAAGATAGGGTTCTTTTAACTCTAATCAGTGGAGAATTCTGTGGATCTCAATGAGGCAAGAGCTTATCTCAATTATCTCCTCACTTTAGGCCTTCGCCGGGAAGAGGCGTTTGGTCCTATGGCTCTCGATTTTATCCGGGAAACGGATTTCGATGCAGTCGGTTTTTTGCCGGAGGAGCAGTTCAGCCTTATTATGGCTACCGTCCAGGCTCTGGCCGATGAACCCAAACGCTACACCTTAAAGCTTGAAATGCTCAACCGGGCACGTGAGCTGGTCGAAAAAACTACCTATAATAATCCGCAACTGACCCGCCAGATCGAACAGGACATCAAAAAGACTTCTGCCGAGGTCAATATATATAATGAAGCGATGCGACCCATAAAAACCGGTAGCCCGGATAAGCAGCGTTTGGTCGTGCAGACAGAGGCCCCTGAATATTTTCTTGATATTGCCCAGAAACGGGCCTCAACCTATTATCAGAACAAGTTTGGCTTGAGCAAAGAGGAAAAAACCGCGCAACATTTTGGCGGTGGACCCAGAAAGTTCGAGCCGGATAATGTTAAGGCGCATCGTGAGTATCCGGGGGCATGCGGTCCATTCATGAATGCTCGTGCTAATGCCTTCCACCTGATGATGCCCTTCGATATCAAAATCAGCAAAAAACCCGATGATCCTCTGGATGGAGGTGTGAGAGCTTATTACTGTAAAATGGGTTACTCGTTTCCTCTTGGGTTTGAAATGGGGAAAATTTGTAGTTATGAGGATGGGGAGATTCTGGATATTCCTATGGATGATCCGAACTTGATATTCCTGTCCGTTTCGCGAATTAAGGAAAGGGAGTTCAGGGCCGCCGCTTATCCTGGAACGCCCGAAGTTCCAGTGGAGTATGCTTACCCGCGAGCAGTTCTGGAGCGTACCGGAACTCTGGGGCCCTATGTGCAGGTGGTGTCAAATTTTAAAATCTGGTTCGATTCCAGTCAGGTATCCATTCTCATTCAGGGGTCGCCTGACCTTTATGAGTATGGGCTTCAAGGGGGTTCTGGCCTTATGGTGCGTAGCCACGCGGCCGACAAGGTTCCGGCCTATGTCGAAAATACTTCCCAGCCCTGGCAGGAAGGGATGAGCTTCAATTTCGTTAACATCCATTTGGCTCTGAGTCCAGGAACCGAATCGGCTGTGATTCCTTACAATACTCCACTTTTTACGGTTTACCCCATATTGCCCGTCCAGAATTTCAAATGGATGGATATATCAGAGGCTTGAGTTCCCATATTCACTTTTCCATTCCGTTCAAAATACTGTTTTCAAATTTACGTTATAATAAAAAACAGGATAGATTCTGGTGACTGATGATTCGAATTGATAAATTTCGATGCTGGGCAGTTCTGGGATTTATATTTCCGGCGTTTTTTTCTGTAAATATTCCTGCGTCTAAAGCTTCGCCCTCCCTCAACATTCCTGTTCAGGTTACTTCCAATCCAGGAGAAGATTTTGCCCCTTCTGTATCCACAGACGGGAAGGTGATGGTTTATGTCTCCGACAAGTCGGGAAACCTGGATTTATGGATAAAACGTTTGGGACCAGGTATTCAACCGCCTGACCGACGGTTGACTTTTCATAGCTCAGAAGATAGCAGTCCCGAGATCAGCCCGGATGGGAAAAGGGTGGTTTTTGTTTCTCATCGAAGTGATCCAAGAGGGGATATTTATATTCTTGACCTGTCAGCGAAAGAAGGGGAAGGGCTTAAACCGGTTATTCAAGGACCGGGGGAGGAAAGTGATCCGGTCTGGTCATTGAACCAGAAGGCGATATATTTTTCATCACGTTCATCGAGCATTTCACAACCGGCCATTGAAAAAATTGAATTAGAGGGAGCAAAACGCACAGAACTTTTAAAACAGGGTGGCGTGAACCTATCGTTGTCTCCTGATGGAAAGTTTCTTGCGTTTGTGACCGGTGAGGGCGATTTAAAAGTTTATAACCTGGAATCTACCTCTACCCACGCCTTGACGCAAGAGGCATTCATTGATGCATTCCCTCGCTGGTCGGGGGATGGGAAATCCATTCTTTTTACCCGCTATCAAAACGATACCAATCATGATGGTCAATTGGGCATTGATGACAATTCAAATATCTGGAGCGTGGAATTTAATGCTGGACACGCTGGAAGGTTTCGTCAATTGACCGACAGTTCTACTTATGATTTTCTGCCTCGCCCTCTGGATGAAAAACATTTTTTGTTTACTTCCCACCATAAAGGCAATTCGGATATTTGGAGGCTTCCTCATTCCGGGATCATGCCTGCTATGGACAAGGGTGAAGAAGATTTTATCAATGAGAATTGTTTTCCGAAGGTTGCTTCCTACCCTTGTGTGTTGGTCTTGAATAATTTTGCAACTCCTGAAATGGGGGCAATATCTAAGATTCGGTTCCGCATGGCAATGCAATTTTTAGGGCTAGGTCATAGCGAATCTGCGCGTTCCATCTTTAATCAGATTCTTGAAGAGGGCGATAAGGTTTTCCAGGGTCTTTCTGAAATAGAGCTTTTACGTTTGCAGGATGAAGATAAGGCAAGCCTGGAAAAACTGGAGAAGATTATTGCTGATTACGCGGGTGTGACTGCTGTGGAAGCAAGGGGTCTACTGGAAATGGGGAACCAGTCGCTAACTTTAGAGGAACCAGACAAGGCTCTGGAATATTTTCAAAAAGTGATTCAGCAATATCCAACGGAACATGAAACTTCTGCTGAAGCGGCATTTTCCCTAAATCGTATTCATGCTCTGGTGGGAAACCGGGAAAAACTTGTCGACTCATTGGTTCAGGTGATTAGGGATTACCCTGATGTTGAATACTGGAAGCAAAAATCAATGGAGGAAATTTTTCGAATTTACGAAAATCAGCCTACCGTTGAGAAAAAAATTTCCAGCTTGCAGGCTCTGGCAGAAACAGACATCCCATTACTTTCTGCAATGGTGCAGAACCGTATCGGGGAACTGTATTACCAGTCCGCAGAAAACCTTCTTGCCAAGGAGGCTTATCAAAAAACTCAGGGAGTTGAAGAAGAAGTTTTCAAAGCTAAATTTGCACTGGCTAGCATTTATGCCGAGGAAGAAAATTTCGACAAAAGCTTGAGCATTTATCGAGAGATATCCGGCGGGTTGGATGGCCCCTATGCCCGGTCTGCCCGTGAAGGCTTGATACAAAAAACACTGGAAAAAGGATACTGGGAATTACGGGTCGGCGAGGTGAAGTTGGCGTTGAAAACATTTCTTCAACTGATTGAGTTCAGTCCTCATACCGTGAAGGCGCATAGGGGGTACTTACAGGCCAATGCGGCTTTAAGAAAAAATGCCGTACGGTTTTATCAGGACCGTTTGAGATCCAATCCGGATTCGGCGGTGGATCATTATGCTTTGGGTCTGGCCCTGACTTATCTTGATCCGCCTGCGCTGGAGGAAGCAGAAGCAGAAATCGGTAAAGCCCTCGCACAGAATTCTCAGGAAGTTTTTTATCATCAGACTTTGGGGTGGATTTATGAGCAGAAAGAGCGTGTGGAATCTGGTTTTTTAGAAAAAGCCCTGCACGAGTACCAAATTGCGTTGGCACTTAATGATGACGAAGATTCTCGAAACGAGGCGGATCTGCTTCTCAATTTAGGGAATGGACATTATCTATTAAACAATCCTTTGTCCGCCAATCATTATTATAAGGAACGGGAAGACAGCGGAGAACCCTTTCTCGATTCGGACAGGGAGGCTGTATACCGGAAGCGGTATGGCTCTGCGGCATTCAAGTCGGGTGCCCCACGGGTGGCGGTCACACAATTCAAGAAAGCCCTAAAAATAGAAGAGAAAAAAAACGGCCGTATAGCAGAATTGCATGATCGAATCGCATTGGCTTATCAAGACCATGGAGACTATGCCCAGGCTGTTGAGCATTTTACCAAGAGCCTTGAATTGAATCGTCAGGCAGGCAATGAGGCATCTTTTTCCAGAACGCTCAGAAATATCGCCAACAATATTTATTCTGGGAATAAAAATAATCGTGATTCAGAAGCGATGACCCGTGCCCTCAATCACTATTTTCAGTCTATTGAAAAGCTTGAGCAATTCGGGGTGGTGGAGATAAAAAAGAAATCAAGTGCTTTGATAGATATAAATATTGAGGCGGGAATTGGGGAAGATGTGTCCTCAGCGGCACATGGGTTTGATAAGGCTGGTGAAATGAAACTCATCTTCCATTACATCGGAAAAATTTATGGTGACTTTGGACAGTATGAAAAAGCGATAGAATATTTTAAGAAAAAACTGGAGCTCATTCCTTCTGGTCTGGATGTGGATAAAAATATTCCAGTTTTGCTGGAAAAAGCACTTCTGTTGAATCAAATCGGGAATTATCAGTTTCAGTCGGCTAGCTATGAGTCTAGTCTGGACTTCTTTAAAAAATCTTTCGAGCTCTCGAAAAAACTGGACAACCACCGAGGGATGATGGTCAACGCGGCAAATATTAGCCGTATTATTTTTATTTTGAGTTCTCGCAAACCTTTAGGTTCTTTGAAGGACGATATTCACCAGTCGATTTGGATTTTGGAAAAGGCTTTGGAGAAAGTGGGCGGTGCAGGAAACCTTTCTGAACCGGAGCCGTTAATGGTATTGCACAACTATTTGGGCATTTTGTATCATTTCCAAGGATTTCATTTGGACAACATGGCAACAACCCTGAACAAAAATGGAGCCGAGGACCAATTCAAGTCAAGCCTGATAGGATTGAACCGGCAATGGGAAAATTTTCAAAAATCCATTCGCCACTTTGAATTAGCTCTGGATTTTTCGAATCAGGTCCAATCGAAACAGGTTGGAGCGATCTGGCAGAATCTTCAATGGACCCGTTATCTTGCTGGGATGAAACCGAACAGCCCTTCCCCTTCTGTCAAGGATCGCTGGCAATCTACTTATATGTTAGCAAAACAAGCGGTTGAGGGTGACCCGCTTTCTCTATTGCTGGAAGCGGAAAAGGAATTGAGCCGACTGCCTTACGGTTGGGTGGATCGATCTTCTCTCGCTCTCGTCGAACAACTTTATGAAAATATCGTTTCTTTGTTATTCAGGCAGGAAAAATTTTCCTCCGCATTGAAATTTTCAGAAAAGGGCAAGAAGCAAGTTCAAATAGCATTGGCCCCTCCCCTCCATTTTTCAGATGAGGATCGCCAGGCTTATTTAGATGAAATTGTTACTTTTTCAAAGCGATTGGAAACTACCGGGGAAGTCTCAGGGCTGTTGGAAGAGTATAAGGAGTTCTTAGAATTGGTCGGTGAAGATGACCCGACACTTATTGACTGGGTATCACCCAGAGTTCCGTCGATTGATGTTTTGCAGTCCTTTTTGAAACCGCGACAATTATTTTTGAAATTTCAGCGGGTTAATAATGAAATTCTGGTTTGGTGGGTGCGAAGCGATAAAGTAGGGGGCGAACGAATTCCCGGGAATAAGAAACTTTTTGATCTGATATCGTTGTCGGCCAATAACGAAAGCCGGATGAGTCCTCAAGGGGTTGACGAATTGTCGCGCTTTCTTTTGAATCCCATCGTGGAGTCGGTGGGGCCGGAGGCTGAGTCGGTGATTTTGGTTGCTGATGGCAAACTTGAGTTTTTGCCGTGGGCCGCAATGAAAATGGATTCAGAACCCTTAATAAAAAAATCAACGCTGACTTTTATCTCTTCGCTTTCGCAGTGGGAGCGATCAATAAAATTAAAAAACCTGTATAACTCCCGCCTCCTGATTCTGGATGCGGAAGACGCTGAAAATAAGGGCGTAAATTTTTCCACTGTTTTGAATCTCCAGGGCGATGAGGCAAATCTTAAAAATTTTTTAACAAACTGGGAGCATTTTGGAGTGGTGCAAATTGAAAGCCCGGTGCATCTAAATCGCCTTGACCCCTTATCATCCTTTATCACCTTGACTCGCCAAACCAACCAGTTTCAAAGAATTTCTTTGTCTGCACTTTATGAAAATTCTTTTGAACCACATTTGATGGTGATGACGGATGTTGAGCATGAGTTCGATCCTTTATTATCGCTCTCTTCTACCAGTTTGCTTTTGGAAGGATTGGTATTCAAAGGTTATCCCGGAGTTTTGCTTCATACAGGAAAATCGGACAAAAAAATGCACCATGAAATGATGGAATATTTTATGGCAAATATCAGAAAGAAAAACCCTGCTGAATCTTTGCGTAGCGCGCAAATAGAGCTTTCAAAAAAATACCCGGAAAACCTTCAGTGGGCTAACTACCGTTATTTTGGTTTTCCGGGTATGAGCCATGAAGAAAAGAAATCGTTTGCAGAAAAGCATTTTCAAGCCAACTTGCTGAAAGGCGCATTTGCATTCAAGGAAAAAGACTGGCTGACAGTCATCGACCATCTGGAAAAAGCATTGGTATTGCAAACCTTCCTTGCAGATAAACAGATGGCGGGAAAGATATACAAAACCCTGGCACAGGCGGCCTACAACATTGAAGACTACCCCAAGGCTATCAGGTACCAGAAGGAGGTATTGCCTTACTCCGAAGAAGATCCTGAAGAACTGGCGGAGGCGCATTATTTTCTGGGGATCTTAAATTCCCGCACGGAAAATTTTCCTTTCGCAGTCGAGCATTTGCAAAAAGCCCTGCGGATTTATGAAGAATATGAAATCCTGGATCGATTGGCAGAAAGTTACAGCACGCTGGGTATTGTGGAAGAAAATGCACTGGACTATGACAACGCCCTTAAGGCGTTCAATGCTTCGCTTGCCATCAATGAAGAGATCGGAGAAGACCTGAACCGAGGTCGTGAATTGCGCCGCATTGGCAGGATTTATTATCTGCGCCTGAACCGCTTCCCGGAAGCAAGGAAAATTTTCAATCAGGCCTATGAATTGTTCACAGAACTAGAGCAGGTTGATCAACGAGTAGAATCTCTTTTGGAACTGGGTCTGGTGGCAGAAAAAGAAGGGGATTTCAAGCAGGCTCTTGCGTTTTATGGCAGAGGCCAAACTTTGGCCGAAGCGGCCAGCCTCAGACCGGGACTTGCTAAAGCATTTTTATATCAGGCCAATTCCCATTGGTTTCAAGGGAACTATCAGCAAGCATTCCGGTTTCAAAGGCAGTCTCTGGAAATCGCCAGAGAATTGGGGGATAAGCTCCAGCAGGCATTTATTTTAAACACACTGGGGTTGATCCATTGGACTTTGAATGATCCGAGCCGGGCATTGGAAAACTTGAGCCAGAGTCTGGAACTGGCTCAGGCATCTCAATCTTTACTGGATATTGCCACAGCCTATAACAATATTGGTTTGGTGCACCGCAAGGAAAAACGGTATCCAGAATCTCTTGAGTTTTTTAAGAAAGCCTTAAAGAAAGATGAACAGCTCAAATCAAAATGGGGGCAGGGCTATACGCATCGAAATATGGGGATGAGTTATTTGCGTATGGGGCAGTTGGAAACTGCGGAGAATCACCTGAAGAAAGCTGTGGAACTCAGTCGTGAAATCGGAAATCGTACAAATCTTGTAAAAGCGATGTTGGAACTCGGAAACCTGGCGTTGGAACGCAAGCAGTGGAAGTCGGCAGTCTCTTTGTTTCGGGATACCCTGGAGCTTTCCGACCGTATAAATGTTAAGGAGGTTTCGTGGAGGGCTTTGCGTGGAGAAGGATTCGCCCTTATTCAGTTGGGAAAAAACGAGCCTGCACGGGATGCGTATAAAAAATCGGTGGCTGTAGTAGATTCCTTACGCGCGGCCATCAAGGTGGAAGAGTTTCAGAATGGGTTTTTGACCGATAAGCAGGATGTGTATAAAGAACTCATTCTCCTGCTTTTAAATATGGGAAAAATTAACGAGTCATTCCAATTCGCTGAGCGTGCAAAATCGAGGAGTTTTATCGATTTGTTAGGAAACCAGAAAATCAGTTTGAAAAATGATGTCAGTAGAAGTCTGTATGAAACTTTGACCCGTAAGAAACAAGCCATCCGAAAAATTGAAGAGGACATGGCGAACGTCCGCAGATCCGGTCAGGATGCAGATGCGAAAGTGCTGGCGGAGGAACTGGTGAAAGCCAGGAACCAGTATCAGGATCTTCTGATTGATGCCAAAGAGCAGAACCCGGAAATTTCCAGCTTTGTTACGGTAGAAGCAATCACTCTCCCCGCACTGCAAACATTATTGGATGATTCGGTGGCATTGGTAGAGTATCTGGTGACAGAAAACGAACTGGTTGCCTGGGTGGTTACTAAGGATAAAATTGATGTTGCTCGTATTCCATTTAAGGAGAAAAGCTTGAATGGATTGATCGCCGATTATCGCGAACGCATTCAAAAACTGGCTCCCATTGAAGAACAGGCGCAACAACTCTATTCCCTGCTGATCAAACCTGTTGAGCCATATTTTAAAGGGAAAAGCTTTTTGGGAATCGTTCCACATGGACACCTGCATTATATTTCTTTTTCCTCTTTGCGGGATGACCAGGGCTATTTGGTAGAAAAATATCCTTTGTTTTATTCTCCCAGTGCTTCGGTTATGCAGTTTACTTTTAAAGAGGTGGCTAAGCGGGACCGGGATATCAAGGTTCTCGCAATAGGGAACCCGGACCTGGGAGATTTTAATTATGACCTGCCTCTGGCGGAAATGGAGTCTAACGCCATCAAATGGGACTTCCCCAAGGTCGATATTTTTACCCGCGAGAATGCTACGGAGAGCTTGCTTCAGGAGCGTATCGGAGAGTACCAGATCATTCATATTGCTTCGCATGGTGAGTTTGATCCGATCAACCCTTTGTTTTCATCGTTAAAGCTGGCGCGTACTGCTACAGACGATGGTAATTTTGAGATGAATGAAGTGTTTGGCTTGGAAATCAATGCCGATATCGTAACCTTGAGTGCGTGCCAAACCGGACTGGGGGATATTGTTGGGGGCGATGAACTGGTAGGACTCAATCGTGCCTTTATTTATGCAGGCACACGATCCATCTTATCTTCGCTTTGGAGGGTGAGCGATATCTCTACCGCTGTGCTGATCAAACATTTTTACCGGAACTACAAGAGCGGAAATAAGGCCGAAAGCCTGAGGAAAGCTCAACTACTTGTCAAGCGTCTTTACCCACACCCCTCGTACTGGTCGGGTTTCAGCCTTACCGGTGACTATCGATAGCGCCCTTTTATTCGTTAACGAAAAAGACGAACCGATATTTTAGGAAACTCCTGATCCAATTTTCCTTTCAGGCCTTTGGGCATTTCCCGTTTTCTTCCTTTGGTGATGGATGAAAGGTTTTCAGCATCGAAGAACCGCCTCCAATGTCTTTCATGTAACTTTTTTGATGAAAGAACTTTTTTGACCTTCCCCGCAGAATCGTAAATAGTAACCGGGAAAAACATTCTCTCCACCTCCTCATTTTTTTGAGGTGATTTCAAGCACCATCCTTAGTTTTAATATAGGTTTTTAAATAAAATCTTCCACTTAAATTAAATTTTGGTTTGGGGAATATATGCGCGGGTTAAATGACCTTTATATATAGGAGGGTAAGTTATTTATTAACCGAGGGGGTCATCATGAGTATGCACATGGCACCATTTCAAGGCAATTTGAGGAACTGGGATGGCAGAAAATCAGAGCATGCTTCCCTGTCAAGTTGGAAGCGGATAGTTTTTATGGCCTGTATGACGGTTGTGTTCCTTATAATATTTGTTTTTCTTTGAAATTCAAATTGTGCCTGAAAGTTAATTATATGTTTGAGAAGGTGGAATGACTTGGCCCAAACCCATTGATTTTCCCATTCTTGCCTTTTCATTTAAAGGTGGAGAGTTTTTGTAAAAATAAAATGATTGATTCTGCTTGAGAAAAGCTTTAACTCTAAGTAAAGTTACTTCTGCCGCCATTTTTATTGCTATGTAATAATTCCGTTAATATTTAGCGGTTAAAGCCAGTAATTGGAGTTCGATTCATTATGTCTTCCAAGCAGGGTGCTGAACATTTTCATCCCATTGATAACAAGATTCTGGATAAGAAAGCTGATCTTGCATTCAACATTTACTACAAACAGGGCATTGATGATGAGAACTATGTTTTATATGCGAGTAAAGAGCCTCAATACCGCGATAAGGTGCGAAAGTTGCTGCAATCTTCAGACTTTATGGAAGAGCTTTTTATCCATGAAGACGACCTGACTCTTTATTTTGAGCATGCCACCAATTCCCTGCGCGATTATGTAATAAACTCGGACGCCACCCCTGAAAAAAAAATGGAAAAGGGTTATGACCTTTCCAAGGATGTTACTCAGCAGTTTTTTGATGCAAATTCCTCCCCTGAAATTCTGCGAGGTTCTGATCAGGTGGTGGACCTGATGGGGAAATGTCTGGAGAATAATGAGCTGGGATTTCATGGGCTGACCAAGATCATGGAGAAAGATTATTATACTTATACCCATAGTATTAATGTTGGGCTCCTGTGCATGTCATTTTCGCTGAAGTTAGGCATGTCCGCCGATGAAGTTCATGAACTGGGATTGGGCGGTATGTTGCATGATGTCGGCAAATCGAGAATTCCCAAGGAAATTATTAATAAAAAGGGAGCTTTGACAGAAGAAGAGTTTGAAATGATCATAAAGCACACGGATAGCGGTGAGGAGGTTTTGAGTGAATTGGGATGCTACGGAGAAAAAGTCATCCAAATGGTAGGGCAACACCATGAAAAATATAATGGCGAGGGTTATCACCGGGGCCTTGCCGGGGAAGATATTTCTCTGTTCGCGAGAATCTGTAAATTAACCGATGTTTATGATGCTCTGACAACGCGTCGCAGTTACAAAAAATCCTTGAAAACACTTGAGGCGCTCACCATTATGAAATCTAAAATGGGTCATGAGTTTGACCCCAAACTGCTGAACTCTTTTATTCTCATGATGGGACCCGAATCCTGACATTAAAAGGTCATCAACGATGTTTTTAGGGTATTGATCTCTCATAATCAGGATATTATAATATTTCAAAACTAAGACAACTTAAGGACTTAAAGATGGCAGAAAGACCAAAGAGGCCCAAAATGGTATTCAGGAAATTTCTTGAGGAGAACAAAGATAGCCTTGAGAAATTTGGCAACCGAAATGGTGAGAAATATACGCGTGAACCGTGGATGTTGAATGCCAACCCTGCGGCCGAATGGTCGATGGAAATTGAGGTCGAAGATGACCAGAGCGGAAATTAGCAGACCGTTGCCAGTACCTTTAAAAAGCGCTGGAACTCCTCCTGGGTAATATCGCCCATATTAGCGATACGAAAAATATTATTGCTCAAGTTTCCTTGCCCGGCATAAATGACAAAGCCGTTAGCCTTCAGTTCACCGTGAAGTTTTTCATAACTCATTCCCTTTGGCAGGTGCAGGCCAGTCAAACAATTACTTCGCCAGCCCTCAGGGATCAAAAACTCCAGCCCAATATCTTTGAATCCATCGCGTAAAAATTTTGCGGCATTGGCATAGCGTTTTACCCGGCCGGC
>Ga0233439_10003035_pt1 | contig 18086 bp, 9 predicted proteins | sample SI_123_September_6_FD_182713 | JGI IMG/M metagenome (GOLD analysis project Ga0233439, IMG submission 182713) | Seawater microbial communities from Saanich Inlet, British Columbia, Canada - SI_123_September2016_100_MG | ecosystem: Environmental > Aquatic > Marine > Inlet | place: Canada: British... | reverse complement strand
GGATTTGCAGTATCCCTGGCAATATTCATATTAATGAGTCTGCCGTTTTTTTTGTCCGCGCAGGAACCGGTTTTTGCAAACCGGCACGCGGTTTTCAATAATCCGGACTACTACCTTTCATTAGATACCTTCCTTTCTTTTCCGTTGATGATCTGGTGGAGAAACTTATGGGTGATTTCGGAATTTTACAAAGGATACCTGAGTGTAACATTTCTTCTTTTAACCCTGGTATTTCTGGCAGATACCGTGAATCAAAAAAATCGGGCTGGATGGATACTGATATTCTGGGCCACTTTTCCCCTGCTCGCAATTCTTTTGCTGGCAAATGGTTTCTACTCACGATATTTTTTAATGGCGATACCTCCTGTCATTCTGATGGGAGCACGGGGATTCATCTGTTTATTGGAATTCATTATTGAAAAATTCCATTTATTTTGCCAGGGAAGAAAACCTTCTAAAACGCCAGAGTTATTGATCGGTAGTAGCCTGTTTATTTTAGTTCTGCTGAGTAATTTGATATTTTCCTCAAAATTAATAATGAGTCCTGAAAAGAGCCCCCTGCCGGAACTGGATCGGCTTTTATATTTAGAGGGAATGTCCTCCGGTTACGGATTAAAAATGGCCGCCAGATTTTTGGTGGAGGAAAGTAAAGAGTCACCACTCATTCTTATGACCACCGTTGATTTAGGAAATCCCCAGGAAGGATTGTCGGTTTATTTATGGGGAAATAAAAAAATTCGAGTAATTTCCGCTCCGTGGTGGTCCAAATCGCCAAAGTTGATTCCAGAAAAAGAAACCTTCCCCTTACTGGCTTCTAAGCACCAGAGGACTCCCCTGCGGCAAGAGTCGGTTGCAAAACTCGAAAATATATATTTTCTTTATCCCTTTACTACTTATCCAGAATCAAGGTTTTTAAAAGACAATCCCGGGTTTGAAAAAGTCTGGACTTATACCCATTTCAATGGGAAAGACTCTATAAAAATATTTAAAATGAGATCCTGAGTCAGAGAATAATATGGAGTCCTCTTAAAATGTTGCACGTGTTTTCTATCATCTATTTAATTGCCATCGTTTTTGTGGATTGTGACAATATTTATTTTCTGCAAAATTTGAGCGATATAAACGAGTTAACGGCTGTGCTTTCCCTGGCATTTTTATGCATGGTCTTTGTTCGGCGTAACGAGAAAGAGGGTTGTGGGGCGGGCATTCTGTCCGCCTCATTGATTCTGCTTTTGCTCTATTCGGCATTAAGTTTTTATTTTTCTCTCAATGCCGATTTGAGCTTGTACCCGGCTTTAAGAAGCTTTATTGCATTATTTTTAACCCTGGCTCTAATATTTTATTTAAAAGACATTGAAACTTTGAAAAAAGCATTTTTTACCGTTTTTATTTTAGCTGGAATTCATGCCGGTTTCGGAATCTTGCAACAGTTAATTCCTTCCCTGTTATTTCAACCCAATAAATTCAGCTCCGCCTCCACTTCCTTGTTTGTCAATCCAAATTATTTTGCGGGTTATCTTCTGATTCACATTCCCATAGGGTTTTATTTGCTTGTTCATTGTTGTTCCAATTTTTGGAAAATGACCCTCGGAGGGATTTGGGTAATGCTTTGGGTTGCTTTAGGTTTTTCCGGTTCCCCTGGAGGGCAATTGATTGCCGCCCTCATGGTTCTCGGGATGGTTGTTTATTTATTAAAGGAAAAAAATTATCCCCACCTGAAGATTTTAGGTTGGTGTTTGATCTTTGCGTTGTTGTTCTATATAGGACTGGTAAGTATTCTCGGCCTCAGCTCAGAGCCTGGTTCTGCAACAACATCAAGTTCTATGGTCCGTCGCCCCTGGGTTTGGGCGCATATGGAAAATCGCTTCATGTATTGGACGGGAGCATGGTCCATTTTTAAAGAGAATTGGTTGCTGGGAAGCGGCCTCTGGACCTTCAGGGAATTTTATCCGCTCACGGGACTGAAATACACTCCTCCGCACGTTCACAATATGTACCTGCAAACTGCTGCAGAAACGGGGTTGGTTGGGTTTGGGCTTCTGATGGTTTGTCTCACCGTTTTGGGTGCAACCCTTGTCCGGGTATTCAAAAGAGGTAGCCCCGATGTGGTAGGTATAAATTTTTATATTGCGGTTTCTTTATCCGGTTTTCTGCTTCACAATCTCATTGAATACAATTGGCTGGTTTCAAATTTTATTTATTTTTTTGTGTTCCTGATTATTTCTGTGGAAGTTTTAAACCGGGAAACCCAGGGTCATGAAAAATGGACCCTCATGTCTGGTTCCAGAAGGCTTTGGCCCAAAGTGATCCCAATGGTCATTGTGCTGGGAACTTTCACGGTATTGCAATATTATCGATATCACAGGATTTTTGACCATGATATTCTCTCAAGTAATAGCGTAGAAGAGGTGTTGGCAAATGCGGAACGGGCAAAAGACATTTGCAGTCGATGTGGAAGACCTCATTACTTGTCCGGTATTATTCGTCTGGAGGAGTTTCGCCAATCTAAAGATATCCAAAGCCTCAGTCAGGCAGAAAAGGATTTTAATGAAGTGATCCGCCGAAATCCATTAGGCTTGGGGGCGTATTTGATGTTGGGAGAAACCAAGAGCCTTCAGGAAAATTTTTCTGAGGCCAGAAAATTCTATGAAAAGGCCATGAAGGATCCAAGGCACAGGAATGCGGCATTGGTCGGGCTCAAAAATATTGAGAAGGGCAAGGGTAGCGCGGAGCGGGTTGCTGATTTTTAAGCAGACCTTCAACCAGCCCTTTTATTACTTTCAAAGCAGATAAGGTTGCGTAAATGAAAAACAGAGGCATTGTTTTTAAACTGATATCTTTGATTTTTGTCACCTCGGTCATATTCTTCCTGATTGTCAGCAACCACAATGCCAAGAAAACCCGTTCTATATTTAAAGGCAGCCTTAGGAGTTCGGCAGAGAACTTGTCTTATTCCACGTTAAATAAAATAGAAACGATCCTCAAGGCTGTCGAAAAGGTTCCCCAGCAAATCGCCTTTTCCCTGGAAGGTTCCTCTTATACAAAAGAGGATCTGCTGTTGCTTATCCGCCAGATCGTGGAAAACAATCCTGAAATATATGGGTCCACCATCGCGTTCGAGCCCTATATGTTTGATCCGGACTCGTTCTATTTCGCACCTTATTATTACAAGCATAAAGATGAAATTAAGTTTACCTATATCGGTAGCGAGTCGTACAAGTATTTTTCATGGGATTGGTACAAAAACCCAAAAGAAAAAAATAAACCCATGTGGAGCGAACCCTATTTTGATGAAGGCGCCGGGAATATTATCATGTCAACTTATTCGGTGCCTTTTTATCAGGATAAAAATGGTAAAAGAAAATTTCTAGGCATTGTAACCGCCGACATTTCCCTTGCATGGCTGCAGGAAATGGTTTCTTCCATAAAAATCGCTGAAACCGGTTTTGCATTCCTCATTTCAAAAAAGGGGACTCTTATCACACATCCCCGGCAGGATCTGGTCATGAACCACACCATCTTCAGCCTTGCAGATGAGTTCAAAAAGCCAGGGCTTCATAAACTAGGAAAAAGTATGATAGCCGGCGAGACGAATTTTATTTCCAAAAAACATCTTTTTACCGGTGAAGACGCCTGGCTGTTTTACGCTCCTCTACCTTCCAACGGGTGGTCACTGGGAGTTATTTTCCCGCAGAAAGAACTGCTGGCGGGTATCAACAAACTGCAGATGGAACTACGCGTTTTTGCCGCTGGCGGAATGGCTCTTTTGCTGTTGGCTATCTGGTTCATTGCCCGATCCATTACCCGGCCTCTGGGTGTGTTGTCGAAGGCCGCCGAAGAAATGGCAACGGGCAATATGGATACCCCTATTCCGGAAATAAATTCTACAGATGAGGTGGGAAAACTTGCCAGTTCATTTCGTTTCATGGAACAGGCACTTAAAAAGCATATTCAGCAGATCAAGGATATTTCCAAGCTCCCCGGTGAAAACCCCAATCCCGTAATTCGTGCCGGAGTAACTGGAAATGTTCTATACGCTAATAAAGCGGCCACCACCGTTTTGGAAAATTGGGACATCAAGACGGGCAATACCCTTCCCGTTATTTTTCATGAACCGATTGAAACCGCTCTAAACCTGGGAGAAAATCAGGAAATGGAGGTGGAGCACAAAAATAAAAAATTCACCTTTGAGCTCATGCCCGTTATCGAATCCGGTTATATCAATATTTATGGTAGAGATATAACAGAGAGACGCAAGGCTGAGGAGGAACTGAACAGAATCACTGATGAAAAAAATCGAATCGAAAGTGAAGTGAAAATGGCCACCCTGGTGCAGGAAGGATTTTTGCCGGAAGCGACTCCGGTTATTTTCGGTTTTGAGTTTGCCGCTAAAACAGTTCCGGCAAAATTCGTGGGAGGGGATTTTTATGATTTCATAGAATTGGAACAGGACAAGCTGGGAATAGTTCTCGGTGATGTATCCGGCAAAGGGGTTTCAGCGGCTTTATATATGGCAAGGTTGCTGAGTGACTTTCGCTATGTTGCTATGCAGGATCCTCAACCTGGGAAGGTAATCCCACAGGTGAATAATATTGCCGCCAGAGGATCCCGCAAGGGGATGTTTGCCACAGCTGTTTTTCTGTTGCTTGATGTTAAGAATAAAAAGCTAAAAGTCTGCAATGCGGGCCACCATTCCATGTTGATCCGCAGGGGAGATAGCGAAATACTGGAGGCAGGGAAAGCAGGCGGAATCCCTTTGGGGATTGCAGAAAATGCCTCCTATATAGAGGAAGAAGTTCAGCTTTTTTCCGGTGATTTGGTTTTCCTGTATTCTGATGGGGTGGTGGAACCGATGAACGATCAAAAAGAACATTTCGGCATGGAAAGGTTGCAGTCTATGATTACTGAATCAAACGGAACGCCGGAAGAGATTCTGGAAAATGTTGATAATGCCATACAGACTTTCACCCGCAACGCCCCGCAATTCGATGATATGACCTTCCTGGTGTTTAAGGTTCTTTGAGCGGGGAGCCTCCGCAGTAGACTGCGATAGCCTTACTTACGATTTTACATGGTGATAGGAAGATCCGGCACCTTGCGGAATTCTTATGTCGTCCACCATATCCGTAATCTCCTTAGGAGGCGGAGCTGTGAACCGGCTGACCAGGCCTGAGGACATGAAATTGAATAACATTCCCAAAGTTCCGATTCCTTCCGGCGAAATTCCAAACCACCAGTTTTCTGCAGAGTTGGCAGACGGATTGATGAATTTAAAATAAATGATATAGCTGGCGGTGAAGGTCAACCCAATGACCATTCCGGTAATGGCACCTTCCTTGTTCATGCGTTTTGAAAAAATTCCCATCAAAATAACCGGAAAAAATGACGAGGCCGCAAGGCCGAAGGCGAATGCTACCACCTGCGCGACGAATCCCGGTGGGTGGATACCGAAATATCCGGCGATGGTGATAGCCAGTGCCGCTGACATCCGAGCAAAAAATAACTCCTGCCTGTCGGTAATATCTTTCAGGAACATTTTTTTAAACAGATCATGAGAAATAGATGTCGAGATGACAAGCAGTAATCCGGCGGCGGTAGAAAGTGCGGCGGCAAGTCCGCCTGCGGCGACCAAAGCGATAACCCAATTGGGAAGATTGGCAATTTCCGGGTTTGCCAGAACCATGATGTCGCGGTCGATATAGAGTTCGTTGCTGGTAGCGGTAGGTGAATTAGAAATTTTTCTTTCCCCTTCAGGGCCTCGTGCTTCTATAAATTGCGGCTTCCCACCAAAAGCCTTTCCCGCTGAGTACTGGATTTTTCCGTCCTGATTTTTATCCACCCAGGCGATGAGGTTGGTGTTTTCCCAGTTCTTAAACCATGAAGGAGTAGTTTTATATTCCGCATTGTGGACAGTGTTGATGAGGTTGACCCGGGCAAAAGAGGCCAGGGCTGGAGCGGTTGTGTAGAGTATGGCAATGAACACCAGGGCATACCCGGCTGATACCCGGGCATCGCGGACTTTTGGAACCGTGAAGAATCTCACAATGACATGGGGAAGTCCTGCAGTACCAACCATCAAAGCCGAAGTGATGAAGAACATGTCGATGGTGGATTTATTGCCTGCTGTATAAGCGGAAAATCCAAGTTCTACAGATAACTGATCGAGCTTGTCTAATAGATATGTATTGGAGCCGTCCACGAGCGTACTACCGAATCCAAGTTGTGGGACGGGGTTTCCCGTCATCAGCATGGATATGAAGATGGCAGGGACCAGAAAAGCGAAAATCAGAACACAATACTGCGCCACCTGGGTGTAGGTGATTCCTTTCATGCCCCCAAGAACAGCATAAAAGAACACAATTCCCATCCCAATCAGAACGCCGGTGGTAATTTCGACTTCGAGAAAACGGGAGAAAACGATTCCCACTCCCCGCATTTGGCCTGCTACATAAGTGAACGAAACAAACAAAACACACACGACCGCGACCAGCCGGGCGATGTCAGAATAATAGCGGTCGCCAACGAAATCGGGAACCGTGTATTTGCCGAACTTGCGAAGATAAGGTGCCAGGAGTAAGGCGAGCAGAACATAACCACCCGTCCACCCCATCAGGTAAACGGCACCATCACGTCCGACAAAAGATATGATGCCAGCCATGGAGATGAACGAAGCGGCGGACATCCAATCGGCGGCGGTCGCCATACCATTGGCAAGCGGGGGAACGCCTCCCCCGGCGACATAGAAATCGTCGGTGGTGCCAGCCCGCGCCCAGATGGCGATGCCAATATAAATAGCAAACGTGATCCCAACGAATATAAAAGTTAATGTCTGAACATCCATGGCGGGTTATTTTTCAGGCTCTTCATCGTGGTAATAACTGTCATCCCGAGCGAAATGGTCCCGGTCCTCATCCACGCCATACTTATGGTCGAGTTTGTTCATCTTGTAGACATAGATGAAGATGAGGATGACGAAGCAAAAAATGGAACCCTGTTGCGCCATCCAGAACCCGAATTTAAATCCGAAGAAACGGATATTGTCCAGGACATCGACAAACAGGATCGCCATGCCAAAAGAAACCAGAAACCATATCGCTAAAAGTGAAAGTACGAGACGGATATTTTCCTTCCAGTAGGCTTTTGCTTGTGGGCTGTGAGAATCGCTCATTGAATTTTTGTCGGACGGGAGTTTTCAGTAAAATTAAAACGGTTCTTATCCCTGTGGGGCATGAGGGTCAAGGGGGAGGATATCACATACCCGTTCTGGGTAGGAGTTTGGATTGCTTTGGCGGTCGCGGAGCGTCACCGCCAAATTGCGCCCCACTCAAGTGGGTGGTGCCGGAGGTCGGAATCGAACCGACACGAGGTTGCCCTCGCGGGATTTTGAATCCCGTGCGTCTACCAATTTCACCACTCCGGCACTCTATTTTTCAAAGATTTACGGCGGGAAGTGCTATCTCTATATGAATACTCATATAACTTTTTAGGATTATATCAAAAATGATTTAAAAATGGTCCATTAATATTTGTCCTAAAACGCACCTTTTTTAACTCCCTTCTCGCACCTGTGTCTTCACAATATTATTTATTCTGCCAAGAGAAATAACTCGGGTTTATCAATTTTTATCTTTTCAGCATAAATTTTGAATTGCTCAATATACCGTTTCATGTTGTTGTTTAGCGGGATTGGGCTGGCTACAGGCATTATTACTTTTTCCTTCTTGTTGTATGCCCCATCAACAGAAAAAGAAATCGGTTTTAATTCTCCAAGATTTCCATCGTGTGAAACAAAAATAAACAGATTGATCATCCCGGTATCAAAATTAAATTTTACCCGTTCCTTAACTCTGAAACATCCACTCAACAACTTTTTGGCTTTGCCAATTAACTTTCCATCGACTGCTAATTGATAATAGGGCTTCATTCCCGGCATTAATCTCTGGCACATATTGAATCGAACTTCCATAGCGGAATGGGAATCGTTTCCCTCGCCCCTGGTGTAATAAGAATATGTTGTCTCATTGAGACCCAGATATCTTGTAGCAAACACCTTTTGCTTGGAGGGGACTAACCAGGGAGTCAGACGGTATTGAGCAGGGGTTTCAGGCGAAAGGGGAAATAAGTTGCCAACAACTGCCCAAATTGAAAACAGTACGATTATCCCGCTGGTACCTAAAAATACAGGCTTTAGTTGAAGCACCTTTTCCCATGGCAACGATATTTTGAAATGCATAAATTGCCTGGGGCTGTCTTTTAATGATTTCACGCTAAATAGAAATGCTTCAAGTGCCGTAGCCATCAAAATCATATTCAGAGATGTAAAGGGAGCTCGAAATCGAAAAGTTCCCAAAAGAAAAGAACAAAAAACTATCAGAACAAGTATTGGGCCTAGTATTAGAAGTTTATCTGCTTTTGCCACGGATCTATCCGAGATAAAAACGGCCAGTCCAATAAGAACAAAAAGGTAAATATAAAATTGTATATGAGCGGAATAGAAGCTTTCAAAAGTAAGATGCAATGGTGTAAAGAGTGCGCCCCCGGATTCGAATAGAAGGTCCGGGATTTCCAGGAATAGCTTTCCTAGCAACAGCCGAGATATTTGTAGCGGATTTTCCAGAAAAACTTCAGAACTTTTACCCGGAGATTGAATCGGGTCAAAGCCCATGTCGATCATCTCTTTGGCGTAAGAATTATTATTATAATTCCAGAGAGAACTTGCGTGTGTCGCGTCAGAAGCTCTTCCCAACGGCAACCATTGATCGGTGTGAGAGTGGTAAATACCGTTCAAGCTGAAAAAGATGGCTATTACTCCCAGCCCGATTAATGATACGTGAAAAATGCTCTTCTTCCAGGGGCTCCCAGATTTCCACAGGTGATGTGCGACATAAATTGCGAATAGCGCAAGAACAGGGAGTGTTTCCTGACCCAAGTAAAAAGTGCCGCCAAAAAGAAATCCCAACAGCAAATATCTTGTAGGGCCAAACTTCTTGCCCAGGCACAGAAGCGAATAAACCAGTAAGGGAATAGCTATCGATAAGGGGGCGGCGCGATTGATCACAACCGAATAGTGAATACTCAGGTGAGATGTGGCGACCAGCAGGCCAGCAATAAAGGATGCCTGTTTAAGCATCAGCTTCCGGCAAATTAAAAATATAATTACCGGGGTGATTGACCCCAAAACAGCCTGGCTATAAAAAAGCACCGCTGAGGTTTTTCCAAACGAAATGAGAAATGCAGAAAGGTAGAGCGGATAAAAAGGAGCATGCCAAAAATTCACATCACTCCAGCTTCCGTTTGCAAAAGCCAATGCGGATTTAAAATAAACTGGCCCATCTGCGCTATTCCCAACTAAGTCATGCGTGGCATAGGGGTAGGCATGCCACAATCTAAATCCCAAACTCAGTAAGAAAATAATACCTATTTTGAAATAGTCATTAGATATTAAATTCCTTAATGATCTCCTCCACTTTTCGTTGGTAAGGAATTGCCAGCCTGCAAAAAGTCCAAAGCTGAGGGTGAGGTAGAAAATATGAATAAGCGGTGAAGGCGAATATATAAGGGGGATTATTATTGAGACAGGAAGAATTAGTTCCCAGACTCCACAACCTGATGTCACGGCCTTTTGAATAACTCTCATTCCCGCCAGATAGTAGCCAACAAAGGCTATGGATAAAAACAGTCTTTCGTAAACTGAAAAGAGTGGAGCGGAAAAATAGTAAGAGGAAGCAATTTCGTTGGAATGGGTAAGTAGAAGGAGGAATAAATGGTAAAACAAAGCGTAACGCAAACTATGTAGTAAAGTTTCGCGATGACTTTCATTTCCTTGACTCAAGAGGTAGTACAAGAAATAAAAAAGGGCAAAACAACCCCAAAAACCAACAGGGAAAATTATTTTATTAAAAATCGAATAATAGACTTTGGCTTTGAAAAAATAGTAAAAATAACTCCCCTCGCTAAATTCGACATGCAGGACTATATAAGCCGCCCCAAAAACAAACAGCAATAAGTTAAGTAATTTTAAAACCCATTTGTTTTTCATAGGTCAAATTTTGCTTTGGAGATCGGGCGGTTGTCGATGCCAGAGGTCATTAGTTCGGGTTTTATTCGGGTTTGAATTGCGCCAGAAGTTCGCGGATTTTGCTGGCATCGGGCTGACCGGGATCCAGAGTCAGGGAGCGGGAAAAAAAAGCCAAGCCCTGCTCAGGTTTATTGAGGTGATAAAAATTCAAAACGCCAAGGTTTTTGAACACCACCGCAAACTGAGGATTAAGTTCCACAGCACGCTTGAAATAAGAGTCTGCTAGATCAAATTTCTTTTGTAATAGATAAATTTCTCCGATCCTGGCAAAGGATTCAGGAATTTCAGGCTCAATGCGGCTGGCCAGAAAAAAATGCCGGAGCGCATCGTCCACTAAACCTTTAGTCAGGTAAAGATCTCCCAAATTGTAATTGGTCGCAAAGACTGCAGGTCCCTCAACAAGCGAATCCTGATAATATTTTATGGCTTTGTCGGTGTTGCCTTCCATACTGTGAGCCCGCGCCAGATTAATCAGAGGGCGCAGCTTATGCGGCGATTTCTGATACGTATCCTGCCAGAGCGAGAGCTCCGATTGCCACACCGCATTCCGCTTTAGGGTCATGATTCCCAAGGCGAACACACAAAAAATAAGAATGATTTTTAGTGATTGGGTTTCTCCCCATCTACGTGTTACCTCGGTCATCCAGCAGGCAAGTAGAATGAAAATTCCCGCTGATGCCAGATAGACCCGGTGTTCTGCGGCAAGATCGTGCAGAGTGACAATGGAAGAGGACGGGGAAAGGATAATGAAAAACCAGCACAGAAAAAAGAAAACAAAACGGGTTTTAAAAAATTTAAGAGAGCAAAAAAACAAGGAAACTATGCAAAGGACTGGAATTACAAAGTTCCAGGATAGCAAACGGGTGACAACCTCTATATCAGGGTCGATATTGAGATTCATCGGAAACAGTAACATTTTTAAATAATAAAAAACGATCACACCCGGTTGGCTGAGCATATACTTGGCTCTGCCGACCATCTCCTCCGCTCGTGATGGGCCTATGAGAAATGTCTCATCGGTGAGGAGCTTGTAAAACAAAGAACCGATAATTCCTGCAATGATACCGAGTATCGCCCACTTCCATTTTTTTAGAAACCGCAAAGCAGGCGCTTGTTCGGGGCAACTGCAAAGGTAATATAAGGCCATTATAGCGGGCTGGGTCGCGATAATCTGTTTTATGCTGAAACCTGCCAGGGCGATTAAAAATAGTGCCAGAAAATAAAGGCAATATTGCAGGCGAGAGGTTGAGGATCGTTCCAATAATTGTTGAAACAGTAAAAATCCGGCAAGGTAAAAAGTCGAGGCGGTGACCTCTGATCGGCTCATGATGTAAACTACGGATTCTGTTTGGATCGGGTGGCAAAGAAAAAAAGCGGCTGAAAAAAATGAAACCATGCGGATTTCTTTAGAACCCATTGTTTCCATGCCAAAACGGCGAAGGGATTTTTCCAGCACAAAAAAGAGAAGCAGGGCATTGAGAATATGAAAAGCGAGGTTGAAAATATGGTATCCAAAGGGCCGAAAGTCATCAAGATAGGTATTGAGAGCAATGGACATTCTTAACAAGCCGCGGTCCAGAAATTCTTTTTGCCAGAATTCGGCAGTCAGCAGGGCTTCTGGATTTTTTAAGCTGGGGTTGTTGACAATGTAGGCAACGCTATCGAACTGAAAGGGATTGTTGAGGTGATTGGAAAAAAACAAGACTCCAAGCAAAGAGATGAGCAGGCAGTAGCCCAGCTGGCTAAGCAGAGTTTGTGAAAATTTTAAATCTCCGGATTTCATGACGGCCCCTTCTTCATCTGGCTCACGGCATGGTCGAGTAATTTTTGGGCAGTTGCATTTCCAGGTTGCAGTCGGAGAACCTGCTCCAAATGGGGAATGGCGCTGGCATAACGATTATTTTTCAGGTGCAGGGCGGCCAGGTTGTGGTGGATTTCCGGAAGGTCCTGCTGAATATCTAATGCTTTTTTAAATTCAATTTCAGCTTTTTCATAGGCTTTTAAATTCCAGAAAATAACACCAATGTTATTTTGTGCCTGTGGATGGTCAGGTTTTATTGCTAGTGTCCGGCGAAACTCCTGAAGCGCTTCATCATAGGACCTTACCTGTCGAAACGCGTCGCCCAAAGCAAAATGGTACTCGGCGTTATGCGACCGCATGCTAACGGCCTTTTGCAAAAATGGAATGGCCTGTCCATAAGCCTTCTGCTTGTTCCAGGCAAGACCCGCAAAATAATAGGTATCCGGCTTGTTAGAACCCAGGGCGATAGCATGATTAAATTCTTCGATGGCTTTGCTCCAGTGTTCCTGCTGGAAATGGATATGGCCCAGGTTTGCATAGGCATCCGACTGGGTAGGGTTTAACTGCAGGGTAATTGCCAGCTCATCTTTTGCCTCTTCGAGCATTTCGTTTTCCATATACACGGTAGCCAGGTTGTTATGAACCAGTGCTTTATTTGGCGACTTTTCCGCTGTGTCCTGCCACAGCACAATTGCAGATCGGTAATCAAGCGAGCGATTTACCGTGAGCAAAAAAGTAAAAGATAAAAATGCCAACAACAGGCCCGTTGCTAAAGTGCGGATCGGTTGAGTGTTCAGGAACAACCAGCCGAGCAGAAGGCTGAATCCCAATCCAGGCAAATAGGTGCGATGCTCGATAGCAATTTGTTTGAGCGGAATAAAACTGGATGAGGGGAGTAACGTGATCAAAAACCAGAGAGCGGCAAATTGCAAAACAGGAGATTTATGGCGAAATACCATTATCGCGCAGACTCCTAAAATTCCACCAGCGCAAACTAACTGTCCGTCTATGGATCCAGATAGTAAGCGTATATCCGGCTCAAAGTTGAGATTAAAAGGAAGGAACAGCTTAAGCAGATAATAGTGAACCACTACCTTGACTTGGCTGAAAAAATATAAAAAACGGCTGGTTTCCCCAGAGGTCGGATCGGCCTTTAAAGAAAAAACATTGCCTTGCTCTATATAACGATAACAAAAATAAATCAAAAGAGGCAGGAGAAGGGCTCCAATTTTTATCTTTAAAGATTTTCTCTCGTCGGCTGGAGTGATGAGCCATATATAGATGATTGCCATTATGGGAAAGGTGACGACAATTTCCTTGGTCCCAATTCCGAGAAAAAGAAAACCTGAAATTCCCGCAATGAAAAGTAGTTTGCCTGTCCAAGCCAGGTTTTCTTTCCGAGGCCGGACCAGCCTGCAAAAAATATAAAAGGCAAGCAGATAAAAAAATGTTGCCAACCCTGATGAGCGGCTGGAAATATAAGTGACCGTTTCAACCGTGAGAGGATTGACAAGGTGAATGGATGCGCAAATTAAAGGCAAGCGTTTGAACCGATATTGAGGCGGCTCTAAAAGCAATAATTCGCTGACCAGAAAATACCAGACTACTCCGGTCAGTATATGGACAAGAACATTGGTAAGGTGATATCCGAATACATCCAGCCCACCTATTTCTCGATTCACTGCAAGTGTAAGCAGAAGAACGGAACGGTTAAAAATATTTTCTATACCAACAGTTTTTTGAAAATCACTCAAATGTTTAATATAAGGATTCTCAACAATGGCATGAGCATCATCGTAAAGAAAGGGCGAGTGAAAAGTGGCCCAGAAAGCCAGAAGGCCCATACAGATGAGAATCGTAACGGACTTTAGCTGGTACCCGATGGAACCCATGTCTGTGATTTTGGGGTTCATGGGATTGCGTTTTGTGGGCGGGTCAAGTTCATCATCATTTTATTGATGGCTTCCTTTTGTGCCGGATTCGGGTTCATTTTTAAGGCCGCCTGCAAAAGTTCCCGGGCCTTTTTCATCTGCCCAAGGTTGGCAAGAGTTTCTACCAGAGCAATCCGGGCATTGAAATTATGCGGCTGTAGAGAAAGGGATTCATTAAGAAACTTCTGTGCGTTTTTCCAGTCTGCCTGCCGGTTAAAATTGAAACCAATTTGAGCGTAGGCGGCGGGCCTGGGGCCGGTAACTTCAAGGAAGTTTTTAAATTGCTGTGTGGACTCATCCCATTTTTCCTGCTTTTGATAAACCTTGGCAAGGTTGAATAGTGCAGGCTCGTATCGGTTGTTCAACTGCAGGCAATGTTTGAAGGCATTTACCGCCAACTCCAACTTACCGGTCATCATATAGGCGGTTCCCAAGTTGAAATGAGCCGGCAATAAAGATGGATTGATTTTGAGGGCTGCTTCCCATTCTTTTATCGCGTTTTCAATTTTCCCGGTTTTTCCATAAAGTTCCCCCAGGTTCAATCGGGCCAGAGCAAAATTGGGATCGGACTTTGGCAGGTTGATTGCCAGTTTTAGCGAGGCTATAGCTTGGTCGTATAACCCTTTTTGGTTATAAACCGAACTCAACCCTATTCTGGATGACAAATGACCCGGCCTCAATGCCAGGGTTTTCAGGTATTCTTTTTCTGCATCATCCAGTCGCCCTTGATCCAGATAAACGCTGGCCAGGTTGTAGTGAGGCTCCACGAGCTCGGTCAGAAGCCCTATGGACTCCGAAGATGAAAATTTATTGGCGGATTTCTGACCGCTGATTTTTTCCCGTCTTTTTAAAAATGTCTCAGCACTTTTTATATTGTACTGGGTATCAATGAAACGGGGAATATTGGCAACGCTTTTTTCCAGGTGGTGAGCCGCGAGGGCAAGATCGCCCTTTTCAAAATAGGCTTTGCCAAGATTGTTATGGGGTCTTGTTGAATTGGGATTCTTCCGGGCCGAATCTTTCCACAAGCTGATTTCGCTGACCCAGTCACTATTCCGGGTTGCGGTTCCCAGTGCAAACAGGGGCAAAAGTATAAGCAATATTGAACAGCGCCAGGCACCGGAAAGGGCGCCCCATCCCACAACCATGCAAAGCCCTAATGTCATGGGAAGGTAAGTGCGATGTTCCACAGCCAGATCATTTAGAGGAATGATACTGGAGGTGGGGGCAAGTGTAATAAAAAACCAGAGGAAACCGATGGTAACCCAGAGATTCCTGCCTTTTGCCACGGCAAAAATAATCCCGACTATAATCAGTCCTGCTAAAAATATGAGCGGATCGGATGCCGGGGTGCTGAATGGCAGGCCGCTGTCCACGTTCAGGTTGAAGGGAAACAGGAACAGCTTGAGATAATAAAAGACGATTACTTTTATCTGCATCAGAAAATAAGGCATTCGTCCATAAAGCTCCAGTCCCTGGTCCCTGGCAATATAAAGCCAGGAATCGGCTGCGATGTAGGTTCCCGCAAACACAGCTCCTGCAGACAGGAAAAAAGTAGCCACCCACTTGGGTTGGAAAAATTTTTCAGCGAACTGCGGTTTCTGTGTTGAAACTATAAAACCCAGATACCAAAGCCCCATCAGGACAGGCAAGGTTGCGCCAATAAGTTTTGAGGCAATGCTCAGATACGCGCTTATCAGGATGGGTATGAAAAGTACCCACCTAAGGTTGAATTCTGGAATTTTGTTTTTACGTGAAAACAAACCGGTGAACAGGTAAAGCGCCAGTAAGTAAAAAAAGGTCACCAGTAATGAAGAGCGGGAAGATATGTAAGATACCGAGTCGGTGTTCAGCGGGTGTAACGCAAAAAGTAAAGCCGTTGCCAGAGGAAACCCGCTAGCGCGGGAGGCAATGAGGTATTGGGTGCGTGAAATAGTGAGAAAAATTAATAGTGTGACACCAATATGAACCGTGAGGTTAAATAAATGGAAACCAAAAACGTGATTTTTTCCAAGTGTGTTGTTTAATGCGTAGGTCCAGAGAACGACGGGGCGGTTTTCAAACGCGGAGAAACGAACCTGGCGATCAAATGCCTCCAGATCTTCCACCCACTGGCTTTGGATGAGCGGCAAATCATCAAACTGAAACGTGCCTTTCAGGGAATTAAAATATACCGCGATATTTGCCAGGACTAAAAGAAGCACACATCCTATAAATTTTTTGATTTCTGGCTGGGTGGATATCATCGGGTTCTGAAGAGTTAGTGAATCGCAGGGTGAATGACAAGAGCGGCTTAAAACCCTTGTTGGACAAATTATTCAGGCTTTAGAGATGCCCTTATATAGTTATCGTTTAATTTTGCTTCAATATTGATAGTAACTTTGCTCTAAACCCCTAAATATTAGCACTTTTCAAAATCTTCCCAAAGGTGTAAAATCATACATAATTTCAGCAATGAACAATAAAGTGCAACTTATTTAAGTCGTATTATTGATTAATAACAGGATCTCTCATGAAACGAATCGGCAAAGAAACAAATATTCAGGCGTTGCGTAAAATATCTAACCTTTTTCAAATAACTTCTTTAGAGGTGGATGAATTATTAGCCATGGTCATGAACGCGGCTAAAGATATTGTGGGGGTTAAAAACGGCTCGTTATTGCTGGTTCAGGATGAAAAGACCTATAAATTACAGTTTTACCAGGCCTCTGGAAAAAATACGGGCCAGTTAAAAGATATCGATTTACCACCTGGCGTGGGAATTTCCGGTCATGTTGCGAAAACCGGGGAACCGATTATCTCCAACGATGTGGCCAAAGACCCCCGGTGGTATCAAGGGGTCAGTGAAAAAATGCGGATTCCCATCCAGTCCATGGCCAGCTTTCCATTAAATATTGATAAAAAAGTGATCGGTGTTGTCCAGTTTCTGGATAAAGTGGACGGAACTGTCTTCGATGAAAAAAATGTTGAGGTATTGGAACATTTTGCCAACTTGATGGCAAAATTTTTTCAAGTCTCAAAAAGTAGAAAGTTACTGGGTGAGGAGTTTGGCAGACTTAAAGAACAATACCTGCATCGTTACACGATAGTGGGCGAGAGCAAAGCCATCCAAAAGTGCATTACCATGGCCGAAAAGGTGGCCGACTCCAAAGCCTCTGTTCTGTTAACTGGTGAAAGTGGAACGGGGAAGGAATTGTTTGCTCACCTGATCCATGATCGTAGCCAAAGGCAAAACAACCCTTTTGTTTCAGTCAGTTGTGGAGCCTTGCCGGCATCCATTCTGGAACGTGAGCTCTTTGGGCACGAGAAGGGTGCCTTCACCGGTGCGGAAACGCTAAAAATAGGTCTGTTTGAAGCCGCTCACACGGGCACGCTTTTTCTCGATGAAATAGGGGAGATGCCTTTGGATATGCAGGTAAAACTGTTGCGGGTTATTCAGGAAGAGTCGTTCATCCGCTTGGGGGGTACCGAAACCATCAAGGTCGATGTCCGGTTGATAACGGCGACCAACCGTGATTTGGATAAAGAAGTTCAGGAAGGAAATTTTCGCCAGGACCTGTTTTACCGAGTCAATGTTATAAAAATGACCCTGCCTCCCCTGCGTGAAAAACTGGAAGATATCGCCGATTTGCTGACCTATTTCATCAAGAAGCACAGTCCTGAAAAGCAGCCTGTTAAGAAGCCGGGCAAGGGGCTGATCTCTCACCTGATGAGTTATTCCTGGCCGGGCAACATCCGGGAGATGGAAAACTCTGTGGAGCGGGCTATTGTTTTAACAGACGGTGATGAACTGCTTCCTGAAGCGTTTCCTTTTGAAACTTCCCAGGCGCCCATTGAACTCAATGTGGGGTCCACCCTCAAGCAGGCCAGTGATTTGTTTCGCAAAACTTTTATTTCCAACACGCTTAAATCCACCAGCGGTAACCGGACTAAGGCCGCACAGGTTCTGGATGTCCAACGTTCTTACCTTTCCCGGCTGATCAAAGAGCTGGAAATTAAATAAAGAGAAGTACGCCCTTCGATAATTCGGAAAATCTGCTAAACTCAAATTTTAAATTGCACAGGGAGAACCATGGTTCTTATTGATGGAAAAAAAGTATCTGCGGAAATCCGTAGTCGTCTGACTAAAGAGACCGCAGAATTGAAAAACAAAACAGGTCGTATGCCGGGTCTGGCCACGGTTCTGGTTGGAGAGGACCCCGCCTCGGCGGTTTATGTGCGCAACAAAAATAAAATATGCCATGAGATCGGGTTTCAATCCTTTGAACAAAACCTG
>Ga0233439_10003034_pt1 | contig 18090 bp, 14 predicted proteins | sample SI_123_September_6_FD_182713 | JGI IMG/M metagenome (GOLD analysis project Ga0233439, IMG submission 182713) | Seawater microbial communities from Saanich Inlet, British Columbia, Canada - SI_123_September2016_100_MG | ecosystem: Environmental > Aquatic > Marine > Inlet | place: Canada: British... | reverse complement strand
AATGTAGCGCCATTTTTTTTGCATATTGTATCGGCTTCTTCTCTACTATGCTTGTATCCTTTTACTTGAAATACTTCGGGGATTTTATATGAATTCGATTCAGTACCAGGTTCAATCGCAGTAGATTTAATAATTGCATGAATTTGGTCTTCAGACAATTCTTCCTGATAAATACGTAAATCTCCTATTGGTAGATGAGTGATTTGATGTTTATCTATACTTGAACCAATCACTTGTCTATAATTATAATCTTCAGTATTGGAAGGTGGAACATAACCGTCATCTTTTGTATGGTTTAATACTCCATTTATGTATAATGACCACCTAGACAATCCTTCATCGTTCGGCTGAGACATGGTCCATGCTATGTGACTCCAATCTTTACTTAGAAACTTATTTAAATATGTCCATTTTGCATTGGTAAAAGTAGGTGTATTAATAATAAAATATAAATCATAACCAGATGAATAAATACCAAATACTTTCTGTGGTCCTAATTTAAATTGAAGAAGAACCCTCCATTTATTATTAGTAGTATCTTTTTTTTTATCAACACCTCGAACCCAGAAGCATGTACTAGCAGCAGTACCATCGAATATTACGCGGTCATTATAATTATGTAATGGTATATTATAATCATAATTCGCAAAATCATAATATTTAATTTTTATATTATTTGGTATTTTAAATAAACTGCCATCAATTGTAGTATCATTCACAATATCTTTAGTATCTAGTCTTTGAAAAATACTATTTGTATTATTTGTATTATTTGATGTTTCTACTTGTGCTTGAATCATATCCATTATACTATCAACATCATTTGCGTTAGTACTCGCACTTGCATCATCTGTTTCGTACCCGATTGAAGATGGTTTATATCTAAAATAATTAAAGTAGTTTCCGGATTGTGTACGTATTTGTTCCGGTACTGATACAGTAGTTTCACTATTTATAGATTCAAACCCTTCAACACGATAATTATTCATAATATTATTATTCATGCATTGAAATCCTTCGTTTAATGCTTTCACTGCGTTACTCGCATCTTCAATCGTTGCATTCATTTTGGATTCATTGTACAATCTCTCAACTTGAAGACCATTCAATGGATCTTGATAAAATTGTACATCTTTGAGTACATAAGACTGGCGACCAGATACTTTTGGTATATTTTTATACCATTCGTAATGATTATCTATTGTTTGAGATCCAACAATTAACACCTGATCTTGTTTATTTTTATTTAATTCTACTGGTAGTACATTATGACTATGTTGATACACTAATTTACCATCCATGTAAAACATTGTTTTATTTTGGTTGAATACTATTGTACAAAAATAGGGTCTGTTTAAAGCGAGCTTGAATTCTTCTATTACCTTCCACCAATAGTCAGCTCCTTCACCTTTTATTCCCGAATAATGATCTCTTGGTGTTTTTTGATGTAATATCATTGAGGAAACCCAGCCACCTAAATAAACTGCTAAATATGGAGGATAAATAATAGGATCATCTATTTTGGTATCAATTGAACGATCAGAATAATAAATGATTTTTTGACCTACTGTAGTAACTTGATCTAAATAGATCCAATATGACATAGAATAACTTCTGATCGATTTTAAATTCAGGTTGAAAAACTTTTTCTTGGGTCTATTTTCATTTTTCCCATATCGAAGATAATGATCCCAACATGTATCTAAAGATTTGGGAATATTATGTCTTGCAAACCCGGGTTTAACACTCTCGTAATATTGTTTCCAGTCGAAATTATCTTTGGTCAATTCTGTAGTAGGTGACAAATCATAAATAACTCCACCATTATGATACGGATCTTTTATTTCTTTGGCGATTAACACACTATTTGACCATTTATTTTTATAATAGTCTAATGTTGTATTGTCTGTTTTTATTGGTATAAGTGCATTTCCATCGATTGCATTATCATCTAATTCACTAGAAAAATTTTCAATTGAATAAGAATAAAACCTTTCACGGTAATAATATACCAATAGTAATAAGAAAAATACAATTGCTAAAGATAATATTCCAATATGTTTGATTGTTTCCATGTACTATATATATTATATAATATATTGGTATCTAAAAAAAATAATCTAAGGCATTAGTACTAATTGGTTTATACCAATCAGTGAAGTTTCGAAAAGGGGCGCATTTTTGGGCATCATTTCAAATTGTTACTGGTACCTGACCCTGAAATATTGAAAATGTCCCAATTTAAATCTTCAAGGGTTTAAGCGAAAGCAGTAGGAGTTAATATAGAAATGTCATGAGACAGCAATTTTCGTTTGAAAAACAAACCACTCTTAATTTGTAGATCAGATATAGTATTAGTGGTTAAACCAGTTGGTGGAGAAGCGGGTAAGGAAAAGGAACTAGTCCAATTATCGTCGTCAAATACGGTTGCATTGGATATAGTGTTAGAGTATATGTTGTGCACTTTCATTTCCATTGTAACACCATCTACACTAGTAGCCATATCTACAGTTGTACTATCGTATTTAATTACTAAATATGTTCCACTTTGGGAAAAAGTGCTTGTTTTCCATGTTACTGTTGTTGTACTAGTAGCAGCATCAGTATGTGCTACACGTACAAGTGTTTGACCAGAAAGTAATCCTACAGTCAATCTAAAATTGGATTTTTTGTAATCAAATAAGATTGATGGAACAGAATTAGATAAACTTATACCTGGAGCCATTTTTAATTGCGCACTAATTGAAAAATCATTTGTACCATTCATATCTAAATCGGCTAAACTAGCACTATTTGTTCCAGATACATCTACCCAATTTCCTTGTCCATTTGTTCCATCGGAATCTGGGTATGTCCATGTAGGTATTGTAGAAGTATTGAAACTGCTGTAGAAATCAGAATTAATACCAGAAAATGCTTCTACCATACTTATATTTCCAGGAACTTTACAAACACAATTATTGCTTATATCTTCCTCTTTTTCAGTTTCACATACATATTTACCATTAATATAACAATCGACTTTATTCTCACAGTAGTGACGACACTGATTTTGTTTGGATCCGTTTAATAATGTAATGGATGAGCTTTGTGGTTGGAGAGAGTATTGCTTACGGATGTCTGTACTTTGTTCATCAAATGAATTTGCATTTCGTAAATAAAGTGATGTACCTTGGTTACGAATATCCTGCTTTTCGATATCCATACCTATAGTGAAGTGTTCTTGCACACGTTTTTGACAAAAAATATACACTAAAACACCGAAAAAAATGATTAAAACAAATATTACTAAATTGGTTCTATTCTTCGTTACTAATTCCATAAATTACTCAATTGTTATATATGTATAAAGATATATTATATAACATTTTGAAAAACAATATAAATAAATTTGGTTGATTATAAGTATAACACCCAGTATAAAAGTATTTTTTATTTAGTTACAGTAACAGATTAATTTAGAATAATTATGAGCACCGAAACACAAACAACAAAACGTGAAATAGGACAAGTCAAATGGTTTAACTCCAAAGCAGGATACGGTTTTATTACAATGAAAAACGACAATGACGAAGATATTGATGTATTTGCCCATTACAGTACAGTAAAAGTGGATAACACTCAATACAAGTACCTTATCCAAGGAGAATATGTTGAGTTTGAACTAGCAGATTCAACTAACACAAACCATAAATTTCAGGCTAATAACATTACTGGTATTCAGGGTGGTAAATTAATGTGTGAAACCAGACAGCAATACAAAACACAGCAAAAAAAGGAAAAAGTCACTGGAGAAAAAGGTGACGAAGAATTCACAAAGGTTACCCGTAAAAGAGATAGAAATAACAGTGCCTCTTCTACCGCGGTCGCTACCGCAGATAACTAAATCTATTAGTCAATAAGAAAATCTAGAAAAAGAACAAAACAAATAAAAAAAAACAAATAAATACTAAATATTTGTTTTTTTATAACTGATGAGTACTAAACCAGTAAAGCAATGTGCGATTTGTTTTGATCCATTGTATTCTACTTATAACTTTATGGATTTGTTTGTGAAGAAATCGTGTAAATGCATTGTCCCGATACATGGTGTATGTATAATGAACTGGTATGAAAAACGTTCTATATGTCTGTACTGTAAGAAATCTGTACAATGTTTCAATCCTAAACATTTTATTAAACAATGTGCCATAAATATGTTTCATTTGATAATGGGATTCTTGACATTTTATACTTGTATCGAAACTTGTATCTGTATATTGTTAAATCTTGAATTCCATGATATCTATTAGATGTAAAACAATATAAATACTCTCTATATTGGAGGTTATAGAATAAACCAATTTATTAATACAATTATGGAAAAAACTGATATTTTACATACAGAAAGTGATCAACCAAAAGCTAAACTATCAATTGTGGATAAAATCGAATTGCAACTACAAGAACAAAACAAAGATTTAGCTAATATCAAGTCTATTTACGATGAAATGAAAACTAGGCAAAAATCATTATTAAAGATGTTGCAAAAAGTCAGACAAAAATTGAATAAACCAGTAAAAACAAAACCACCACGTAAGCCATGTGGTTTTGCGCGACCAACTCCCGTTTCCAGTGATATGTGTATGTTTCTACATGTACCTGAAAATACAAAAGTCTCTCGTACTACGGTTACTAGAGCACTGATTCAATATATTAAAGATAATAAATTGCAAAATCAAGAAAATAAAAAACAGATTCAGCCTGATGAAACCTTGTACAAACTATTCGGTGAAGCTGCTAGAACCCAACAATTGACTTATTTTACAATGCAGAAATTCGTAAATCATCATTTTCTGCCCGTTGAGAAAACTGATGTAAAAACTTAAAACTTAAAACTTAAATTTTCTGATTTTTATTCAGCAAATTTATGAAAAGAAAATTACTTAAAACGAATCAAGTATTTTATTGTATTAGAACAATGAATCCACGAGTCGAGTTTTATGCCGGTTGTATTTCTGGACTAGCTCAAAATATAATAGGACATCCTTTTGATACTCTTAAAATTTACATTCAAAATAAGAAAACCATTGATCTTGGTCCTACTGTAAAAACACAGTTTCAACAATATTATCGCGGTTTTGCATATCCTACTGCATTAGCCATAATACTTAATGGTACTACCTTTCAATTAAACGCATTTCTCTCCAATTACTTTATTCCAACTAATAATCCAAATGAATCGAATCATTATTACTACTACAGAAATGGCTTTTGTACAGGACTGATTACTTCTCCTTTGGTATTTGCATTTGAAGTAGGAAAAATCAAACGACAAATGAACCAACCTCTATACTGGAATAGTATTTTTTCCACACACGGATTCTCTATGACTTGCTGTAGAGAAAGTATAGCCGTTTCAATCTATTTGGGTTCTTACTATCATTTACGAGACAAGAACGTCTCTCCTTTCATTTCCGGTGGTATTGCAGGTTTCCTAAATTGGCTATTTACTTACCCAATCGATGTAATCAAAAATAGACAAACTGGTCAATGTATTACTGTACAACAAGCTATCCAAATGGGGAATCTATGGAAAGGATTTAAAATTTGCGCTATACGAGGCATTTTAGTAAATAGTATTGGTTTTTATGTATATGATTGGTGTAGAAATGAGGTACGTTAATTAACATATTATTATGACCACTCCTTTTGATGATCCTAATATGATGGATGTTTGTTCCAAGAAAACTTTAGGCATTTTTTGATGATCCTTTTTCTTTTTCGAAAGTGAAATACTTTTGTGAAAAGAGTGTTTTCTAGTTATGTCATTAATTAAGGTACAATATATATTGATACCTGAATCATAAAAAGGAGTTTCAGAAGTTTCCAAGAAAACTTTAGGCATTTTTTGATGATCCTTTTTCTTTTTCGAAAAGTGAAATACTTGTAAAAAGAGTGTTTTCTATTTATGTCATTAATTAAGGCACCATATATATATATATATTGATACCTGAATCATAAAAAAGAGTTTCAGAAGTTTCCAAGAAAACTTTAGGCATTTTTTGATGATCCTTTTTCTTTTTCGAAAAGTGAAATACTTTTGTAAAAATGGTATTTTCCAAATATGTCATTAATTAAGGCACCATATATATATTGATACCTGAATCATAAAAAGGAGTTTCAGATGTTTCCAAGAAAACTTTAGGCATTTTTTGATGATCCTTTTTCTTTTTCGAAAAGTGAAATACTTTTGTAAAAAGAGTGTTTTCTAGTTATGTCATTAATTAAGGTACAATATATATTGATACCTGAATCATAAAAAGAGTTTCGGATGTTTGTTCCAAGAAAACTTTAGGCATTTTTGATGATCCTTTTTCTTTTTCGAAAAGTGAAATACTTTTGTAAAAATGGTATTTTCCAAATATGTCATTAATTAAGGCACAATATATATTGATACCTGAATCATAAAAAGAGTTTCAGATGTTTGTTCCAAGAAAACTTTAGGCATTTTTTGATGATCCTTTTTCTTTTTCGAAAAGTGAAATACTTTTGTAAAAAATGATTTGGAGAGAAATTGTTATTATGTATCTTAATTAAAACACTTAAACACAACCAAAAATGCAAAAATCAAAAAAAACACTTGTATATTATATAAGTTCCTGTTCTTGCATAGTCACTATAAATAATGAACGGTTCTACTATTCGAAACCAGTGCATATTATTTGCAGTCATGTTTGTCGTAGCAGTACTAATTAATCCCATGAACATATTGGCGTATGATTTCTCTCACTTGATGCTTTCTACAACATTGATTTTAACTTCACTTTATATGGCTTCGACAATGTTATGGTCACATCAAGTTGTACATTATTTACAAATGGGTCATTTTAATAAACGTGTATTTATAGTAGGTATAGCAATGTCATTTATGTTTATTATTTTACTGCGTTCTCAATTAATAGTCTCTCCTAAACAATGGCTTCGTAGAATGATACCACATCATTCTACTGCACTAACTACCACCAAACGATTATTGTCGAATTCTACAGTAGATGACAAAACTTATAGACTCGCTAAAAATATAATTTTAACCCAACAAAAAGAAATCGATTTCATGAAAACATTACTTTAGATGAATTGACATATATTCATTTATTCCTACTACAGTAACAAATGGGAAAATCGAAACGAATATAAAGGGAAATTTATATTCATAAACATGAATACTTTTTTTATGAATAATCAATTAACTCCTACTCCTACTCCTATTTCAATTCACTTTAGTGTAGATTCGCCTATTGGATGTCCATTTGAGCATGTTCAAAATCATCTACAAGTACAAGTACTAAAAGAGGACATCTCAAGTAAAGAAACCATTGAAGACCGAGAGATTATTTCTACTGTAGCAGAACCCGAAACCGAAATAGTACCAATAATAGAAGAAACGAACACTATTGTGGATAAAACTCCAGATACAGAATGTTGTGTTTGTTATAATGATTTTGGCGCATTTCATTTTAAAACACACTGTAATCACAATTTATGTCTCGAATGTATTCTACAGTTACCTAAACAAGAATGTCCTATGTGTAGAAGCCCATTTCCAGAATCATTGAAAAAGTTATTACCGTTGAAAAATAAAACTGATGATGAAGACAATCGTGAGTCTGAACGAGGAAACAATATTACAATAGAACGAACACAAGAAGATTATGTACAAATGACGGTTATAGAAGCGGTACCTGAGCCACAACCCATTCCATCCTACGGATTTACATGGTCAGGAACACCAGCGAATTATTAAATGTCTGAAGGAAAAAATATATCATAATACTATATAGATTTTCGAATAGTTGTTATATTTTACAAATTATATACAATATAAATCATGTCACAACAATTACAACAATTGCAATTAGTAAAACAAGAAAGTCGAGACAAAGAAAAAAAGTTATTATCAAAACAAAAAAAACTCAGGTTAAGTTTATTTAAACGCGCCAAAAAAAGTAAGAACGTAAATACGAAGGATGCTAAAATGGCGGCTGGTATTGAAAGAATGACCGCCGATATTTTTGAACTTCGAAGGACTTTAGAAATGAATACTAATATGACGCAAGATGTGGCGAATACTACACAAAGAATCGACAATATTACAGACGCCACTTTAGACAAAACAACACAAGGCTTTGATGATCAAAAAGAGATGCTCAATAAGGAAAAAGAGATGCTGAAAAAAATGATGCAGGAAATCAAGAATATACCCAAAAATAACGGTTGTAGTAAATCATCCGTCAGTGGTTTAATTTTGTGCATTTACTCTTTAGCAAAAGTGATTTTATATGTTCTTTACTGTCTTTCCCAAGCTCGCACATTATTGATGATGACTATTTATAACTTTTCATCCTTTATTGTACCCCAAAAATTACTTTGGATGGTGACCATTATGATGTACTGGTTTCAAGGGTTATTATTATATTTACTGGTCACTGCTATTGGTCTTAGAATGGGCAATGAAGAACTTGCTGACCAAATGATAGTAGAAAGTGCTAGATTATTGGGTAATGCTATTGCCGCTATTTTAGATTTTTCGCCTGTAAATAATTTAGGAACTGCTATGCAAAAAACCATTACATATCTACCTGGTCTCTTACACGATGGTTTTATTATTTCTGATGTAAAACCCAGATATGAAGCCCTCGTCAATAGTACTCAAAATACAATTGAAACATTTGATAATATGAAAAAAACCGCAGAATACGTTACATCGTTCAGTAATGTTACTACATATGATGGTGTTAATTATTTGAAAGATAGTGCAGTGGGTACAGTTTCTGCTTCGGCATCATATGTAACGGAAGGTGCATATGAAATATTGGATACAGCTTCTAATACGGCTACCGATTATTTATATAGCGCGCTTGGTATGCAGGGTGGTTATCAAAAGAATAAGTCACCTTCTATTAAATCAAGTAATGATACTAGAAAAATGAGACACAATTCAAAAGAAAAGTTGAGCAAAGAATCTAATAAAAGAACATTGAGAAAACAAAGTCGAAGACGACCTCAAAGTCGAAGTCGAAGTCGAAGTAAATCTAACACGGAAAAAGAAGTACAACAACACAAAGCCTTTGTTAAAAAAATAAAAAATAATGATAAAAATAAAATGGAAATTATTCATGATATGGAAAAAACTATAGATAACTTTTTCAATACTTGTAGTAAAATGAAAACGAATGAACCATTTACGTCGAGACACGAAAAATTATATCAAGAACATGTCAAACTAGCTACTAGTGCATTTGATTTTACAACGTCACTGATTCGTACTGTTATTGACCTAAATGAGCTTATGCTACAGTAAAAGTCGCATATTGTGAGCATATTTATTGCTATTTGTAAATTTACTCTGAGTCTTTTTTTCCATAGATAATATAATATGTATAAATTGATTGGAATTAGTTATATTCCTGATTTAGTATTTTGGATAACATGTACAATTTGGAGAAACAAAAACAAGAGAGATATAAAATGGCTCCAAAAAAATATATATAAAAAACTATAATGGATGGAATATAGGCCATTTTGTATCATATTTTATTAAGGGGGCATATTTTAACACAAAATATATTTTAGAATTCTTTCTTATTGGTTTCATATTTGAATTTATTGAATATTTCATACAATACAAAACAGGTATAAATTTTGTACGTAGTTCAATTATTAGAGATACAATTATCAATATGACTGGTTATATATGTGGTATTATTCTTATTTATGTTGTTCGATCATTAATCGTTCTATCATGATATATTTAGTAATTTACACCCATCTTCTAAAATTGATTTTTACGAGTCTTTTGAATTCGTAAAGTAATTACACATCCGTTCGGATATACAACAACCATACTTTCTAACCTACACCTATTTTTGAATATACTCTCTACAGTAAATCCAAAAATGACACCGGCAGTTTTATACTATACAAGAATAATTTGTATTATAATGTCCATATTTACTCTATTTGCTATTGTTTGTTATATATTTCTCCCTTGTATTTACGCATTTTACGATAATTGCTTACCCGATAAAGATACCATATGTTGTTCCTACATTTATAACAAAAATACAGATTCTGCAACTGTAGTACCTGTAGAAGACAGCGAATTGACAGAGAGTCCTGTATAATCTCTAGTTTTATTATTAACTATTAAATTAATGATTCTTACTATATCAAGGGTTGTATCATTTCGATATAACCTTTTTTCACGATTCTTACTATATCAAGGATCGTAAAAATACATATTCTAAAATTGATTTTTTTGGATTCATTGATTTGATTAAGTAATTACACCTATTACAGGTTCATTTTACAATCAATCTTATTTTAACAAACTTTAACATTTGCCGTTTTGTCTTTTACTAATTTCATTCACATTTGTGACCACAAAAAAATAAACAAAAATGTCACCCACCGCCAGATCCACTAACAGACGTTCAAGAACAAGAAGAGGTCCTACATATAGACCAAGACGTTGTTCTTTGTGTCATGAAACGGGTCATGATCGTAGATCCTGTCCTACAAACTATAATTTAGAACCATCGATCGAGCGTATTAAAATGAAATTAATTGAGTTACAGTGTATTGCATTGATCGATTATTTACAACACAAATGGTTATACGACAATCGTATTATGGAATCATGGAACAATCGTGACAAAGAATTGAGATCCTTTATTGTATTGGATAAATTGAGAGAAAATCGCAATAGGCCAGTCCAAGGTATTTTACTACTAATCTATGACATCATTGATGAAGACTTGAATGAATACGATATTAAAATCAGTAGAGAACAATTTATGGCAAAGTTTTTGGAAATCACAAATACAAGTATATGGCAATATGGCGATTATGTATTACTTAATCATGTCACTTCTTCACATTCCGCGTTGGACTCCAAAATCGGTTTAGTCGATCATGTTAAATATCTAAGTTATACTGTTAATAGGGAATCATTGTGCGAACTTTTCCAATTTACAGCATTTAACTTGGATATTCAGTACAGAATCAACCAATATTATACATTACGAAATACCGCAGTCAATTCCGCACGCAATTTTGCTGAATATACCGAAAGAGAATTACAACAACAGTACGAACGTAGGCGAGCCCATTTGGAGAGACAATTGCAACAACTCGAAAGTGATTACCTAGAAAATACAGAAACAACTGCATACCGAGTTGAACGTGCAAACCAGGAAGTAGAAACCATTTTTGATAATTTCCCCTTATCCGATACCGGGTTCAATACAAACACATCCAACGTACAATTTAAAACAAAAAAATTAACTACTATTTGTAATGAATGCCCTATATGTATGGAAACCAAGGAATCCATTGAAATCATTGAAACTGGTTGTAAGCATCAATTATGTGGTTCTTGTCTTTTGACTATTGTACATAATAATCAAAAGAAGGATGATACAACAACACCATGTCCAATGTGTAGAGGAGCTATTCAAGAAATTCATGGAAACCCATGTCATTTACGCGAAACTATTCGTATATTAAAAACAAAATCGAGATTTCCCATGACTTTTGATAACCTTATCAGTGGTCTTGAAGAAAACAATAATAACCCTTGTATTATTGATTTAACTAGTACATAATATTTCTCTCCAATATGTATTTTTAGAATTGTTTTTAAAATTTAATGAAAAGATTAACTTCTTTTTTTCTCTTGTGGTGTAATGGTTAATGTCACTGGTAAATGGTCGGAATTAGCAGTATAAAAGAAACCCGGTTCTACTTTAGAATCAGGTATCGTCTGTACATTACAATAAATGAAGTCCGCTTTTGTGTCGTTCCATGTAGTCATATGATGTTTGGAGTTCTCATGCATATCATAAAAACGGTTTTTGCCTAAATAATCCATTACTTTTCCTCGATGCATGATGTACTTTTTTGTACGAAGATCATTTTTAGTAATGTCGCGATAGGTAGTATTAAAGTCTCCTACTACTAATACAATTTCACCATTTTTATAATGCTTACGGATGTCTCGTACAATGATTTTCATTTGATTTAGACGCACATCTTCATTTGCTACGTCTAAATGAGTATTGTACAGTACATATTGATGATCATTGTGTGTAAAATGGATTTTCATGAAACATCTTGTCTCGGGAATACCAGTATGCTTACCACTTACCGTTGTGACCGCCTGTGATTTAGGAAACGTGTAAATTGTCTCATTTAAATCGTTTGCATTATCATTATTGTACAGTGTTTTCTTTATTAGTAGAACATTTCCATATACCGACGAATACCATGATGGTACTGTATTACACATGATGAACTTTTTGTAACCCAGTTTAGTAATACGTTTATGAAATGTATTCATATCAATTTTGATATTGTCCGTTATTTTAATGACGCTTCCATAAATACATTCTTGTAAGGCAACAATATCAGCATCCATGGTGTGTAAATCGTCGAAAAACGCGTCGTATGTTGATTTTCTCTCGTAAATATCCGTAAAATAATGCACGTTATAAGTAACAATACGAAGAGCTTGTTTTGCTTTTTCATTTAATTGGATACTTTTCATATTTTCAATGAATTCTAAATAGTTCTTTTTCAATAGATCATTTTTTGTGAATTCACTATTCGACTTTTTCTTGTGAAGTTTTCTTCGAGTTTTATTGGAATTAATTTTTTTGTGCTTTTTATTACTATTTTTACTGTACATGTACCGTTTGCAAAAAATGTCAATAGTTATAATATATAAAAATGATGTAACCGGGTACTATTATATATTATAAGTAGATGATAATTTTAGTGCCTATTGTTGTGTTCGAATAATATCGATTATTTCTTCTGGATATTCCATATCTTCTAAAATACCCAATGCTCCTTCAATTCGAGAGATACCCTTGCCTATTTTGTATGTAGGTATCCACTTTTTTACTTGTTCCTGCTGTTCATTGTCGCTTTTGTCGCAATCTTCGTCGTCATTATCACTAGTACTATCATCATCATCATCATCATCATTCGAATTATCGCCTTCTGGGGTAACAATCATTTGGTAATTTGTAATTGCGCGTTTTGATTCATTATCAGTAGTCCATTTATCGCAAATGGAGACATAATGGGTGGTCAAATATAAATCAACATGTTTATACTTTCGCAAATATTCCAAAAACGCATACGCAGATCTAGTCGCTTCTGTTGGATTTGTACCAGAATACAATTCGTCGAAAATACAAAATTGTCGGTTATTATTGCTACTGATATTTTCCAATATCTCTTTACAACGTCTTGATTCGGCTTGAAATAAACTATCCCGTCCAGACGTATCCGGTATATTCAAATACGAATGAATAAAATGGTATGGACGCAATGTACAAGATTGATAAAACCCTACACCAAATTGTTGAGACAAAATCACATTTATTGCGGTCGTTTTTAAATAGGTCGTTTTACCGGACGCATTTGGACCTGTAATGACACCGAAATCGTCCAAGATTGCATCATTTTTCACTCCATCTTCTTTATGCAATGGATAATATTGTTGTTCTATTGTACATTCGGGTACTAAATTATTCGATGCATCGTATGTTTCTACTGGTTCATCTGTAGTACAGTACATTGCCTTGTTGATAACACCAGTGTTCATTTTTTCATGTATTCCGTACAGATTATCTAAATAGCCGTGAAATCCCATAGTATATAGCAATGTATTTTCGTACTGATTACTACTGTGGATTTCATAATATACTTTCATCATATACCCAATATCCGTTGATTTCCAAATGGAACACTGAAATGGGTATAGAGGATGCAATTTCGATTGTAAATCCAATAGTACTCGTTTATGCTCATTTAATTCGTGGCAAAATGGAACATATGATTTGAGAGAACTATTTGTGTGTAAAAAGGCATCGGTTTGTTCTAAAGAATAGTCTATGTACTGTTTCCATTCTAATAAATCATCGTTAATTTTCTGAATATTGCGGTAAAAACGGAGACATTGCATGGTATTTTGGTACATTTGTAACCCGTACAATCCCAACATCACGATTAAATAAACAAAGTTCTTCAAAGTAAATGATTGAAATGTCGAAATCGCCTTTCCAATAAAATGATGACGGGCTATATTCTTCAATACATCCATATAAACTGTAAGTGTAATGGGAATACCTTGCATTTTCAAAATGAAAAAAGGAACCAGTAAAAATATGATTGGGACAAAGAAACTCATCAGTGGAGACAACATATTACTGATTGTAATACCCTGTAACGCCATAGACGATTCATTCAAATGTTCTAAAAAGCTCCAATCTAAATAACCATATCGGTCTTTGAATCCCTTGGTATGCTTTACGTCTTTCCATAATTTTTGGATTACATCACATGGTACTGTATATGGTGTTTCAGTAGAACAATAACTTTTATCCTTTTGCAATTGATACGACTCAAACGACGCCATATTTTCTATCGTCTCTTGTGTATCCTGTAAAAATTGGCTATTGGATGTGAATTGCTTCCCGTATAATGGAATAATTTGCTCCGAAAATACACTACGGGGAGACATGAGCTCCTTGTACATCGGGGCTTCACCTTCTACTAATTCTAAATCAGAAGAAACTATGTTACTTAAAGGATGTTTTTCATTTTGTTCTAAATAATCAATGGGTAATTTGAAAACGGTGGGTGCATAACATAAAATTTCCGGTTTTTCAGCGGCTGTGGCTTTATTGGCTGGATCTACTTGACCAGTCATGGAAGAAAACATGTCGAAATATTTTTGGAATTCTTTCATTAATTGATTGTAAGAAAAAAAAGAATGAGAGAATAATATGATGATCGATAATAGATCTATTTATATTATTCTTACAGTCTTTTAGTGAAAGTTAAACGTATAATTTTTATGAATATTAGGAATTTGTTCAAAGGAAACTTTCAATGTGATTAATAATATGTTTATCTAAATGATTGTATTTTTTGCACAAGAATGACGACCATATATAATCACGGTCGCGTTCATAAATATATTGAAACTTTTCCATAAATAATAGAAATTTCCGATAAGTACTTTTATCCACTTTGATTTCTTCTTTTGGTATTGTTTCATAAATAATTTTAATAAATTGAAAAGATTGGAAATACATAAGACGATATAACATGAGTATATTATACGAGGTCAATTTGCATATATACTGTACAGTAATATCAAAACCATTTTGTACGTGAAAATACAGTGCTTGAATATATTGTATTTTCAATTCAAATGTATTGTAGATTGCACTTTTTTTGCTAAATAAGAAATCGCGTGGGTTTTGCATAATTTGCGTAATTTCATTATTAGTGGATACTTTTGTGTTATAACGCGCGTTGTTTGACATAATTATGTTACCAATATAAAAGGTTATTTATAATAATCAAGCCATTATAAATAAGTTTTCAATTTTACTGGAAAAATACCCTGAAACACTCAATATTATACATCGCCATTGAAATTTGCCGGTAATTCATTGATTCGAATATTGTAGTATTGTTCCAATGCATACATATCACGATTATCTTGTCTGGTTACGAAATTAATGGCTATACCACGTCGTCCCCAACGACCACTTCTACCGATGCGATGTAAATAAGTATGTACATTACGAGTTAAGTCGTAATTGACTACTGCACTGACTTGTTGGATGTCAATACCTCGAGCGGTAATATCAGAACTAATTAAGAATCGAGCATCGCCTGTTCTAAAATGACGGAAAACATCAATTCTGTCCGATTTATTCATATTACTATGGATCGCTGCTACCGAAAACCCGTCATCGATCATTTTCCTGTACAAATCATTCACCCGATGTACGCTATTACAGTAGATGATACATTTGGATACATTCATCACGGAAAATAGGTCCTGTAATAAACAGTATTTTGTATAATCATTTTGTACTGCAACATAATATTGCTGAATACACTGGAGACTTAATTGTTCCTTTTCCATTAAAATCGACACGGGTGAATTCATGAAACTACGGGTTAGATTTAAAATATCGGGTGGCATAGTAGCACTAAATAATACTACTTGTGTATTGACCGGTAAATACGAGTGAAACATGTGTTTGATTTTTTCGCTAAAACCTTGGCTCAGCATTTCATCTGCCTCGTCTAATACAAAAAGGCTTAATTCGCTTATATCCAAAAAACGTTTTTCAATCATATCCAATACTCTTCCTACTGTACCTACTACGATTTGCGGCGAATGATCCTCTAAAAACTGCTTATCATCTCGTATTGAAGTACCACCAATCAATGATTTCACGGATAACGATTTCATAAAATTCCCGATTCCTTTGATTACTTCGGTTGTCTGATTGACCAACTCATGGGTGGGAGATAATATTAATACTTGTGGTTTGGTTTTGGTAAAGTTGATACGCTGTAATGATCCAATTGTAAAAGAACCTGTTTTACCACACCCCGATTGTGCTTGTGCAATTACATCACGGTTTTCAATAATAGGCATGATTGATTTTTTCTGGATTTCACTAGGTGCATCAAAACCATAAGCATAAATACCTCGTAGCAAATCTTCGTGTAATTTCATTTCATCCCATTTTTCGATTATTTTTATTGTATTTTCATTTTCATTTGTCATTTTTTCATTTTCGTTTATATTTTCATTTTCATTTGTCGTATTTTGCATTTTTTACTACTTTAAAACATGGTTTTCATTTATATTCATATAGTATAAACTATTTAGTAATTACTTATTAAATAAGTTATATAAAAAGTCCTCTTGTTCATATATTAGTTCAACATACTTGTAAAATAAATAGAAATAGAAATAGAAAGATATATTGAGAGAAATGACAACCGTAAGTGCTACTACGTATATGTTAGAAGACTTTTTTCGAATCATGGATACCATGCATTCTAGTTATACTTTATCTGATGATACCCTACAGTTGATTCAAGATATAGATCAAAATGTTACACCTATTATAGTAGAAAAACAGTACAATACATACAATAATATTAATAGAGATAATACCTCTAATTCTACAAGACCTCCTCGAAATAATAATAATCATCATCATCATTCATCGTCACATGGACAATCGCGTTCTCCAAACAAAAAACGTACAGGAAGAAACCGCAACCAATCATCGGATAATGAAAACTGGGAAACAGTTCGTACGGTATTTAAAACGACTGTTATAGAAAAGGCAAATGATGAAGGTGTCGATAAATTGATTCAAGATATACGGTCATGTATTAATAAAATATCCAGTAAAAATTATGATAAACAAAGTACCAATATTATAGAATATATAGATAAATGTGTAGAAAATAAGGACGAATCGTCTGAAACAGATAATAAAGAAAATTTAAGGAAAATAGCCAATTTTATTTTTTCCGTGGCTAGTACAAACAAATTCTATGTTGATTTGTATGCTACTTTATATGTAGAATTAATCGAGAAGTATGATGTATTTCAGGAACTGTTATTAAACTATTTGAATACATATGTAAATACACTCAAGGATCTTCGTGCCGTTGATCCGAATCAAAATTATGAACTATATTGCCAATATATTAAGCAAAACGAAATGCGTAGGGCATCTTCAGTGTTTATTGTAAGACTAGTCGAAAAAGGAAAAATACCAGTTTTACGATTACTCAATATAATGGTTTCTTTTCAAGAACAATCGAATGAAATGATTAAAACTGATGATAATGATAATGATGTTCATGAAATTGCCGAAACCCTTTATTTGTTTATTCAAGAAGGGAAAAAAGTGTTCAACGAATGTAAAGATGAATGGATCTGGAAATTCGTCATTCTACCCCATGTACAGAACATGTGTCAAAGTAAAACAAAGGGTTTCAAAAGCGTATCTTCACGTACATTATTTAAATATATGGATATACAAGACTTGCTTGATTAGGAGGGGGATTCCATCCCCCTACCCCCCTTCAGGGGGATTCCATCCCCCTACCCCCCTTCAGGGGGATTCCATCCCCCTACCCCCCTTCAGGGGGATTCCATCCCCCTACCCCCCTTCAGGGGGATTCCATCCCCCTACCCCCCTG
>Ga0233439_10003032_pt1 | contig 18099 bp, 14 predicted proteins | sample SI_123_September_6_FD_182713 | JGI IMG/M metagenome (GOLD analysis project Ga0233439, IMG submission 182713) | Seawater microbial communities from Saanich Inlet, British Columbia, Canada - SI_123_September2016_100_MG | ecosystem: Environmental > Aquatic > Marine > Inlet | place: Canada: British... | reverse complement strand
ACAAGAACAGCATTTTTAATGGCCTGTTCTACCCGGTTGGGTTTGCTGACCGTCAACACGGCAACATAGGCACAGCCTGATTCCCGGGCAATTTCCGCCAGGCGCACTTTCTCAAAGTTCTTGCCTTTCGGAGCCATTTTGGCAACAAAGCCTTTTTGCATCAGGCCACTTTCCTGACCACCGGTGTTCGCGTAAAGTTCGTTGTCAAAACAGATGGTGGTGAATTTTTCCTGACGAAACCAAGACTGCATGGTCATGTCCAAGCCAATGTCTACGGTAGCACCGTCACCGGCCAAAACCACAACATCTTTTTCAACATCTGGGAAACGACATTTCAACGCTCTTTTTAAACCCGAGGCAATGGCATTCTGGTTACCGAATAAAGAATGGATATTTTGTACCGCAACATGCGGGAACACCAAACTGGTACAACCTGTGGAACCCACAAATACCGTATTTTCCGGAGCCGGTAAACTGGCCAAAATATAACGGAAAGCAATGGACTCAGGACAACCCGCGCATAAAGAATGCTGCTCAATCAATTCTTTAGAAGAACCAATGTCTTTCCATCCACGATCCTGATTACCAAACGTCGCCGACTCAACTAACTCGTGATACTCTGGAGGCATGATGTCCGCCAGGTCTTCACATATAGCAATCTTTTCCTTGCTCATAAATTCCCCTTTATTTTTTATTCCCTGATCGGGAAAATGTCTACAATTAAAACCGCAATAAACCCGTTAACTCGAAAGCAATCTATTGGCCACTTGCTTTCAAATGATTTTTGATCTCTAACGCAATAACCTCAGAAGGCATGGTCATTCCACCGGCAACATGAGGCCCAACATAAACCCGCTCGTTGTTTGGAATGGTCGATTTAATCTCACGAGCCAACCAACCGCCTACATTAAATTCTGGAACAAAAATATGTTTAGCATTCTTTGTTGCCTGCTTGATCTCTTCAAATGGGAAAGGACGAATGGTTTTGATTTTAACCAATCCAACTTTAATACCTTCTTGTTCCAACAATCGAATCGCTTCACGACTCTGAGAGACAGCCGTTCCGGAAGAAACTACCAAAACTTCCCGATCCGTGTTCTCTTCATCAATCAAGCCATCCAGTAGCGGAACGGTATGTTTTCTGGAACGCTCAATCGCCGCCTTGATTTCCTGTTGCCAAGAGGCATGCGTTGAATAATTAATATAATTCGATTTCATTACGAATGGGTCACGCATCATTCGAATCGGAGCCGTCTCCATATCCAGACACGGAACCGGTGCCTTATAAGGATCATAAGGTGTCAGACACAGGTCTTCAGGAGTCATGTTTACCGTATCCTTGGTGTGAGTCACGAAAAAACCGTCACAGCAAACCGCAATCGGGACATGCACATCAGGTTGTTCCGCAACAATGAATCCCTTTAATGTATAGTCAAACAAATCCTGCGCGGTTTCTGCATGCCAAACCAGCATTCCAGTTTCCAGCAGATAATGCATTTCAAGAGTATCGGGTTGAATGCTCAATGGAGAGTTGATCCCCCGACAAGTCACACAAACCTGGATCGGCAAACGGGACCCCGCCCACATGGGGAAGTTTTCCATTGCCCGAAGTGTTCCTGGTCCGGCGGTGGTTGTGTATACGCGATGCCCACCAAATGCAGCACCAGCACATTGGCCCATAACCGCAAACTCACTTTCACCACGGAAATATTCATCCAAGTAGTCTTCAGCAAAAAGCTCACCGATCAAAGCCGCCGCTTCACTTTGCGGAGTGATCGGGTAAGCAACCATAGATCCCACGCTTGCGCGCCGAATAGCCTCTTTAATGACCTCACTGCCGGTCAGAAAACTTGGTGTTGATTCAGCCTTGTAAAAAATATCGTTAACATCTGTATAGGTTTGGCCCTTCCTGTTTTTCTGGCCCAACTTCACGTGTTGCGAAGCTATGATTCTTTTATTTTTAAGCTCCACTTGTTTATTCATAAATTTACTCCCGTATCAAAGAGTGTTTGGTATTAGTAAAAAATTTGGTGATATATAATTTAAACCTTCCTTATGAAGGCTTTACTAGTAGCCCTGTCCTATCCATCTTAAACTGGGTGAAATCATTGGCTTGTGACTTGACGCCTTCTGATTTAAGTTTTTCTACTGCCTTAATGAGTGTCCTGATTTTCTCAGGGGTGGCGTCACGGAAAGATAAACATGCATCTTCATGTCCCGCCTGTGCACACATGGCTATCGTGTAACAACTCGTAGCTGCACGAATCATTTTCAATGCTAAATTTGCCTGGTGACAATGCACCCCGACAAATATACAAACGTCTATCTTGTTGTGCCAGATTGTCAGATTTGGATGATTCGGGTTAATTTCCACCGCCGCGTCAATCTTGGGATACTTAGGCCGATAATCCGCCATGGGTATCAATCTCATAGGAACAGCGTTGGCCAACTCACGAATGGCGGTTGCCTTTTCTGCTACGTGATCGTTCCATTTCCAAAGCACTAGAGGTCCCGGGAAAATAGTTGGAACCTTCGCTTCTAACAGTTTCCTCGCACAATATTCATAAGCCTCTTCTTCGGGGACAATCCTTCCTTCAATATGCGCTTCCCCTGGATCAGGCAATACGTTTCCCATAGTTGCAGCAGCGGGAGGTAAAAATGCCTCCGGCCCAGCTTTGACCTCGTAATGACTCATTCTGATAATCCTTCGGCTGTAAGTTAAATTTTGCGAAAAAGAATCTAATAATAAACCAGCCTAAAAAAGTTGTCAAACCTTAATGACTAAAATAGCTTAGGCCTTCCTCATGCATCCTGACTACTTAGTATATCCCGGACTCATTCTTCCCGTAAACATAATCCTCAAATCTTCCAAACCCCGCCAAACAGTATCCCCCGTCAACAACCCAATTTATGCCCCTAAACCTTAGTTTAATTGGCTTTTGGAAGATAAATTACCCTAAACAACTGAAAGCTTTCGACAGTTCCTGCAAGTCGGCAAACATCGGCAAGGATTAGAAAACCGCTATTCTAGATTAATACAGGCATAATTAGAGTTTCTTTTTCATTTCTTCCAGCAAGGACAGATGCTTCTTCTCCTCAACCAGTAAATGCGAAAAGATAGCCTTCACATCCAGCTTTCGCTCTATTTCCAGTAACCCTTGCAAAATTTCAATGGATCTTTTTTCCGATTCAATTCCCAACTCGAGAGCCTGCTTGTCGCTTTGAATATTTTGCGTCCCAAGGTCTTTCAAGTCAGGAAAAATTTTTCCCTTCAACCCTTCCCTTATAAAAAGCTGTAAATGCTCTTGGGACCGCTTACGGCTTGCGATGGCGGGCTGTAAAAACCTGGCTTTCTCTTGCAAAGTTTGGATATGCTCTCTTTCCTCATCCGCTAAACTGGAAAACATATCCCTGACTTGAGGATTCTGAATCTTCTTCCCCGCTGACTCATAAAAATACAAACCATCCTTTTCAATATGGAGGCTGATCTCAATCGCATCCATACATTGAAAAGAAGCTCGGGTCAGGTCTACTTTCCCGGGTGAAATTTCTGATTTTCTTTTTTCCATGTCCCCCTCACAAAATACCTTTAATCAATCTACCACAGCTTTTCGCTCACCCCTTTTGAAGAATCAACAAAAAATCGCCAGAATCAAATTTCTTCAATAAAAAGAATGTGTTATAGTAACTCCAGTTAGCTTAGAGCCAATCTAAAAAAAGGGAACTCCAATCCTTCTCAGGTTTTTACCTGAAACAAATATTCCATCTCTTTTCAAGAACACGAAGCATGAATAAAGTTGAAATTTTTACCGATGGGGGGTGTAAAGGCAATCCGGGTCCCGGCGGCTATGGATGCATCATCAGGCAAAATGGTGATGATATAGAAATCAAAGGAGCGCACCCTAAAACTACCAACAATATTATGGAAATGACCGCCGCCATTGTAGCCTTGAAACAACTTCAAGACCCCTGTGAGATAAAATTAACGACCGATTCGCAATATGTCGTAAAGGGAATGACTGAGTGGATGAAAGGTTGGATTCGCAATGGGTGGAAAACAGCGTCACGTCAACCGGTAAAAAACCAGGAGCAATGGCAAGAACTTCATAAGTTATCTCAGCGCCACAGCATAACCTGGAAATGGGTGAAAGGTCACAATGGTCATCTGGAAAATGAGCGGTGCGACCAACTGGCTAACGAAGCCATTGCTGAGCTGTAAATTTTTTGCAACCTACACACCCATAACAAGCACAATGATTCAATGGCTAAAGAACTTTAGAACCAAAAGTTTTCAGATCGGAAGATAGAATGAAATTTATCCCGGAAGGCTCACTTTCCAAAAAAAGTTTACTTTCCTCGCACATATTTATTCTATGCCTTTTCTTTTTAATCGCATCTTGTTCCACCAAGGGCCCGGACTCTCCTCTCAAATCGTACCCCGAACAAACCGGAAATCATAAAGGTTCCAAGGATCGAGATTTCAGCTATCGAAAGGACCGGCTTTACCCTGAGAAGCAGAACAAAAAAACCACCCAAGGACAAGAATCGGGATCCTTCAACAACCCGGAAACACTCGCCGATCTGAAAGGGTTCGCCGATGATTTGGATTTCGGCTCTCTGGAAAAAGCTATCGAAAACCAGCTTGATGCCATGTTTGAGCAAGAACCCACCACTCCCGTACGATTAGGAACATTCACTCTTACTCGTAGTCGCCTTGTAGAAACCCTGGAAGCTTTTTTAAAAATTTTGAAGCAGGACCTCACTCCCGAGGAGTTCAAAAAAGAGGTCACCGAAAAATTTGTCCTCTACCGGGTTGGAAAAGGTAAAAAGGATAACAAAAAAATGTTGTTCACTGGCTATTACCGACCTGTTATTCAAGCCAGCCCTGTACGAACATCTATTTACCGCTTCCCTATTTACAAAATGCCGGAAAGAGGCTTCCAGCAAGTGAAGCTTAAAAAAGGAATTCAGCTGGTTGGCACCCATACTGGAATAAAACAAGTGCGTAAACGTGATGTAGATAAGGCCTGGCGGAAACTCACCCGTGAAGAAATCGACCGTAAAGGAGCATTGCAGGGCCAGGGCCTGGAAGTCGGTTGGCTCAAGGATGATCTTGAGCGATTCTTCCTTCATATTCAAGGTTCCGGCGTTCTTGAGTTTCCCGATGGGAGTCGACAGGGAGTTGGCTATCAGGGGTCCAACCAATATTCCTATACAGGAATTGGTAAACTGATGATTCGAGACGGGGTCATTGAAATTTCACAAGGTTCCATGCAGGGCATAAAAAAATATTTCATCGACAACCCTCAGGATATCTCCAAATACCTCTACCAGAACAAACGTTATATCTTTTTCACCCTCAACAATGAAGGCCCTCGGGGGTCAGGAGGAGGGGAATTGGTAGGGGGACGTTCCATTGCCACGGATAAATCCATATACCCAGCCGGAGGATTAGCCTTCATCCGAGTCAAGAAACCTGTGCTTGATGAAAACAATAAAATTGTACGCTGGCAACCCATTTCAAGGTTTGTGGTGGATCAGGATACCGGAAGTGCAATTCGGGGGCCGGGTCGGGCCGACCTGTTTTTTGGAACCGGTCAAAAAGCCGGGGCCAAAGCCGGTCACTACCATGAACGGGGAGAAGTCTATTACCTGATTAAAAGAAGCTAAAAGACTTAAAATAATTCAAAATTTTACGAGTTGGTAATTCGCCGGCTCTTGGTTTATATGAGCCGCTCATGGCCAAAAAATATTTTTTAAGACCCGTTTACTCTTCGCTGTACAAAGCCACCAGACGTTTGTCGATGAAATCCATCCTTTCATCCGGAACCATTAATTGCTCTTTTTCCAAATCTCCATGCACCGCTGAATAGTCCAGGTTTGCGGTATTCCGTTTGATCATGCAGGCAAAGGTAATGGTCTCAGGCTTTTCTTCCACCTCAAGATAATCCACCGCTCGCATGAAGCTATGTCCCGTCGTAGCGATATCATCGACAATCAACCAATGGGTATCCGGAGAATAGGTGGCCGCGGCAATCTGAACATAGTCCAGTCTCTTTTTCGGCATAATATAAAAAGGCAGGTTCATGAGTTTGGATAATTGATGACCAATACGAATACCCTGAGTTTCACAGCCAACCACTACGTTGAACTTTCCGTGTTGCTTTTGCCAATCAAGAAGTTTTTTAAGAAGAATCTCACAGTAAGCCTCGTTCATGGCATCTGACAGATCCCCATATTCATAGGTATAAGCAGATTTAACCCCTGAACTGAGAACATAATGCCCTTCTTTTTTAATTCTGGAAAACACCGCATACCCTCCTAAAAATATATAAACCTGAATTAACCACTAGGCGCCCACTCCCGTGGGAAGGAATAAGGCAAGGCCTCTTTGAGACGAGACAACTTTTGCTCGCTAATAAAAGTATTGCTCACGGGATCCTACGTCACGGCTGGCCAGCCGTATTTTCCAATCAAAGGAACAAATTTGCAATCCCCCAACTCACGCCGATTAACCCGGCTTCCGTTTTTAGTCAATACCACCAGTTTTTGATTGTCTGTGTCGCCGGTCGGGGCCACCAACCTGCCACCTTCTCCCAGTTGCTTTATCAACGACTCAGGAATTTCCTTAGCCGAAGCCGTAATCAGGATTGCATCAAACGGTGCCTGGTCGGGCCAGCCATAAGTTCCATCAAACATCTTAAAAACAATATTCATATAATTCAACCCTTCCAAAATCTGTTGGGCTTTTCGGGAAAGGTTGTTCAAGCGTTCGATGGTAAAAACCTGGCGAGCCAGTTCCGCAACAATAGCTGTTTGATAACCGGAGCCGGTACCGATTTCCAGCACCCTTTCTTCACCCTTCAGGCCGAGGGCGGCGGTCATTGCCCCCACAATATAAGGCTGGGAGAGAGTCTGGTTTTCCCCGATCGGCAGGGCGGCATCCCCATACGCCCGATGCTGTAAGGATTCCTGAGCAAACAGGTGACGAGGAACCCGACTCATCGCCTCCAGCACGCGCAAGTCCTTGACTCCCCGCTCCACCAGTTGTTCTTCAACCATTTTGCGGCGTTGCCCGGCATAGGACTGAATCAGTTCCGGCGATAGGCGATTCATGACTTCTCCGCATCTAACCGGCAAAATCGCCGGAGGCATGAAAATAATGATTGGGGTGATAAAGTCTCCCCTGTGTTGAATTTCTTCTGTTGCACTCGTGCCTCGCAGGGGTACTAAGGGATGATCAGGAGAGATACCTGTTGTCCGGGTCCATCTCTTCCCATCCAACTTTACGAAACGGATTTATTCCAGAACTTGAATAGGGCAGGGCATTCATCCTTTTGGGGTTTTGGTAAAAAACCCACTCCCAGTGGTTTGACCGCTTATCGTATTTGAGAAGATAAATATTTTCGTCATCCGCCTTAACCTTAAAATAAGACGAACCCTCTCCATACCAGCGGTCTATGATCTCCTCCACCTTATAACGACTGTCTCTAAGGATAAAGGCCACCGGATTTTCCTGTAATTTAGAACCTGTGTAACATTCCACCTTAAACATGCGGTAATGGTATGACTTTCAATAATAATTGTAAAGGCCAAAAGTTCTCCTGACCACACACTAGCGTGAGAGGCAAATAGCATGGTATTCTTCCTCAGCTTTTATGTCTTGAAAGAGAGCTATTTCACAATATCTGCGGAGGTTCTCCGCTAAATCTGTTGCCTGAAAAACACCTTTCGCCATGCCTGAATTCGGACTGGACAGAATCCGCCAACACCTTGAGAATCTGGTAGGAGAAAGAAATCCTTTTTCACAGCCCGTCCACCTTGAAAACACAGGTCAATATATATCCAAGCAGTTTGAAGCAATGGGTCTGAAAGTTACCCAGGAAAAGGTAGAATATGAGGGCACCCAATCCTTCAATATTCTGGCTCAGACATCAGGGGGCAGTGACGGACTATTTGTTCTCGCCGCCCATTACGACTCGGTTCCTGATTCACCCGGAGCCGATGACAATGCCAGCGCAGTCACTGCACTTTTAGAAATTGCCCAGGCTCTCAGCCAAACTCCCCTGCGGACCCCCATCATTTTTGCGGCATTTACTTTGGAAGAATATGGATTTCTCGGCTCTAAAAATTTTATTAATCGCGACCTGAATCGAAAAAATCAAATATCAGGAATGATCTCCTTAGAGATGGTGGGATTCAAAACCACGGAGACAGGCTCCCAGTCTTATCCGCCCTATGTAGATCCTCTGCAATACCCGGATACCGGGGACTTTGTCGCTATCGTTGGAAACGAACCATCGGCTGGCTTGGTGCAGGCTATAGCGAAGGGCATGGTACACTCGGTTCCTTCTCTTAAAGTGGAAACCCTGGTCGTTCCGGGACAGGGAGAAAATTTTAGCGAAGTAAGGTTGAGTGACCATTCCCCATTTTGGGATGCGGGCATCCCCGCTGTCATGATCACCGACACGGCTTTTTTCAGGAATCCAAACTACCACCAACCTAGCGACACACTGGAAACTTTAGACTTGAAATTTATCAGAGATAACGCACAAGCCGTAGCCGGATTTCTAAATATATTTTTGAACCAAGAGGTTTAATGGACGAGAACATTGAAAACGGCAAAAAAGAGGAACAACCTTCTCCTGGTTTCGACGAAGAAGTCCCTGCCAACCTGAGAAAAGGCAAATTAATCGGGAGAATTGGGCGAGCTTTGTTTCGCACACTGATTTATTCAGTGTTTTTTATCTTCCTACTCATAGCATCTGCCGGCCTCTTGCTGGAATATTATTTCCCTGCTGAAAAGGCTCGGGTGATTGCCGAAGGCCAACTCACTCAAATACTCAAACTGCCTCTAAGAATTCAAAAATTAGGTTTCAGTCTATTCAGTGGCTTGCAGTTGGAGGGTGTGACATTAGGTCCCGCTAAAAGGCCAGTGGCTCGTGTGAATAAAGTCGTTCTGGATTATGACCTGACCCAACTTCTTCTAGGAAAACTAGTTATCAATCAGGCCTTGGTAGACCGCCCCCAACTTACAGCGATTTCAAAAAATGGTGTGTGGAATTTTCAACCCCTGCTGGAGATTACAAAACCCAAACGTGCCCAAGTTGAGGATGACAAATCAAAACTCCTTTTTCCAAAAATTGATATCAAGGAACTGGCCTTTCGCAATGCTTCCGCCCTTCTGGATCAGGACGGAAAACTCAGCGCCCATATTGACGGACTCAGCCTGCAAGCCCAGGGCAAAGCCAGTCATGATGCTATCGACCTGAAACTAAAAGTTCTTCTGGACCCTGGCAAATCTGAAAAACCCAATATTTCGTTTAAGTCCTCCGGAGGTCTGAATTTTCAGTCCAGCGTTTTCTCAAACCTGGATTTTTCAGCTAGCGACCTTAATAGACTGTTGATCTCTGGCGTATTTGGCATGCAAAAAAACCAACTGAGCATGGAGGCTCTTTCCCTACCCTCTCCCAATGTCACGTTAGAAGTGAACGCTTCTGTTCAACGGGAACTCCTGACCTTGAACCATCTCCAAATGTCTCTGGGTAAAAATAACTTGATACAGGTTTCAGGCAGTGCCACTAATTATGCCAAAGACCCCTCCTTCAAATTAATGGTCAACAAGGCCTCATTCCGGCTGAAAGATCTTCTCGACTGGGGCAAGCAATGGGCTCCTCCCTTTTCCGGCAAAGGCCTTCTAAAAGCTGAGTCGGTGAAAGTCAGCGGCCACCTTCCCGGCTTTGTTCTGAAAAACTTGAATTTAAATGGCGGTACCCTTTCGACAAAAAACCTGTGGATAAACTATCCAGACCTAAATGCCAGGTTTGAAGGCATGGACGCCGACCTTGAGTTGAAGGAGATTGCCCTTCAAAATACCCAACTGAAAAAAGCCTCCATCGACATTAAAATGCAGTTGAAAAAAGGGGTACTGCAAAATGGGGAAATTAAGAAATGGGAACAGTCTTTAAATCTCACCGCAAAAGGAAAAAATGATGTTCTTTTTAAATTTAACACCGACATGAAGTCTGCCCACTATAACCACCCGGAAACCAAAAATATTTTTCTTCCTGTTCATGCAGAAGGTTCCGGTCATCTTAAAAAAAATAATCTCAACAATCTCAATCTTTCGTATCGACTGGGTACCCTTGCCAACGGCAAGGTGACTGGAATCGTGAAAAATTTCGGCAAAAAATCTATTAAACTGGACCAAAATATCAGTCTGAATCTTGCTGAAATAGCAAGTCTACTCCCCAAAAAGCTTACAAAGGATCTGGCTGAAAATATCGAAGGAACTGCCAAGGCCCAGACATCAATTTCCGGAAGGCTGAGTGAAGGATATTCGCCGGAACAGTTAAAAGGTTTGGCAAACATTCAATTAGAGAGACTGACTGCCCAACTGAAACAACCCACCCTAGGTATCAACAACCTGAGCACTCAAGTCTCTTTCCCCTTTGAGTTTAATTCCGAAAAAGGAGTTCTCATTCCACATCTGGCAATTCAGACAGAAGTCCAAAGCGCAAAAGCTCTGAATACTTTGCAAGTCAACGCGCTGAAACTCGACACGAAAATTGAAATGAAGAAGTTTCATAATTTAAAACCTGCGTTCGGCACCCTTCCGGTTCAAATAGATACACGCATTGCTTTGGGGAACCTGAAAAACCTTCAAACAACCTTTTCCCTGGCTGACCTCAAGTCCAACTTCACTCTCAAAGCAGACCTGCAAGCGGATGACGTGCGCAACACCCATGCAGAAGGAAACCTTTCCTTTAAAAATTTATCTGCAATGAAAATGCTGAAAACAGCAAAATGGGATTCCCTATTCAACCTGGATGTGCATGACAAATCCTTAACCCGGGTCCGCATTTCACAAAAAACCCAAATCCATAAGCCCTCTTTTCAACAAGGGGACCTCTTGTTTGATTTGGAATCGGTTAAGCTGGAAACTGTAAGCCGCCAAAATTTGAAGGAAGGAAAGGTGGATATCGACACCTTGCTTGTACAATCCCCCAATTTGATCAACACCAGATTTAAGGCGGCCCTTAAAGAATGGGGTAAAGTTTTTGAGATCAATGGAAAAATAGAAAGCCTGCAACTGGGTCCCCTCTGGGATCGCCTGCCAGCATCTTTAAAGTCTGACCTGGAAACCCTGAAAACCGGAGGAACATTGGGCATCACTTTGCAGGCTAAAGGAAACCTGCCTGACAACACACAAAATGATGATGAGTCCATCACCCCGCCTCTGTGGAGACAGTTGCTCGTTCCCGCCAATTCAGGCGGAAAGAGTCCGATAGAAGTAGAAACAGAGATTCAACTGAATAATGGATTTTTTAATGACCCCAGAATTAAAATTCATGCTGAATCTTTAAACGCTAAAACCAAACTAATATTCAAAAAGGGGCAAGGGGAACTAAAAGGAAATATTACTGGAAAACTGGAAGGGTTGGCTGAAAATCCACTGAATCCAAAATTTGAATTCCACTATATTCTGGACAACCTGAATACCCTGAGAATTAATCAGCATCATCTGAAATTATTGGACGGAAAAATCCTGCATTCTCTTTCAGGCCAATCAAAAGGATTAAAACCTTTTATCACAGGTCAACGTCCGATTCATATTAAGGACCTTTTAAGCAGGCTGGATACTGAACTTACCAACACAAACATCGTCGACATCAGTCAGGAAGGTTCTGTGAACACGGAAGAATCGTTTGGCGGAATCAAGGTACAAGGAATAATCGAATCAAAAATAAAGTTCCATCAATCTGCCGGAAAAACTTTGAGCCTGGGCGGAAAATTGGGGTTTGATAGATTCAGCCTCCATCTGCCTTCAGGACTTGCACTTCAAAACCTTACCGGAACTTTGCCCTTTTCCAAATCTATTCAACTCGACCCTGGACAGGCAATGGAAAAATCCGTTGATTTTTTTCCTGCTCAAAAAAAATTCTTCACATCATTGAGAGATTTCTCCCGGTATAAAAATATCATCCGGGCCGATGCCCTGGAAGTTGAAGGACAAACCCTAAAAGATATAGGGCTAGATGTGGTGTTCAAAGACAACCGCTTAATGGCCGAAAAATTTATTTTTGATGTTCTTGGGGGGTCGGTGGGAGGGAACCTGTTTTTGATTCAAGGTCACCAGGGTCCAGTTATTAAATTTTCTACGGAATTCGCGGGAATCGACTCCTCAAAGCTACTTACCATACCCATAGCGAAGAAAATCGATTCCCAGGTAGACGGCAACCTGCAGGTAGAACTAAGTATAAACACCGGGTCTAAAAACCAGCCCGTTTCTCTGGACCAATTAAGAGTGAAAATTGCCATCACCCGCATCGGGGCACAAACCCTGGATCGACTCCTTTTGTTTATCGACCCGGAAGAGAGCAAACCAGCGATCATGGATACCCGTGCCAAACTCAAGTTTGCCACTCCTCATCAGGTGATGATCTCTCTGGAAAACGGAAACCTGAATGTCGAAGCATGGCTCAAAAGCGACCTGCTAGGTATCATTAAAGCCCCTGAGCTAAAGCGGATTCCAATAGCGGCCCTAAAACGATTCAACGCAATCCATGAACAACTGCAGGCCCTTAAAGACTTGCAACAAATATCGAACTATCTCTCCGCGCAAAAACTTCAGTTCGAAGGAGAAAAAATGACTTTGGGGTACTGATTTTTTAACACCCGGCAATGAAGGTAGATGGGTTACCTGCGGCCTCTTCTACGCTGATCATTACCACCCGGATTAGAGCGATCCTGACCCCCTCGTTGCCGGTCCATCCCTTGTTGCCCTCGATTCTGGCCTCCCCGTTGCCGGCCCATCCCTTGTTGCCCTCGATTCTGGCCTCCCCGTTGCCGGTCCATCCCTTGCTGTCCTCGGCCTTGACCCCGCTCCTCACCTTGATTTTGACCAAACTCCGAACGACCTCGTCCGTTTTCTCTGCGGTCTTGTCGATTTCCCTGTCGGTTTTCCTGACGTTCATCCCGACGACCTTGAAACTCTTCTCGATTACCCTGCCGTCTTTCTTGCCGAGCATCTTGGTTTTCCTGTCGGTTTTCCTGACGTTCATCCCGACGACCTTGAAACTCTTCACGTTTGTCCTGTCTTTGCTGTTGCATTTCTTCGCGACGTTGCTGAATTTCTTCCTGCCTTTTCTGCTGTCTTTCCTGAAACGCCTCTCGCCGACTCTTAAATTCTTCACTCCCATCAGAAGTCTGAGCCCAAACGTTAACTGGATTCAATCCGATGACCAGAAAAAAACCTAGCCCCGCTACCCTCCGCTTAAAAGCTTTCATGATTCCTCCATTTAACAAGAAAGAAAAAACGTTCCTTAACATCAAAATCTATTGGCAAAAAAAAGACCACGCTTAAGGCGCAGTCTTTTAAATCCATTTAACAAATGAAAAATTCAATTTTATAGTCCTCCTGAAATTCATCTCCAGAAATGCGAGTTTATCTGTAAGTACCCTAAAAGTTATGAAGCTATTTCCAGTGAGCCTTGCTCCTAAACAGGTCTATTTTGAAGAGGTTTTATTGAGTTCCCTCAAAACCTCTTCGGTTTCAGCTTCAACTTCTTCTCGCTTTCGCCATTCCCAGACTTTCAAGTGAGAGCCCATATAATAAGAGTGATCCAAAAGAGACTCGCCATCCATCATTCCCCACCGTCCATCTTCAGATTCTGTCAATGCCTCATAAATGGGGTTTTCCACAGAAGTAAAAAAAAGTTCTGTGTCCTCAGGGGTGATAGGTTTTCCCAAAAGGACTTTTAAAGATGTCTCATCCATTTCATACTGGTCCTTAACGGCATTAATAGCTTCTTCCTGGGAACTGCCCGATTTAATTTTTTCGCTAATCTCATCTTCAATCGCTTTATTGCGCTTGGCAAATGGATAATGCGTGTAACCCAGGTCATTACCAATATGAAAATCCAAATCAGGAAAATATAAATAGGCCCAGTCGTCAAAATCAATCTGAACGCCCTCTGCAATGCCATACTCCTTTGCCTTCTCAGGGGCCTCTAAAACCAATTGATTATAAATTTTCACAAACCGTTTCATGCTGTCAAAAACCAACGCATAATAATAGGCATTCATGCGGTACCAGTTATTGGTCGAATTGTGACCATTGCCCAGTTTTCTGAGCAGGAGCATGATTGTTTCTGCATCTGCAAACCGGTGGGAAATTGGGAAAGCCCCCTGCAGGTATTCGCCCAGCTGTTTCTCATCCTGGTCTAATTTTTTCATATTGAGTTGCAAATGGTTCTTCGCATAATCCAGCGCATGAAAAACCAAGCGTTCATGGTTCAGTTTTCGCTGATACTCCATATACTGCTTCAACTCATCGTTATCAGACTCTTTTGAAGTTTTAGGTTGGTTCTGGGTGATATCCTTGGCAAAAGCTAACATTTCTCTCTCTGGAATAGTTTTGGAAAATCATATTCTGACGGTTTAGGGGATTGATATCAAGGTATTTTAATCCATTATCTCCAACTAACCCTTCTTTAAATTATTGCCTCAGCCATTGTATTGACAAGAACAAGGCAGTCTGTTAGCGTAGCCAAATTATTATAATGTTTCATTTTTTTGGTGATATACCGTATGCCTTGGGATGATTTACACGAGCCGAAAGGTTCTGAAGATAGATTTAAAGGAGGAGGAGGTCAGGGGGGCGGAGGCCCACAAAAACCGCCCTTTGATATTCCGCAAATTAAAATTCCGCAATTCAAACCCTCCATGATCCTATGGATCATTCTGCTATTGCTTGTGGTTTGGATTCTGCCGGGGACCTTTTATTTTGTTGAACCGGATGAAGAGGGCGTGGTCACCCGATTTGGTAAATTTAACCGGACTACCTCACCGGGTTTGCATTTCAAATTTCCATCTCCTATTGAACACGCCGCCACACCCAAAATTCGTCAAGTACAGAGGGCGGAAATTGGATTCAGAGCTTCTGAGGGAAGGCCCATACAAAGAGTACCCGCCGAATCCCTCATGCTGACGGGTGACCAGAATATTATTGATATCAACCTTGTTGTTCAGTACCGGATCATGGATTCGGTAAAATACCTGTTCAATGTGCGTCGACCTCATAAACTGATTCGGGATGCCACTGAGACAGTCATTCGCGGAATTACCGGTAGCAAAAAGATTGATGAGGCATTGACCACCGGCAAGGCTGAAATTCAGGTTCTGGCCAAAGACCAGATTCAAGAGCTTCTAGATAGGTATGAATCCGGCCTGCAGATTGTGGCCCTTCAGCTTCAGGATGTACATCCTCCTGAGCAAGTTGAGGCCGCGTTCAAGGATGTTGTCAGTGCGAGAGAGGATAAGGAGCGGATGATCAACGAAGCCCAGGGTTACCGAAACACGATCATACCGGAAGCTCGTGGACAGGCCGCAAAAATTGTCCGCGAAGCAGAAGGTTACCGGGAACAAAATATCAAAAGAGCTCAGGGTGACGCCAATCGTTTCCTGCAACAATATGAGGAGTACAAAAAAGCTCCGGACATCACCCGAAAAAGAATTTATCTTGAAACAATGGAAGAAGTTCTGCCTAACATCAATAAATTCATTATGGAAAACAAAGGTAGCGGAGTATTGCCAGTTCTCCCTCTCGGTGGGAACCTGCTTGGAGGTAATAAATAAAAGTTATGAAACAAAATTCTCTGATTGCAGTCGGCGTTCTCGCCATCGTTGTTCTCTCTTCCTCCATGTTTACGGTCCAAATGACCCAGAACGCAGTGGTGTTGGAACTACAAAAACCTAAGGAGATCATCACAGAACCTGGGCTTTATTTTAAAATCCCCTTTTTCCAGAAGGTTCGGTATTTTTCCAGGCAATTGTTGGATAACGATTCAAATCCCGCAGAGGTTATTACTCGGGATAAGAAAAATCTACTGATTGATAACTTCACCATGTTCCGCATAGTGGACCCCTTGAAGTTCCTCGAAACCGTTCGTGGGGAACGAGGTGCAAGAGCCCGTTTGGATGATATTATTTACTCCGAATTGCGGGTTGAAATCGGCACACATGGTTTGCACGATATTGTCACCGAAACCCGGGACACTATCATGGATAAGGTCACCAAGGAGGCAAACATCAAAGCCGCAGAATACGGCATTGAAGTTGTCGAGGTGCGCATTAAACGAACCGACTTGCCGCCTGAAATCGCCAACTCCATTTTCAACCGGATGCGTACCGAACGTGAGCGGATCGCCATGGAATACCGGTCTGAAGGAAAAGAAGAAGCCACTAAAATTCGCGCTGAAACGGACAAGGAAAAGACCATTCTGGTTGCTGAGGCCTATAAGCAGGAACAGGCTATTCGAGGTGAGGGAGACGCAGTAGCAACCAAAATTTACGCCGATGCTTACAACAGGGATCCAAAGTTCTATTCCTTCATGCGTTCCATGGAAGCGTATAAGAAATCTTTAAAAACCGACACAACTCTCCTTATGTCTGAGGACTCCGATTTTCTGGGGTTCCTGAACAAGTCTAAATAAAGCTTCCTCCCTTACTGGAGTGGCAAAAGTCATGAGACATCCTTATTATATAAAGTGAAGACCGTTCTCTTTACTTATCAGGTGGCATGAGAATACTCATTGTGGGTGCGGGCATAGTCGGTTACAACCTTGCTCAGGAACTTTCCCAGGAAGGCCATGATGTAGCTATCGTGGATCAGGACCCGGAAAGAATCCGACGCATCGTTGACACGTTGGATGTTTTAGCTGTTGAAGGTAATGCCTGTTTACCCAGCGTACTCATAAGAGGGGGAATAAAATCCGCCGAAATGATGATCGCTGTCACCGAAAAAGATGAAATAAATTTACTCTCCTGTTTTCTGGCATCCCGTTTTAATGTTTCCAATCGCTTTGCAAGGCTCCGCAATATGGAGTTCACCGACAACAGCAAGGTTTTCACTCCAGAAGAGTTGTTTGTTGATCATGCCATTAACCCCGGTCAGATCATTGTCGAAACCATCTTAAAAATTCTTGAAACTCCCGGCGTAGTCAGTGTAGCTGAGTTTGCCGATGGCGAAGTTCTGCTTCGGGAATTCGATGTCCCGGAAAATGCCCCCATTGCCGGCAAATCTATTCAAGACATCCGCAGTATCACACAAATGGATTCGTTCCTGATTGTCGCCATCGTGAGGGATGGGGAGTTGGTCATCCCCAAAGACCAGGATATCATTCAAGCCGGGGACCGTTTTTATACTCTGGTCGACAAGGAATTTTTACCTTTTCTTCTTCCCATGCTGAATCGAACCCTGGACCAAGTAGAAAAAATCATCATTTATGGTGCCACATCTACCGCCATTCAGTTGGCCAAGGCCCTGGAAGAAGATCTACGCGATGTTTGTATCATAGAACCATCCAGAGAAAAAGCTCACCGAGCCGCAGACAAACTCAAACGAACTGTCGTCCAGCATGGTAGTGGTACTGACATGGATTTGTTTAATGAGATCAACATGAAGGATGCTGATTTTTTCCTGGCTCTTTCTCACGATGATGAAAATAATATTCTTTCTGCTCTTTTAGCCAAAAAGTATGGTGCAAAACGAGCTTTGGTCATCACCCACGACCCGGAATACCTGCCAATTCTGGATTCCATCGGAATGGACATCACCATCAACCCAAGACTTATAACAGTCAGTGGCATCCTGAAACATTTAAGAAGAGGCCGTGTCATGTCGGTCTTTAAGCTGATTGAAGATGCCGAGGTGATGGAAATCGGGGTCGATGAAGACTCTTCCATCGTCAACAAGAAAATATCCAAAATCAAATTTCCGAAAGATGCCATGATCGGTGCCCTCCTCAGAAAAGGCGAAATGCTACTCCCTGATGATGAGGTCACTTTAGAAGCGGGTGATTCGGTCATTGTGGTGGCACTGCCCGGAACCATAGAAAAAATCGAAAACCTGTTTGGCCGAAAAAGATCCTTCCTTCCCTTCCGATGAATATACGTGCAATCTTTAATGTAGTAGGAGTTCTGCTTGTACTTATTTCGGGGTTAACTCTGGCCCCTATAGGTGTTTCCATGTATTACGGACATGATCCCATTGAAGGTTACATGTCCGAAACCTCGGCATTCGAATGGACGTTTAGC
>Ga0233439_10003024_pt1 | contig 18177 bp, 15 predicted proteins | sample SI_123_September_6_FD_182713 | JGI IMG/M metagenome (GOLD analysis project Ga0233439, IMG submission 182713) | Seawater microbial communities from Saanich Inlet, British Columbia, Canada - SI_123_September2016_100_MG | ecosystem: Environmental > Aquatic > Marine > Inlet | place: Canada: British... | reverse complement strand
CTAAAAAATACCCGTGTATGCTGTTGGTGGAACTGAAATTATGAAAATTGGCGACTTTGAAATAGAAATGCCCGATCCGCCGCTACAGGATCCGCACTGTATTGCGATTCTGAAGCCGTGGATCAATGTAGGCAACGTTGGCAAGATCGTGCTTCGCAGGCTCGGGAAGATGTACGCGTCCGAGAGAATCGGCAAGCTAGAACGTCCGAGCAAATTCTACGATTTCACTCGCTATCGTCCTGAGATTCGACTTCGTGGCGACGTGCGTTCAGTGCGAGTTCCAAACACCCGCATTAGCTATGCGCGCAGGCCTGGCTCGAACGATCTCGTATTGTTGGAACTTCTTGAGCCACACGCCTTTGCCGAAGATTTCAATGACTCTGTAGTCGATCTTGTGAAGGCTCTTGGCGTTACCCGATACGTTCAAATTGGTGGCATGTACGACTCAGTCCCTCACTCCCGCGAGTTATCTGTAACCGGGTCTGCTCGTGGCTGGGAACCGCCTGAAGGATTTGGGAACGTGAGTATCGGGAAATCTCGATATCAGGGGCCTACCTCAATGACCTCTCAGATTTCTGAACGAATCTTCTCCGATTTAAAGCTCGAAACTCTTTCACTGATGGTTCACCTGCCTCTTTATTTGAAGTTAGATGACGACTACGCCGGTAGCGCCAGAATTTTGAAAATCCTGTCAGAGCTTTACGGCTTTAGCTCCAGACTTCCAGAGGTCGAAATGGGCGAAAAACAGTACGACCAAGTTAGCCCTGCAATGCTCGATAATCCTCAACTGAAGGAAATGGTTGAACGGTTCGAACGCGAGACCGATTCCGACACTTCGGGTGATCCGGGATCGGGTGATTCAGCATCACCGGAAGGCATTTCTCTGTCGCCCGAAATCGAACAGTTTTTGAGCGATGTCGCTGAGACTGACGCCGGTACAGAAAACGATGGATCAGACTCGCCGCGGGGGTAGAGAAGTCGTCCGTAAGCGGCTGATATGGCTGCTGCCGTTTCTGTTTGCATTGATCGTCGCCGCCACTGGCTGTAACAGCGGTAGCTGCTGTGATCCTACTTTCGAGAAGATATCGGCACCCGATAGAGATTTCTCGATCAGTAACTTCGAGCAAGACCGATTCAAAACCGCCAAAGAATACGACGTTTCCGATTTGCCGGATGCTGTCGCTGCTTACATGGGGTTTTACACATGGGACGGTCCAGCCCAGTACGAACTTCGGATGTATCCCGATCACGCAACGGCACTTGCGAGCGGTGTTAGCTACGCAGAAGAAGTGACCGGTGAGGACGCAAAATTGCGGTCGGCCGACGTCCGTTGGGAAGAAGGCACGAAAGACCGTCGAGGCGGTGGCGCGTTCAGCGGGAGCCTAACTCCGCTCTATGGCGATTACGCCGTAGTAGGGAACGTTATTGTGCTGTGCGAGGGGCGTGATTCAGCACAAGCGCTGGAACGCTGCGCACGCCTGCTTTGGGCGATAGGCATTGGTGTTGAGGGTTGAGCGATCTGGGGGCGCAACAATCGTTCGAACCTAACGAGCGATTATCTCCCAAGGCTCGCATCGTCCGGCACCGATGTTGGTGACCATGTTTTTTAGCTTGGTTGGGGCTTCATTCCCAATAATGAGATGAATTCCCAAAGGCGGCGGTGCGCCACCAGCCGGCGGAATTATTGCGGCAAAGAACTCTTTAGCGAACTGAGTTCTATCGGTCGTTTTTTCGACGGTGAAACCTGCCGCTACAAGGTAGTCTCGCATTTCGCTTTCAGTCGCTAGAAAGCTCGTTTCTGGCACAGTCGCCCACGGTACAGGGAATGTGAGTTGTTCGGGATTCGAGCCTTGCAGTACGTCATATATCGCCAGAACACCGCCCGGTTTTAGCACTCGGCGAATTTCTTTGTACAACGCTGGCTTGTCTTCGATGTTCATGCCAACGTGCATCATGTAAGCGACTGAGAAAGAATCATCTTCAAACGGCATTTCGAGGGCACTGCCTTCGACGACGTCGACTTTGTCGCTAAGCCCAACGAGATCGTTTAGCTGACCTGCAACTTCGCAGAATTCGGGAGTTAGGTCGATGCCCGTTACGGTGCTGCCGTAGGTCTGCGCAACGAAACGCGCTGTTCCGCCAATGCCTGCTCCAATATCGAGCACTGCATCGTCTGGTGAAAGATTTAGCTGGTCAAAGAGATGCACGGAGGCAGGTCGACCACCGATGTGAAATTCGTCTACCGGCGCGAGATCGTCAATGGTGACTGGTCGATCGCCGCCAACAGCAAGCTTTAGTCCCGATTCGATTCGATCTCCAAGCGTGCCTTGCGAATAATGATTCGCAACATCTTTACTCATATTTATCAGCCCTCAGTACTTTCTAGTCGTGCCGGATGCTCACGTTACTAGCAACCCGATTAAAAACACAGCCACCCACCCGAAATTCGAGTGAGTGGCTGTGTATTGCGTAAATTTTTATCTACTTGTTCGTAACAGTCACGCCTGTGAGCTTTTCTACGTAGCTGAGAATGCCAGAGTGGTCGTTGCCACCTTCGCCCCACTCAATTAGTGCCTTGAAGACCTGCTGCAAATTGGCTGTAACCTGAAGTGACAGGCCCAAATCATTAGCAGTCTTGGCTGCGTTGTTGATGTCCTTGTAGTGAAGCTCGATACGGAAGCCAGGAGCGAAGTTTCGCTCGAACATCATTGGGCCCTTGGCGTTCATGACGTTAGATCCAGCGAGGCCACCCTTTATCGCATTGAATACGGTTTCAGGATTCACGCCGGCTTTCGTTGCGAGGGTTAGCGCCTCAGCAAGTGCGTGAATGTTCGCACCAACGATGATCTGGTTGGCGAGCTTGGTTGTGTTTCCTGCTCCGCTGTCGCCACAAAGAACCGCAGACTTGCCCATGATGTCGAATAGAGGCTGAGCTCGATCGAAGTTTGCGGACGTACCACCGACCATGATGGCGAGATCGCCAGAGATGGCCATTGGTTCGCCACCGGAAACAGGAGCGTCGATGAAGTTGACGCCTTTCGCTTCACAAGCGTCGTGGATGCGCTGCGATACGCCCGGCTCGATAGAAGACATGTCGACGATCAAGTCGCCAGCTGATGCGCCCTCGAGGAGACCGTTTTCACCGAGAACTACTGCCTCGGAGTCTGGGGAGTCGGGAACCATAAGAACGATGATGTCGGACTTAGAGGCAACATCGGCGGATGATGTTCCGGCTGATGCGCCTTCAGCGACTACTGCGTCGACTGCTGCGGATGAACGGTTGTAGACGGTAACGTCGTAACCGCCCTTAGCCAAGTTGATGGCCATTGGCTTGCCCATAATTCCGAGTCCGACAAATCCGATTCGTTCTGCCATTTCTTAGTTTCCTCTAGTTGCTAGCGTTTGATGCTTGAGTTCTTAGATAAATATTCAGGGTGGCAAGTATAAAGCCGGTTATCACTGTTAGCGATGATGAATGCGTTGGCTTGTTTAGCCGCTCGACTGCGATCAGTGTGAGAACCGAATATTCAGAGTTGTTCCGATTCGTTCCTGCAATAAAAAAGCCTTCTCCAGTGCGGAAAAGGCTTTTTCACAAACATCCCTGAACGTTCAATCCAAGAAAGAACGTAAAGGCAAGAGACAAATTATTCGTCTTCTTCTTTCCAGAAGCGTTCTTCAATGAAGTTGTAGTCGGTTGGCTCCATGCGCTCACCAACGTCTTCGATCATCTGAGGATGACCACAAGCGTAAACGCAGGTCTCAGCAGGATTCACACCGAGCTTTTCAAGGTAGTCCTCAACAAGCAGGTTGATTCGTCCCTTAGCGCCAGTCCAGTTGGCGTTTCGCTCTTCGTTAGGTCGTGAAACTGAAGGGTAGAAGTGAATGAAATCGTGCTCAGCAGCGAGTTCGTTCAACTCTTCGTCGTAGCCAAATTCGTCGTCGTAGCTTGCGCCTTCGAGAACGTGGAACGTGTAGTCCTCACGAGCAACTCCATCAGCCGGTGCTGGCCATTCTGGGTCGCTTAGGAACTTGCGAAGCATTGAGATATAAGGAACCACGCCAGTTACCGTGCCTACAAAGACATGATGTTTGAACTGCGGCTGAAGGACGAAGATGCCCTTTGCACGTGGTCGAAGAGTCATCTCTGCTCCAACCTTCTGGTGATCCAGAAGTGGAGTTAGGTGACCACCGTGCTCAACAGGCACGATCTCGATAAATAGCTCGATATTTTCTTCATCAGGTGAGGAAGATATGGAATATGGGCGCTCGATGCCCTCTACGCCGATGGTGCAGTACTGACCCGGCTTGAAGGTGTAATCCTGCGCAGGCTTGATCCAGAACTTAACCAAATCGTCAGTCAGTTCTTCTCGCTTAACCAGTTCACAGCTTGTAAAACGACCTTTTAGTCGTGGGATCTCAGCGTCTGCCATCATTTACTCCGTACATATATCGAAAATTGCGCCCTTCAGAATACCGGATGATTTACCACTTCGAGCCCCTGCCGAGGGGGTGATTTCCATGTAGGTTTAGCGATATCCGCATATTGGTGCGTTAACACCAAGTGATGCAACTCAGCGGAGTGTTAGAATTTGCGTGCATTTTCAACGACGTAAATCAAACGTGATTCGAACGTGAAAAATTTTGGCGATGTAAGCAAATTTCGCATCGTCTAGTGGGCTATTTGGAGTAGGAAAATATGGCAGTACGAACACCGGGCGTTGCTTACAGCATTACGGTTCGATCGGAATATCCGAACGTTCCGGGCATGTTGGGCAAAATCACCTCCGCAATTGGTGAAGCCGGGGGAAGCGCACAGGGTGTCGACGTTGTACAAACGTCACAAGGCGAAATGGTTCGTGATTTCACGGTCAATACGTCAGGGCACGATCACGCTATCCAAGTTGTCGAAGCGATCAAAGCTGTTGAAAACGTGAGCGTTCGCAGCGTTTCCGACCAAACATTCCTACTCCACGTCGGCGGCAAGATCGAGATGAGTTCTCGAGTGCCGGTTACAACACGTGACGATATGTCGAAGGCTTACACTCCCGGCGTAGGTCGAGTTTGTATGGCGATTCATGATGATCCTGCCGCTGTTTGGGCTCTCACCGGCAAAGGTCACACAGTTGCTGTCGTTTCCGATGGCTCGGCTGTGCTCGGGCTAGGCGATATTGGTGCAGCTGCCTCACTTCCCGTGATGGAAGGTAAGGCTCTCCTGTTCAAGGAGTTTGGCGGAGTCGACGCTTGGCCAGTGGTTCTCGATACGAACGACACCGAAGAGATCATCAGCATCGTAAAGGCTATGGCCCCCGGATTCGGTGGAATCAACCTCGAAGACATCAGCGCACCACGCTGTTTCGAAATCGAAGAACGGCTCAAGGCCGAACTCGATATTCCTGTATTCCACGACGATCAGCACGGTACTGCCGTGGTTGTTCTAGCTGGTTTGATCAACGCTTTGAAGATTGTTGATAAGAAGCCCGAAGATTTGTCGATTGTTGTTGCAGGTGTTGGTGCCGCTGGTACCGCTTGCACCAAAATTCTCCAGAGTTACGGCGTGACCAAAATCATCGGCTACGACCGAACTGGGGCGCTCGACCGAACTCGAGATTACGGCGACAACACTATGAAACAGTGGTTTGCCGACAACACCAACCCTGAAAACTTCAGTGGAACTCTCGCTGAAGGAATGGTTGGCGCCGACATGCTGTTGGGTCTGGCTGGTCCGGGTCTGGTTACCGCTGAGCAAGTTTCGAAGATGGCTTCCGATGCCATCGTCTTCGCACTATCTAACCCAGACCCCGAAATTTGGCCTGAAGAAGTTCCTGACAACGTTCGCGTTATGGCTACAGGTCGAACCGACTACCCGAATCAGGTGAACAACTCACTTTGCTTCCCGGGACTGTTCCGTGGCGTGCTCGACGTTCGAGCTTCCCAGATCAATGACGAAATGAAAATCGCCGCTGCGACCGCAATCGCTGGGGTCATTCCCGATTCGCACATTTCGGAAGATTTCATCATCCCAAGCGTGTTCGACAAAAACGTTGCCAAGCGAGTTTCTCGTGGCGTGGCTAGAGTGGCATCCGAGACCGGAGTCGCTCGTCGACGTCAGCGTCGAGGCGACGAAGTTTACGCAGCGTTCAAGACACAAGGCTAAGCGAGCTCGGTGTTGTCGAAATTAACTGACCCGCAATACATGCATCCCCGAGATTGCCACCAATGAAAGTGGCAATCATCGGTGGCGGTATCGCTGGTTGTTCGACCGCGTACTACCTGACCAAAGAAGGACACGACGTCACGCTTTTCGAGCGTGATTCGTTGGCGTCGCACGCTTCGGGATTTGCACAAGGCGGACTAAAGCCAGTAATTCGTGGAGCTAGGGAGATCGAGTACCAGAACTTATCTGACTACTCGATCGAACTTCATCAAAATCTCGCAAAAGAACTTGCTGGAGATGGCCCGAACGGCGAGTACACCAATCTTCTTCGAAAACCTTCAGTGGCTGTCGTGAAAGACGAAGCTGAAGCTGCCGAAATGATTCGGATTTACAAATCCTATGCCGGCGATAGAAAGTACGATGTGCGCTGGCTCGAACTTGGCGCACTGAGTCACATTGATGCGCGTATTTCAAGCGACGTTATTGGGGGCCTGTACTTCGGTCACGCCTTTGAAGTTGATCCCTACATACTGACTCTTTCGCTATGGCAGGCGGCTGAAGAACGCGGCGGTGTGATGGTGAACCGTGACGTGACTGATATTGCAGTCAACGGCGGCCGTGTATCGGGTGTCGTCGTAGACGGCGAACTAGTTGAAGCTGATGCCGTTGTGGCTGCTGCCGGACCGTGGAGCGCCAAGATGCTCGCTGGTGTTGGCGTGACTGTGCCGGTATCGCCACTAAAAGGACAGATCGTTCGGTTGAACGCACCTGATCCACCATTGAAAATATCGCTCTGGTGGGACACCGATTACGCTACTACTAAATCAGATGGTCTAACGTGGATTGGCACGACTGAAGAAGAAGTCGATTTCGACGATCGAACGACCGACGCCGCACGTGATCGAATCATTGCTTCTGCAGTAGGCATGCTGCCGTATTTGGAAGATGCCGAGCTAGTTCAGCAAACCGCCTGCTTGCGCCCGATGACTCCCGACAAAATGCCGGTAATCGACGCAGAAGCTGGCCCTGAAGGACTCGTGATATCGACCGGCGGCGGTAGGCAGGGAATTGCGCTTGGGCCAGGCATGGGTATCGCCACGGCTGCTTTGGTCGCAGGGACTGAATCGCCTGTCGATGTCAGCGGATTTTCGCTGAGTCGATTCTCGTAGATTTATCTCTAGCGAGATGATTTAGATATCGAAATTGCACCTCGCCGATTTTCTATTCTGCGCGGGAAATCTCGATACTCACGTCTGTATTCCTTTTCGATAGTTTTGGGGTTATTGGTATTTCTTTCTCGGTTCGAAAAACCATGCGGCGCGCTGCCGAACTTGCCCAAGTGACGCTTGCACCCGGAAAATCCGGGATGGTGTCGCAGGAAGACTCGCGGCAACTAGCATTCGATATCGAACAGAAGCCGATAGGCAAACCAACGGCTGAAGCTGTCGACCTGCTTATTCAATCGACATTCGACAAGCACGAACCCGGACTTTCATTGCCGCCTGTACGGGTGTCGGGTCGGATGCGACGTACGCTCGGGTCGTACATGCCATCTCGCAAGCAAATCGCTATATCTTCACGACTGCTAGCGATGGGTGACGAGAACGATGTTCGGCAAGTGGTGCTGCATGAAGTAGCCCATGCAATAGTTCACGCACGCTGGGGCGACAAGCCGAGCGCACACGGTCGTGAATTTCGACAGGTTTGTAACGAGATCGGTGCGAAGCCACGTCGGTACGTCGATGTCACTACCGAGAAGTGGCAATCGCAGACACGGTTCCTATCGAAGTGCGGTCATTGCAAAGTGCTCATCGTTCGTAAGAAGCGTATGCGTTCGGTGCGGTGTGTTTGTGGACTCAAACTCTACCCCCGCTCATGGCGAGCGGTAGCTCCAGCCGAAGGCGGAGCACCCGGCGATTGGGTGATGCTTTAGCTAGAGGTATGTCTCATTTCCCGAGCGGAGTCATCGGAGCCGAGGGATCTGGTGTGGTGTCGCGTGAGTTCGCTCGGGCGGCAGGTGGCGGCGTGGGCGATTGACCCTTCGACGGGGCTCAGGATGATGAGGTTGGGAGTGATGCCTTTTGGGTCGTCCTTCGAGAACCTCAGGATGACATTTTCTTGATCGGTCCAGATTCAGAATCGAGGTGATTGTTAATTGGCATTCTCCGTCACTTAACCCTCTCCTTGATGGAGAAGGCCTCTTAGGCGTATTCCTGTGAGCCTGTTGGGAACCATTTTGTTAACCACTTCACGTTGTGATTAATGTTGGTTAGTGGTAGCTTTGAGTATTAAGAACTGAATATTTTGTGGGCCTTTAAATCCAGTCCAGTGAGGCTGGCAAGGGAATCCGCTTAGACACCCTCGCTTCGGCAAAATGCCGCACGTGGTCTCTTCGCACACATGTCACGCACAGCGCGACTTCGATCCTTGTCAGCAGGCAAGGATTTTTTTGTGGGAGTTTTTAGTCCGGGCGTGCTTTCGCACTTGGGACTACTCTCCCCCTCTAACTCCCCCGGTCCGGGGGATGACAACGGAGCGCATGTGACGAACGAGATCGAGAGAGTTCTGCTTACGCAGGACGATATTAGAAGGGCGATGACGAGGATTTCTCACGAAATTCTCGAACAAAATCGTTCCTCTAACGATCTCGTTTTGGTCGGTCTACAGACCCGTGGCGTGCATCTTGCAAAACGACTTGCCGAGAGCATCGAACGCATCGAAGGTTTTGCGCCCGTAGTAGGAACCCTCGATCCCCGACTTTGGCGAGACGATCCCGACGTGGCATCAGGTCAGCCTTCGCTTCCTTCCGATATTCCGACCAGCGTAGACGGCAAACCCGTAGTGATCGTCGACGACGTTCTCTACACAGGTCGCACAATTCGAGCCGCAATGGAAGCGCTTCTCGATTTCGGCCGGGCGAGTCGAATTCAACTGGCTGTACTGGTCGATCGAGGTCACAGAGAACTTCCGATCAGGCCTGATTTCATAGGTAAAAACATTCCCACTGCCCGCGGCGAGCGTGTGCAGGTTCGAATCACGGAAATTGATGGCGATGACGCCGTTGTACTGGGACGTGAGAGCTAATGACAAATCCAACGACGACACTAGGAAATGGCGCAGCCGCTGAAGCAGGCGATGTGCCCGCAAACGCCATGGCTGACGGAGTCGAAACTTCGGCAACACCTCGTCACCACTTGCTGGATCTCGACGATCTTTCTTCAGCAGAGATTACTGAACTTCTCGATAGCGCTGAAGGCATGCTCGAAATCACGGGCAGGGACGTTCGAAAGACTCCGGCTCTACGGGGCAAGACCATCATCACGATGTTCTTCGAGAACTCCACGCGCACACGCGTGTCGTTTGAGCAGGCTGGCAAAATTATGGGTGCCGACGTTATCAACGTCACAGCCTCTGCCAGCAGTGTGTCGAAAGGCGAATCGCTGTTGAATACAGTGAAGACGCTACAGGCGATGCAGATCGATGCGCTGGTAGTTCGCCACCCGCACTCAGGTGCTCCATATTTCATTTCGAACCACACTGATGCAGCTGTAGTGAACGCCGGAGACGGAACGCACGCCCACCCAACGCAGTCACTGCTGGATTTGTTCACAGTACGGAATCATGTCGGCGATATGTCAGGCAAGAAAATCGCCATCGTCGGCGACGTTCTCTACAGCCGAGTCGCACGATCCAACATCATCGCCTTCCAGAAAATGGGAGCCGAAGTAACGGTGTCGTGTCCAAACACGCTGATTCCAGACGAATGGCAGCTCGGGTCAACACTTGGCGATGAGACCGGATTTGGCGGCCTGCGGCTGGCAAATAATGTTGATGAAGCAGTTGATTCTGCGGACGTTGTGATGGCACTAAGAATTCAGCAGGAACGACAAGATGCAGGGCACTTGCCGAGTCTTCGTGAATACTCCGACCGATGGGGTATCAACTCGGCTCGAATGGCACTCGCGAACGACGACGCATTGCTGATGCATCCGGGGCCAATGAACGAAGGCGTCGAGATCGCAAGCGATGTTGCTCATGGCGCTCAGAGCGTTGTTGAAGAGCAGGTTCGCAACGGTGTGGCAGTTCGAATGGCTGTGTTGTACGCACTGTGTGCTCCGGGCAAATCGACTCGAATTGCGAATAGTGACTCAAACGCTGGCGACGAAGCCTAGATTTAGTAAGTACAGAGAGAAAAGGAAACGCACTTGGCAGCCAGAAAACTGGCGATAACAGGCGGCAGAGTGATCGACCCGGCACAGGGAATCGATCGGGTTGCTGACGTCCTGATTTCGAACGGTGTTGTTGAGGCCATCACGGACTCATCATCTGGCAGCGCGCCCGATGGCTACGAGCAAATCGACGCCTCAGGCAAGATCGTTGCACCCGGGTTTGTCGATCTGCACACGCACCTTCGTGATCCCGGCCAAGAGTGGAAAGAAACCATCGTCACCGGCACTCGTGCCGCAGCTCACGGCGGATTCACCACGATAAGTGCAATGCCCAACACCGATCCTGTTCAGGATTCTGCAGCGGTTGTCGACGATGTAATGCGACGTGCAGCTGCCGACGGTGTTGTACGAGTTCTTCCAATCGGTGCGATTTCGGTTGGCCAAAAAGGCAAACAGCTCGCTCCTATGGGCGAACTTGCCGATTCCGGTGTGATCGGTTTCTCCGACGATGGAAACCCCGTCGCCGATGCGAACCTTATGCGTCAGGCACTTTCGTACGCAGTCGAGCTTGGACTGCCAATCATCAACCATGCCGAAGACAAGAAAATCGGGGCTGGCGGAGTAATGAGCGCGGGAACGGTAGCGACTCGATTGGGTCTCGCAGGCGTACCTGCTGAAGCCGAAACCGCAATGGTCGCACGAGACTTGCACTTGGCTGATCTCACGAAAGCGCGACTTCACATCCCACATATTTCTACGATGGGATCGCTGGTTGCACTGCGATCAGCCAAAGAGTGTGGAGTCGATGTCACTGCGGAAGTAACTCCGCATCATCTGACATTGAACGACGAATGGGTATTTGGCCTTCACGGTGAAATACCTGCAGTGGTAGGTTCCGAGGCTTACGACACGAATACGAAGGTGAACCCTCCGCTTCGAAGTCGAGCCGATGTCGAAGCCGTAATCGAAGCGCTAAGCGATGGCTTGATCGACATTATTGCCACCGATCACGCACCTCACGCCGCCACCGACAAGGTGTGCACATATAACGAAGCAGCCCACGGAATCAACGTGCTAGAAACGGCGTTCTCGTCGGTTTTCCAGCTGGTGGATGCGGGCAAGCTTTCTGTGGTTCGACTAATCGAATCGCTAACCGCTGGACCTGCTGCGATTTTGAAGAAGGACCTTGGTTCCCTGAAGAAGGGCTTCTCGGCCGACGTTGCGATTATCGATCCGGGCAGCAAGTGGGTAGTGGACCCCACGAAGTTCGAATCGAAGAGTGTGAATAGTCCGTTGACCGGCGTTGAGCTGGCAGGGCGAGTTGTGCAGACGATTTATCAAGGAGAGACCGTGTTCGAACTAAGTGCTGTAGCTGGAGCCAAACAATGAGCGATGTACGTGGAGATATGTATCTCGTTCTTGAAGATGGCTCGGTATTCCCCGGTAAGCGCTTGGGCGCCGAGGGTGAGACGACCGGTGAGGTTGTGTTCAACACGGCTATGACGGGTTATCAGGAGATGCTGACCGACCCTTCATACGGTGGCCAGATTCTCGTTCCGACTTACCCAATGATCGGTAACTACGGCACGAGCGAGGCTGACGTTGAGTCGACTCGAATCCAGGTGAACGGTTTTGTGGTTCGCGACGATTGCGAAGAGCCATCTCACCCACTTTCAGAGGGCACAGTTCACGATTATTTGCTGAAGAACGGCGTACCCGGAATCTCGGGAGTCGACACTCGTGCGATCACTCGCAAGCTTCGATCTGCCGGTGTGATGATGGGAATTATCACTCCGAATGCCGATGTCGAAATTGCTCTTGCTACTTTGGCGAAGGCACCTCGATACGGTGAGTTCGACGTTGTAGGCGATGTTTCGACCGACGATATTTATGCATGGAACGGTGATGCCGGTGAAGAGTCACGAGCGTTCTTCGACCTACGTGGTCGAGCACGACAGGGTGGCATGGGCATCAACGTTGAGCGTGGCATTGGTCAGCGTGATTTGGGCGACAACTACATGAAAGTTGTGGTCAACGATTACGGCGTGAAACTGAACATCTTGCGCTCACTACGAGCCCGTGGATGTGAAGTGATTGTCGTTCCCGATAACGCATCTGCTGAAGATATTTTGGGTCACAACCCAGATGGCGTGATGCTTTCACCCGGACCCGGCGATCCTGAATTATTGGATCGTTCGGTGGACACTGCTAAAGGTCTCGCTGGCAAGGTTCCGATGATGGGCATTTGTCTCGGTCATCAGGTTATTGCCAGAGCGTTCGGCGCTTCGACTTTCAAGCTTCACTTTGGCCACCGTGGCGGTAACCAGCCGGTGAAGGATCTTGAATCAGGTCGGGTTTATGTGACCGCCCAGAATCATGGGTATGCGGTTGATCCCGCTGGGTTGCCCGAAGCGATGGAAGTAAGCCACATCAATTTGAACGATCAGACGGTTGAGGGCTTACGACACCGTGACATGCCGATCATGACGATTCAGTACCACTCCGAAGCATCACCAGGTCCGCACGATAGTGAGTACCTGTTTGATCGGTTTGTAGGGCTGATTCAGGCTGGGCAAGCGGAAAAAGCGGCAGCCAAGGTTTAAGTAGTTTTAGGGTGGGCGATTCCACCCTCACCCCAGCCCTCTCCCCCGGGAGAGGGGGTTAGTGCAGCAGAGTAGAAGTTTGTGCGTTAGGCGCACATAGGAGAGTTGATTGACGAACGGCGTGGCACAGGAAACAACGACACCAGGCGACATTAAAAAAGTTCTGGTTATTGGTTCGGGTCCGATCATTATTGGTCAGGCTGCAGAGTTCGACTACGCGGGCACACAGGCCTGCCGATCGCTTCGTGAAGAAGGGGTCGAGGTCATTCTCGTCAACTCGAATCCGGCGACGATCATGACCGATGAGGACATGGCCGACCGCATCTACATTGAGCCACTCACTGTGCCGGTGCTCGAACGCATTCTCGACCGAGAGCGTCCAGACGGCGTGATCGGCACTATGGGTGGGCAGACAGGCCTGAACCTAGTAGTCGACCTCGAAAAAGCAGGCATCCTAGAGAAGTACAACGTCAAGGCGCTTGGAACATCAGTTGCATCCGTCGAGATGGCAGAAGACCGTGAGCAATTCCGTGATCTGCTATCTCGAATCGGCGAACCAGTTCTCCCGTCGTTCGCAGTTGAAACCGTTGAAGACGCAGTGGAAGCTGGTCGCAAGATCGGCTATCCAGCTGTTGTTCGTCCCGCCTACACACTTGGTGGAACCGGTGGCGGAATCGCTCAGAACGAAGATGAACTTCGAAAGATCGCCACAGGCGGAATAGCAGCCAGCAAGGTTGGACAGGTTCTAATCGAACAGTCGCTGCTCGGCTGGAAAGAAGTCGAGTACGAAGTGATGCGAGACGGTGAAGGAAACGTAATCACCATCTGCAACATGGAAAACCTCGACCCTATGGGAGTTCACACTGGCGACTCGATCGTTGTGGCTCCGAGCCAGACGCTCAACGACAAGGACTACCAACGTCTTCGTACCGCTTCGCTGAATATTATTTCCGGACTCGACATCAAGGGCGGTTGCAACGTTCAGCTTGCCTACCGACCTTCCAACATGGTTGCTGAAACCGTAGGAGAGGGTGCCGGGTACAACGAAGAAGGCTCGATGTACTACGTCATCGAAGTCAACCCTCGTGTGAGCCGTTCATCCGCGTTGGCATCGAAGGCAACCGGCTACCCGATTGCTCGTGTAGCGGCGAAGATCGCACTCGGCAAGACACTCGATCAGATTTCAAATGCTGTTACTCAAAAGACAACTGCAGCGTTCGAGCCTGCTCTCGACTACTGCGTTGTAAAAATCCCACGATGGCCATTCGACAAGTTCCCAATGGGTGATCGTTCGCTCGGAACTCAGATGAAGGCCACCGGTGAAGTGATGGCTATCGATCGCACGTTCGAAGCAGCTTTGCAGAAGGCAGTTCGCTCGCTCGAAAACGGACGAGGAACGCTGCTCTGGGAAGATCCTGAATGGGGCACAGATGGCCCGCCAGACCTTCTAGCTGACGACGACCGTATTTGGAAACTCACCGCTGCCATTCGCAGTGGTCGAACTGCCGAATCGGTAACTCTGGAGACTGGCGTCGACCCGTGGTTCACCCGTGCGCTCCAACGCATTGTGAACATGGAACGAACTCTCCTCGCTGAGGAACTCACACCTGATTTGATGTGGCGCGCCAAACGACTTGGATTCGCCGATACGCAGATCGGCACGCTTGCCGACTACCTACCTGAGCAAGTTCGTACCATGCGAAAAGAGTGGGGCTTCAAGCCTGTCTACAAAATGGTGGACACATGTGCGGGTGAATTCGAGGCGGTAACACCGTACTTCTATTCGACTTATGAGCAGGAGAACGAAGCTATTCCAAGCGATCGTGAAACTGCGATTGTTCTGGGTAGTGGGCCGATCAGAATCGGGCAGGGCATCGAATTCGACTACTGCTCTGTTCACGCCGCTTGGGCGCTTCAGAAGTCGGGCGTTGAATCGGTAATGATCAACTCGAACCCTGAAACCGTATCGACCGACTTCGACACTTCCGACCGGCTGTATTTTGAGCCGCTCGACGAAGAGAGCGTTCGAGACATTATCGAAAACGAAGGATCAGGCAAAGCTTCTGGAAATCCTTCATCGATGGTGCAGTTTGGTGGTCAGACAGCCATCAACCTTTCGCAATCTCTTGGCGTTGCCGATCTACCAGTGCTTGGATCTACTCCCGACGTTATTGACCTCGCATCAGACCGTGGCCGATTTGAAGAAGTGACTGCCCGACACGGACTTCCTCAACCTCCCGGCGGTATGGCTTCCGATGTTGAGAGCGCACTCCAAGTAGCCGGAAACGTTGGCTACCCAGTGTTGGTTCGACCTAGCTACGTGCTTGGCGGACGAGCTATGGAAATCGTTCAAACTCCTGCCGAGCTGCTTCGATATTTCAAAATGGCTATGCGTGACTTCCCGGGGCAGACGATCTTGATCGATCACTACCTTACGGGGCTCGAAGTTGAAGTCGACGCTGTCTGTGATGGTGAGGATGTTCTAATCCCCGGCATCATGCAGCACATCGAACGAGCCGGTGTTCACTCTGGTGACTCAATGGCCGTCTACCCCGCACAGTCACTAACTGAGGCCGAAGTAGAGACTATTGTCGACTACACACGTCGGATCGGATTGGCGCTTGGCATCGTTGGATTGATGAACATTCAGTTCGTCGTCGCCGGTGGCGGAACATATCGTGGATTCAATTCCAGCGGTGCAGGAAGCAAATCTGGCGATCCAGAGATTTACATCATTGAAGTGAACCCACGTTCTTCCCGAACAATTCCGTTCATCTCGAAGGTCACTCGAATCCCAATGGTTCGCATCGCCACCGATGTGTGGCAAGTCGATTGCCGAACAGGGCTACAAAGGTGGACTCGCCAAGAAGCAAAATTTGATTGCTGTGAAAGCCCCCGTTTTCTCAATGTCGAAGCTTGCTGGAGTCGACACGTTCTTGGGACCTGAGATGAAGTCGACCGGTGAGGTAATGGGAATCGACACGACGTTTGATGGTGCGGTGACTAAGGCTCTTCTTGGATCAGGACTAAATATTCCAGAGGGTGAAGCGGTGCTGTTGAGCATTGCCGACCCTGACAAGGCCGATGCTCTCGGATTGGTTCGCACGCTGGATGAAGCAGGCCACACGATCTACGCTACGGGCGGAACGGCTGAGATGATTCGAGCCATGGGCGTCGATGTCATCGAAGTTGAAAAACGTCTAGAGGGCGGAAGTGGTCGAACAGTTGTCGACATTATCGAAGATGGAACAGTGAGCGCAGTTGTGAACACCGTCACTGGTGACAGATCGACTATGCAGGACGGTTTCCACATTCGACGATCTGCTGTGATGCAGCGAATTCCGTGTTTCACTTCGATCGATACTGCACGATGTGCGGTTGAAGCCGAAGGCACTGGTGCTGGCGTGACCGCAGGACAGCCTTACAACATCAAGACTCTGGCTGAGTATCTGGACGGCGAGTAACCCTCGTCGTCTCAGGTTCGCCTTGCACGAGCTACGCGGAAACCAGTTCGATACCGGTTGTTTGACCGATAATTCTGGTGACCACTTGGTAAAGGTCGGGCCGATCCCACGCATAGCCTTCGTGGGCCACGAAGCGTAGATCGACATCATGCCGCTTGCCAAGAACTTTCGCGTAGGCGTGTGACATTCGCAGAACGGAATAGTAGTCGATCAGCGAATCGTCGAGCTTCTGAAGCGAATGGCATTCCTTCATGTATTCAGCGTTTCCCCACGCCAGCATTTTGCTAAGTTCTTCGACAGGAATACCGATATCTTCGGGGGGGCCTATCGAAATGATCGTACGGGTCACAGCAATATCGTATTCAGGGTGAGTGAACAGCGATGTCGCCCAGTCGATCAGGCCTGAAACTTTGCCTTCGTTCATTAAGATATTCATCGGGTGGAGATCTCCGTGAATTATCGAAGGGTTTTCAGGCTGCTCTGGGAAGTTGTCTTTTAGCCACTGATTGATTTCGACGAGATCAGGAAGTTGACAAGCTTCGGCGATAGCGCTGATTGCGTTGAGCAGTCGTGTTGGCTTCATGTTCTCGACATCAACACCTAAATCAGTGAGACGAGCACGGAGTTTTGTGGTGTCGAGTTTGTGCAGACCTGCCTGCAGCTTCGCCATAATCAGCGGAAACTGCGGAATGTACGATTGATCGGCAATGAGCAGCTCGCCAAGATTTTTACCTGGCAATCGTTCCATCAACAAGAACGGCCGGCCGGCAAGTAGAACTCCACTTGAGTCGACAGGAACTGACGGAACTGCGTGCCCGCCAGAGGCGGCTGCGTTCTGAATAGCGGATTCGCGTATTACCCGTGGTGCCTCGTTGGCATTGCGGAAATATCGAAGCACCAGATCGTTCGGGAGGTTATCCGGTGCGTTTTCTACTGAAAACGCGTAGGTGTCGGTGTCGAATCCACCCTGAAGTCGAGATAGATCACCCGCTATCGAAACACTGTCACCATATTTCGATCGAAGGAATCCGGTTAGTTCTTCGGCAAGCTTGCCAGAAGCATCTTGGGGTGCAGGCAACGGTTACCTCTATTTAGGGAATTTGAGCGACTAGCTATCGATCGGTTCAGAGGTTACACCAGGAAGGGTTACGGTGATCGAAGTGCCCTTGCGGTATTTGCTATCGACGGTGATCGTGCCATCGTGAAGATCAACGAGTGACCGAACAACTGCGAGTCCTAAACCACGTCCGTCGGGTTGCGCCGCCTTTTGGCTATCGCCTCTGAAAAACGGACTAAACATCATGGTTTGATCGGCTTTTGAAATCCCTGATCCTTGGTCGATAACCGTGAACGATAGATTCCCGTCTATGACTGAAGCCGCAAGACGTATGATCGAGCCATCGCCAGAAAATTTCGACGCATTTGTTAAGAGATTGCTGATGATCTGAATCACTCGTGGTCGATCGGCAGTTAGGAGCATCGAGTAAGTAGTAGATTCGAGATCCAAACGTTGTTCGCGAGTAGAGAGGAGAATTCTTGAAGAATCGCTGACGTCATTTAGCATTTGCTCGATGTCGAACGGGCTCTTGTTTAGGGCTACCTTGCCGCTGTCAGCTTGCGATATATCCAGTAGGTCATCGATCAGGGAACCTAATTGAGTAGAAGATTTTCTGATCAGCTCAAGATGCTTCCGCTGTCGATCTGTCAGATTCTCAGAATTGCTATTGAACAAAATGTCGGCAAAAGCTGAAACCGTGGTCAGTGGCGTTCGAAGCTCATGTGAAACC
>Ga0233439_10003019_pt1 | contig 18197 bp, 10 predicted proteins | sample SI_123_September_6_FD_182713 | JGI IMG/M metagenome (GOLD analysis project Ga0233439, IMG submission 182713) | Seawater microbial communities from Saanich Inlet, British Columbia, Canada - SI_123_September2016_100_MG | ecosystem: Environmental > Aquatic > Marine > Inlet | place: Canada: British... | reverse complement strand
TTTTGATTGGATACTATATAAAGACCTCCAAGAGCAACTAAAGGTATAGCAACTTCCATGTGTATATACTTCTATTATAATATATTATATTAAAAATACATTTCATATAATTTTCCAACATTTAATTTTCCAACATTTAATTTTCCAACATTTAATATGTATAATTTGTTTGATGATATACGCCAGGAACGAATCGGTCTTTCTCTAAAATGCGTGTTTGTACGTTGGAATGAAACTGCTTTTCGAGGTTCGCCTGTGGATTAATAATAGGATATTCCCATCGTGTTTGTTCTAAATCTTTATATAACCAAGCTGGATGGGAAGCACGGCTCTCTTCTACAAATGGTTGCGTGGATCTGTATTGGTATGGCTGAGTCTGGGCCTTGTGCTCGGTATATTGATTTGTTTGAGGAAGGTCTTTTGTATACTTGCGACTGAGGCCGCGTAAATCGCTCTCCAGGTTGAGATTGTTGGTTGTCAAGTTCGCTCCCCAGCTTTGGAGACGTATATGCGGGTCCTCCTCAAATGGTAGGTTGATACCTTGTCCAGGAGTATTCAAGTAATATCTTTCAGAAAATGTGCTAATTTGATTTTGTTTGATTATTCTGGCCGGGTCATCATGAAATCTTGTGAAGGACATATTATGATATATAGAATAATACCATATAAATTATATTTGAATAAAAATATATCAAAAACATTCCAACATATCTATTATATTATCTATTATATCGATTACAAGATGCCTAAACTCTGCTTAAATATGATAATCAAGAATGAAAGTAAAGTAATCACTCGTCTATTGGACTCGGTAAGTAGTCTTGTGGACGCGTATTGTATTTGCGACACTGGTAGCACAGACAATAGCGTGGAACTCATCAAGACCTATTTTGAAGAAAAGAATATTCCGGGCGAAATCATATACAAGGAATTTCGCGATTTTGGATTCAACCGTAGTTATGCGTTGAACGCGTGCAATAAGTTTCCCCAATACGAATACATATTATTGATGGACGCAGATATGGTGTTGGAAGGAACTTGTCTAAACGACCCTCAAAAATTCAAAGAAGGTTTAAAAGCCGATGCGTATAATCTCTTTCAAGGGAACCCCGAATTTCATTATAAAAATACACGAATTGTTCGCAACAACCACGAGTTTTCCTATTGGGGCGTCACACACGAATATTTGAACAACCCGAGAAATACGACCGTTGAAACTTGCGACTATGACTTTATTCGAATCCACGATATAGGAGATGGCGGCGCAAAAACCGACAAATTCGAACGCGACATAAAACTCCTCCAACAAGGTCTCATAGATGTTCCAAATAACGACCGATATACATTTTATTTGGGAAATAGTTATAAAGACGCGGGCCAACCGGAGAATGCTATAAATGCATATAAAAAACGGATAGACTTGGGAGGGTGGGCTGATGAAGTATGGAATAGTTATTATTGTATGGGATTGTGTTATATGAGATTGGACAAACCGATGGAAGCAGTGGATAGTTGGCTCGCCGCGTTGAATGTGTGTCCCTTTCGCATAGAAAATATATATGAGATTGTCAAACACTATAGAATGGTGGGTAAAACGTCATTGGCGTATTCATTTTATGTGATGGCCGACGAAATTCGTCGTAAATATCCCGCGAATCCGAATCTTCTGTTTTTACACAAGGATGTTTACGACTATAAATTGGATTACGAGTTATCGATATTGGGGTTTTATATTAATTATAAAGAGTATGATATGTTGGGCATAATAATGGATGTTCTCAAAAACAGCACTGACGGGAGCATTCAACACAGTGTAATGACAAATTATAAGTTTTACGCCGAAAAGCTCAAAGAGAATGATGTATTGGACGAAGACCTTCGAAGCACTCTGGATGGTTTGATCAAGCCATACGATAATGACAAAATATTTGTATCGAGCACACCGTCTTTAGTGTATGATAATGATAACGACGAGTTGATAGTCAATGTGCGGTATGTAAATTATGTAATAGACGAAAATGGAAATTATGTGAACCGCGACAAGATAATCACCGTGAACCGGCTGGGATACATACAAATGTCCCCTGTGCCAAATATTAAAGAAATAATAGAGTTGAAACACGACACGAGTATTGATAATAGATATGTAGGAGTGGAAGATGTGAGACTATTTAAAACGGACAACGGATTGTTTTATAGTGGCAATCGTGGGTTGGATAATGGTAATATGGTGATAGAATTGGGGAGAATCAACGGTCGATTCGGGATATCTTCGGACTTGTTGAAAATAGAAGGGCAGCAGCCCATCGAAAAAAATTGGGTGTTGATACCTAATGCGAGGCTTAAAATGATATATGGTTGGAATCCTATTCGTGTAGGAGATATAGAGAACAACGAGTTCAAAACGACTCATACAATCGAGAATGTCCCTCGTTTTTTCGGTAATTTACGCGGTTCTTCAAATGGCATCATCATAGACAACGAAATATGGTTACTGTGTCATAGTGTAAGTTATGAAGACCGCCGGTTTTATTACCATATTATAGTTGTGTTGGATGCTATATCGTTTGATTTGAAATGGTATGTTCCGTATTTTACATTCGAAGGTGGAAAGGTGGAGTATTCTCTTGGAATGGTGTATATGGAAAAGACAAATGAAATTCTTTTTGGATATAGTGTTTATGACAATACAACGAAGTGGTTGAAAGTATCCAAAACATATTTCGAAGGTAGGGCAATAAGATGGTTATAGATAATTTCCCGAGAACAATACAATGAAAACTTCTATCTCCTCCATATATATAGAAATTTTCAAAACATAATGGATTTAGATAAACTGAAAACATTTGGTATGGGGTTATTTTTATTTGGAGTGTTGTTTTTGATAATTATATTGACGGTGGGTGAAGGTTCTAATCCCGACAAGATATATTCGGTGTCTGATTTCAAGAAAGTAAATTTCTTCGCGGTATTCCCAGTATTATTCGCAGGAGTTTTATTTTTACTATTCATATACAAAAATAAAAAAATTTGGTCGAAAGAAATAAGACGTAATCGATTTATGTATGCGCTGGGTTTGATCGTTTTTTTGTTCGTATTATTTACTAATCTACGTTATTATTTGGTTCTTGTATCGACTATATTAATAATATCATTTATATTTGCGTTTTATAAAATGTTTGGCACATTACTCGGAAAAGCGGGGCGTATGTTTTCAAAAGCGGAAGATGGTGTAGAAGAAATAGAGGGCGCTAATTAGGTTTATGATTTTTGTATCATTTGTACCGCCTTGCTTTTACACACACCATATGTCGTTCTGTGCCATTGTGAAATCCCGTGTTCATTTATACCCTCCAGATGTTTTTTAGTGCCGTATCCCATGTTCGTATGAATGCTGTATTTGGATACTAAATCAGGATAACTTTCACACAACTGATGTATATATTCATCTCTCGAGTATTTCGCCAATATTGATGCGGCTGCGATCGACATATATGTATTGTCCCCGCCTTCTACAGTTTCGTAAGGTAGTGTAATAATATTTTGGCGGGTTTCGTCGAAGAATACATAGGGTTTGAAGTCGTTTCCATCAATGAGGAGTTGGAGTTTCGATGGCGATTCCATTCGGTCATATATGTCTTTGATACACGCGTGCATTCCTTGAAATACGGCTTGTCGGATATTTATCTTGTCTATGACATCATGTTCTACGAAGTGAATAGCGTAATACACAGAGTTTTGTATTATGTAGTCGAAGCATTCTTTCATTTTTTTGACGGATTTGATTTTTTTGCTGTCTTTAATATCTTTATGGAAGAAGGACCCGTCCCTGGGCAATACAACGGCAGCGACATACAATCTTCCGAACATAGGTCCACGTCCAGCCTCGTCTATGCCGATTTCCACATCAAACTCTGGGTTTTTAAATAATTGTAGATGTGCCATTTTCAAAAATATACAGGAAGATGTGTATGAGTACAACTTGAGAAATATGGAATATATAAATCAATTTTTTATATTCCAACGGAACAAATGATATATACAATCATGTATATAGGTCTGGATGAAGTATAAGTATTTGATAATTTTATTTTGGGTGTTATTCATTATTGGAAATTTGTATTTATTTTACTATTTACAGGATGATTATGAAGACACGCTTGATTCCATATATGATTATTTCTATCCCGAAGACAATATTGAAGAAGGATTCTTCGGACGGCGTCGAAGAAGAAGGAAACCACGAAGACGACGGGGAAACAATAGTGCACTACTACGAGAAATTCGACGCAGGCAACGGAAACAGAGAGAAGAAGTTCGACGCAGACAACGACAAGAAAAAGAACGAAAAATGAGGGAACTCCGGCGGATTCAAGAAGAACAAAAGAAACAACGACTTAGAGAAGAAGAAGAGAAAAAACGAATACAGAACGAAGCGAAGATGGCCAGATTAAAAGAGGAGCGTTTTGGAAAATATATGAAAATGTTTTTGGAAGGGTTCGATTTAGAAAATAAGAAATATTCAACACAAGACGAAATGGCCGATTTTTTGAGTAGCGAAGAAGGTTTAGGGAATACTGTATATTACGAGGACGCAGAAAATAACATTTCGAAAACGTTGACTTTCAATAAAGGTTTATTCATCTCCTTTTTCACAACTATTCGTAATACAGACCTTGACGACAATATAGATATAATGAAGTTTAAGATAGACATTCCCGAAAATTTTATCGGGCGTTGTTTAGGGTTCAACGGAATATATTATTGTGGGGATCAAGCGTTTTATCCAAGAGATTACATTCCAGGAAAAGACGCAACAATCACTATCTCTGCGAAGAAATCGAGGTTTAATGGCAAATGGAAGTTTTATGGTAATCAAAAACCATTTTTAGGTAATATTGTGAAAAGTATATATTTGTCATATTTTCCTTGTAACATAAACAATGAGCTATATTATTTCAAACAAAATGTATAACGCAATTCCTCTTTTGAATTAAATCTATTCAACTATATATATAAATATATTTGAGAAATGAAGTCTTCAAACAAGTATTTATTGATTTTAGTGGCAATCTTAGTGATTTCGTTGGGTATTGGAATGTATTTCAAGTTTTCCCCACGTGCGTTCGAAGGTATGACTGACAAGCCAACCCCAACGGCTGTTACAGAAACTCCAACTGCGGTTCCATCCGTCGTTTCGGAATTACCCAAGCCAACCGCTCTTCCAACCAGAACTCCTCTGCCATTGTTAGACATTAAACCAACATCCCCAACAATTCCCGCCGACATATTAGCCAATTTGGACATATTATCCCAATCAAAAGGTAATTTGAATTTTGCCGAGCTATAAATATTTTGCCGAGCTATAAATATTTTGCCGAGCTATAAATATTTTAGGAGTTATAAAAAGTTTATATTAATGAACTCATTTATATAAATATATTTTCGATATATACAGTATATACTGATGAAGATAAAGATAACACCTTTAATCTTGTTTTTGATATTGTTGGCGGTGTTAATATTGTCAATGTTATTGGGAAGCACTATTAAATCGATGATGTATAGAGAATCTTTCGTAAATTTTAATCAATCCAACGCAACCAGTTACGGGAATACCATCTATGTTCCTCAATATAGTGCAAATGTGGACAGGAAAATCATTTCCTTGTATGATAACATCTATATCGACAATGTAAATGGTAACTTGTTGGAAGTGGATGGTTTAGCGTGTGAGAAAGGAAACTCTGTGTCCGGGAATACTGATTGTATGGATAATTACGGAACTACAATCACCAATATTTATGTAACAACTCGTGACGCGATTCATACAAATTTGTATCGCACTCAATACAAAGAAGACGGTTCGGTATTACCCTACAGCACTATTGAAAGCCAGAAAACATCGGTCGTTCCAACTATCAGTCAGTACTCATACACTACGCGGTGTGAAACAACGGACACATATCAGGTATTTTATATTGCGATGAATTCCAACACATTTATTCACGTTATGGACATTGATAAATCGACCTATCCACAAGGAGGTGCGAATGTGATTTCGTATGCATTATCTCAAGACGGTATTGTTGGAACACCAAAGAATTATAATTATTCGATTGATAATGTGCCAAGCTACAACACGAATCCTGCGAAGAGTAATTCGGATATGAACAATGGTTCTCTCATTACTGATCCAAATTATATGAGCGGAAGCAATAGCGAACAGATATTCCAAATATCCCCATTCTTACGGTATGATACCAAAAATGGTTATGTATTGATCACACATTCCAATGGAGTCGGGTATGATGTGTATGATAGAGCGACCGGTTCTATAGTTCCAGGGAATGCCGGCGCAAAAGAGCAAATCGAGTCTTTGTCATCGATGACCTCTATGACTATTGGTGATGGGAACAATGGTATGGCGTTGGTGTGTGCCATCGGTAAAAACACTTCAATCTGTTTGATTGTCGGAAATTCGGGCGATGGTTCCTACAAAATTGTCAGTTGCTATTCATTTGATGAAAATGGTCCATTAAAACCGTCTGATGCTCTCGAATCTACCAATGGAAATACGTGGTCGAACACCACATCCGGTCCAGCACCAACTTCTTCGGGAGGTTCACCGGAGAGCGGAAACAACGCTACTACTGTTAACCAACCTACGGGACAACTTCCATCTTTTTGCGGAGATGATATTTCTTGTAAATGGTTTTGGTATTTCAATACAATGGGTCAAGGAAACGGATTCAATAAATCCGGAATTGTTAGCAATGACCATATGTTGAAAACACAATTGGTTCCTCCATTCTGCCCTCAATGTGGCGAAGATGGTGTATGCACCAATTGTGGAGGGAACGGTGGTAATGGCACATATGGTTTAGGTAAGAAGGGGGCTACTGCTGCTGGATTATTGAAAGGTGGTGTAGGATTAGGTAAGGAGGCCGTGAATGGTGCGGCTGGTCTCGGAAAAGAGGCAGTGGGTGGTGCGGCTGGTCTCGGTAAGGAGGCCGTGGGAGGTGCTGTTGATTTGGGAAAAGAGGCCGTGGGAGGCGCAGTTGATTTGAGTAAAGAGGCCGTGGGTGGCGCAGTTGATTTGGGAAGAGAGACTGTTGGTGGTGCGGTTGATTTGAGTAAAGAGACTGTTGGTGAAGCAGTTGATTTGGGAAGAGAGACTGTGGGTGGAGCTGTCGGGTTAGGAAAAGAAGCCGTGGGTGGTGCTGTAGGATTAGGTAAAGAAGCCGTGGGTGGTGCTTTGGGAATAGGTAAAGATTTATTGGGAGGAATAGTGGGATTGGGTCAAGATGCGGCAGGTGGAATAGTGGGATTGGGTCAAGACGCGGCAGGTGGATTGGTGGGATTGGGTCAAGACGCTGCGATAAGAGGTGGTGCTTCGATAAGTGGTGGTGCTTCGAATGGAGTTCAATACAAAACGGGTAAGGTAGACAATTACTCTCGATATGGAGCATTGCCATCGAAAGGTGGAAATTACCTCCCATTAACGGCTGATTTCAGTAAATTCGGGCGTTAATAATATATTTTATGAATACAAATGTATATATAGAATATATAATTATAGTTTATGTCTAACCCTAATATCAACTTTAGAAAAACCACAAGTGTATATATTGGGCCAACTGGATATACAGGGTATACCGGACATACAGGACAAACAGGAGCATTTGTAATAGGTCCTACAGGATATACCGGTTATACTGGCCCGACGGGTGTTCGAGGACAAACCGGAACTACTGGTCCATTAGGAACAGGTCCTACCGGAAATACTGGTCCTACTGGTGAAAAGGGTGATACGGGTCCTACAGGACCGAATGTTTGGACAGCCTTGATCGATAACCGCATTTATTATGAGTTGGGTCACGTTGGAATAAATAATTCACAACCTCAGAAAGAACTTGATGTAATAGGGACTGTGAGGCTTACAAATGAGGAGAAACCGGGAATGATAATGATGAATGGTAGATACGAAAATATCGGTATTGGTGAAAACTACTTCGACATATCCGGAGGAGGAAATAACATAGCCTATGGATTGAACTGTTTGAATTTCATACAAGATGGTTCTTTTAATACCGCGATTGGACACAATTCGTTAAAATCTTCAATAGAGACATCGTATGTTACCGCATTAGGTTATAATAGTGGTTCTCAAGATATTAATGGCGTTTATAATACTTATTTGGGTGCAAACAGTGATGTTTCTTTAAATGATGTTTGTGAATACTCTACCGCGGTGGGTTATGGCTCTATAATAAATGATTCGCACCAGATAGTTCTGGGAACAAGCGGCGAATACATAGAAATTCCCAGTGAAATGAGCAGTACCTCGATAAATAGTGGTGGATTAAGATTATCCGGGGGGGCAGGTATTGTTGGAAATGTATTTGTAGGGGGGAATCTCGAAGTAAAATCAAATATTGTTTGTGAAGACACGCTTTATGTAAATGGTGACGGTCCTTCCATCTTCCAAGGAAATGTAGCAATAGATAGTGTTCAACCGACAAGTATAGCCGGTAAAACCATATTAACGTTTCCGGAAGATTCTTCCTCGACAACATCGGGTGCCCTCGTAGTAACCGGCGGAGCCGGTCTTCAGGGGAGTGTTTATGTAGGTGGAAATGTGAACACCGGGGGATATCTAACTGTGGGAGGCACCGAGCAATCATCCATAGCCGGCCAAACACATATTCTCGATACCACTCCATCATCAAGTAAAACTACTGGTGCGTTAATTGTAAATGGTGGTGTGGGAATCGAAGGAAAAATATATGGTGGTCACAATTTGACAATAGATGGAACTGCGACTATTAAAGGGACCGGTGAAACGAAGATATATGGTCGGACATTTATAAGTGATACTACTCAAACAAATAGTATGGGACAAGGTTGTTTGGTTGGTCTAGGTGGCGGGTCTTTCAATAAAAACTTTGAAGTTGGTGGCAATTCGCGTATCGGCGGGAATTTATTTGTAGGAGGCACTCAACAAACTTCTATCGCAGGTCAAACAAATATTACTGATACGACCGATTCTGTTTCGACTACTACTGGGGCCCTCTTAGTGTCCGGCGGAGCCGGACTCGATGGAAGTGTTCACGTGGGAGGTAATGTTGTTACCGGTGGGAATTTATTTGTAGGAGGCACTGCGCAAACATCTATTGCGGGTCAAACAAGCATTACTGACACGAGCGAATCTGTTTCGACTTCTACTGGAGCCCTCTTAGTAGCCGGCGGAGCCGGTGTCGAGGGAAGTGTGAATATTGGTGGCAACATAGTTTCGGGTGGAAATTTATTTGTAGGAGGCACTGCGCAAACCTCTATCGCTGGTCAAACATATGTGTTGGACACTACTGATTCTGTTTCGACTACTTCGGGGGCCCTCTTAGTAGCCGGCGGAGCCGGACTCGAGGGAAGTGTGAATATCGGTGGCAACATAGTTTCCGGCGGATATCTAACTGTAGGAGGTCTTACACAAACTTCTATTGCCGGTCAAACAAGTATTACTGACACGAGCGAATCTGTTTCGACTACTTCGGGAGCCCTCTTAGTAGCCGGCGGAGCCGGTCTCGAGGGAAGTGTTCACGTGGGTGGTAATGTTGTTACCGGCGGATATCTAACTGTAGGAGGCACAGAGCAAACCTCTATTGCGGGTCAAACAAGTATTATTGATATAACTGATTCTTTTTCGACTACTTCGGGGGCCCTCTTAGTAGCCGGCGGAGCCGGTCTCGAGGGAACTGTGAATATCGGTGGCAATGTGACCACCGGCGGGAATTTATTTGTAGGAGGTCTTATGCAAACTTCTATTGCGGGTCAAACAAATATTACTGATACAACTGATTCTGTTTCGATTTCTACGGGGGCCCTTTTAGTAGCCGGCGGAGCCGGTTTAGAAGGAAGTGTTCACGCGGGAGGCAATGTCGTTACCGGCGGATATCTAACTGTAGGAGGCACAGAGCAAACATCCATTGCGGGTCAAACAAATATTACTGATACTACAGAATCCGATTATATTGATAGTGGTGCTCTTTTGGTGGCTGGAGGCGCTGGAATCACGAAAAATTTGAATGTAGGTGGAGATATGAATGTTGTTGGAAGCACCATAATCTCAGGCAATCTTGATGTGCGCGGAACTACAACGACAGTAAATACTGATAATACGGTTATTAAGGATGCGTTAATAGAACTGAATTCTGGTTTGAATGGCGCATCTACAAATGATTCTGGTATCGTGATAGAAAGAGGAACGACCGGACATAATGTGTTTATGGGCTGGTCAGAAGAAAACCTAAAATTTATTATGGGAACAACACAAGGAACAGGAAGTAGTACAGGTTCTTTAACTGTGGATGTTGCGTCGGTTTTAGTAGATGTTGTAGGAAAACACGACGGGCCGGTTGGAACATTATTTCCAGATGAAGCTGTTTTCACCACCACCACCACACAGGGAAATGTATTGATCCAGGGAACAACCCATATGGATAATGATACACAAAGTATAAATACAACGACGGGTGCCTTTGTTTTAGATGGCGGTGTAGGAATCGGAAAAGATGCAAACATCGGAGGTAAACTGTATGTAGCCAGCTTACAACAAAGTGTTATATCCGGCCAAACCAAAATAACAAAGAACGACCCATCATACTCTTTAAGCACGGGGTCACTTTTAGTGGTTGGTGGAACTGCTATTGATGGTAATCTTACGCTGGGTGGAGACCTTAATACCGACGGAAATATATTTGTAGGAGGCACCGGACAAACTGCCATCTCGGGTCAAACAAATATTACTGATATAAGCGATTCTGTTTCGACTACTTCGGGAGCCCTCTTGGTAGCCGGCGGAGCCGGCGTCAAGGGAAGTGCTCACGTGGGAGGTAATGTTTTTACAGGCGGATATTTAACTGTGGGAGGCATACAGCAAACTTCAATTGCGGGTCAAACAAGTATTACTAATACGAATGATTCTGTTTCGACTACTACGGGAGCCCTCTTGGTAGCCGGCGGAGCCGGCGTCAAAGGAAGTATTCACGCGGGTGGAAATGTATTTACCGGTGGATATTTAACTGTGGGAGGCACACAGCAAACCTCAATAGCGGGTCAAACAAGTATTATGGACACAACTGAATCTGTTTCGACTACTACTGGGGCCCTCTTAGTGTCCGGAGGAGCCGGAGTGTCAGGAAGTGTTTACGCGGGTGGCAGCGTAGTCACCGATGGGAATTTATTTGTAGGGGGCGCTGATCAAACATCTATTGCGGGTCAAACAAGTATTACTGACACAACCGATTCTGTTTCGACTACTACGGGGTCGCTCTTGGTAGCCGGCGGAGCCGGCGTCGAAGGAAGTGCTCACGTGGGAGGTAATGTTTTTACCGGCGGATATTTAACTGTGGGCGGCCTTACACAAACCACAATTGCGGGTCAAACAAGTATTACAAATACGAATGATTCTGTTTCGACTACTTCGGGAGCCCTCTTGGTAGCTGGCGGAGCCGGACTCGAGGGAAGTGTTTTCGTGGGGGGAAATGTCCGCACATATGGAGCGATGTCCATTTCCGGAGAAGTATTACTTAGCAATGGCTCCGATTCTATAGATTCTACTTCGGGAGCTCTGGTTGTGGATGGAGGTGTTGGTATAGCAAAAAGTGTAAATATAGGAGAAGAACTTACCGTGAATGGTATCTCATACATCGTTAATTTGGTTGACTCACAATCCCCACAAAGTGGTGCTCTGGTTATTTCTGGGGGTGTAGGAATTGGAGGTAACATAAATATAGGGGGAAATACTCATATATCGGATAATATAGAACTCGACGGAATTCAACAAATAAATAACACGAGTGATTCTGTTTCGACCACTTCGGGGGCCCTTTTAGTGGCCGGCGGAGCCGGTTTAGAAGGAAGTGTTCACATAGGAGGGAATGTTGTTACCGGTGGGAATTTATTTGTAGGGGGGACTACGCAAACCTCAATAGCAGGTCAAACAAGTATTACGGATACTACTGATTCTACTTCGACAACCACGGGAGCCCTCTTAGTGGCCGGCGGAGCCGGTTTAGAAGGAAGTGTTCACGCGGGAGGTAATGTTGTTACCGGTGGATATCTAACTGTGGGAGGCACTGCGCAAACCTCTATTGCGGGTCAAACATATGTGTTGGACACTACCGATTCTGTTTCGACTACCACTGGGGCCCTCTTAGTGGCCGGTGGAGCCGGTTTAGAAGGAAGTGTTTATGTGGGGGGTGGAGTGAACACCGCCGGGAGTTTGACCGTAGGGGGTCTTACGCAAACCTCTATCGCTGGTCAAACATATGTGTTGGACACTACTGATTCTGTATCGACTACTACTGGGGCTCTTTTAGTGGCCGGCGGAGCCGGAATCGACGGAAGTGTTCACACGGGTGGGAATGTTGTTACCGGTGGATATTTGGAAGTCGGAGGCACTGGTCAAACATCTATTGCTGGTCAAACAAGTATTACGGACACGACTGATTCTGTATCGACTTCCACTGGGGCTCTTTTAGTAGCCGGCGGAGCCGGAATCGACGGAAGTGTTCACGCGGGAGGTAATGTGGTCACCGGTGGATATTTGGAAGTCGGAGGTCTTACACAAACCTCAATAGCAGGTCAAACAAGTATTACAAACACTACTGATTCTGTCTCGACTACTACTGGAGCCCTTTTAGTAGCCGGTGGAGCTGGTGTGTCAGGAAGTGCTCACGTGGGAGGGAATGTGGTAACCAGTGGATATCTGGAAGTCGGAGGCACTGCGCAAACCTCAATAGCAGGTCAAACAAGTATTACAAATACTACTGATTCTATTTCGACTACTTCGGGGGCGCTCTTGGTCGCCGGCGGAGCCGGACTCGAAGGAAGTGTTCACGTGGGAGGCGGTGTGAATACCGGCGGGAGTTTATTTGTAGGGGGCACTGGTCTAACCTCTATTGCGGGTCAAACAAGTATTACGGATACCACTGATTCTACTTCGATTTCTACTGGAAGCCTCTTGGTAGCCGGCGGAGCCGGTCTGGCTGGAAGTGTTTACGTGGGTGGCGCCGTGAATACCGGTGGGAGTTTAATTGTAGGGGGGACAGAGCAAACCTCTATTGCGGGTCAAACAAATATTACGGATACTACTGATTCTACTTCGACTACTACGGGGGCTCTCTTAGTGGCTGGCGGAGCCGGTCTGGTTGGAAGTGTTTATGTGGGGGGTGGCGTGAACACCGGTGGGAGTTTAATTGTAGGGGGGACAGCGCAAACCTCAATAGCGGGTCAAACACGCGTATTGGACACTACTGAATCTAATTCGACTACTTCGGGAGCCCTTTTGGTGGATGGTGGTGTAGGAGTGATTGGAAATATATATGTGGGAGGTAATGTTGTTATGGATCGTGAGGTGTATATTAACGGAACTGGAACATCTATAGTAAGTGGAAATGTGAATATAATGGGCTCTGGAAAGTCATATTTCGACGGGCCTACACAATTCACACAGATAATGGATATCATCAATGCTACCGAATCAACCAATTCCAGTAATGGTGCGTTGATGGTTGCGGGGGGTATAGGAGCAGGTGGTAATATAAATGTTTCGGGAACAGTTCAAAGTGGACATCTTTACACAACAGGAAACTTGGATGTACAAAATAGTATTATCACTAACGGACAACTATATGTGAATGGATTGAATCGTTCGCAGTTTGATGGTAACATTCTCATAAACACGATGGACGATTGTCATATCACGGGGAATTTAATTTATACTGGACCGGAATTCAATCAAGCCAATCCTCTTTTATATCCGGGTCAGTTTGTTACAAATTCCTACTTACAATCGTTCGATGCAAACACACATTGGGTTACGGCTATTAATGGAAATGTGTATACCAGTTCGAATGTAGGAATTGGAATAACAAACCCAGAAGTTTCTCTGGATGTTTCCGGAATAGTGATAGCTACTGCATACCAGTCGACTTCGGATTATCGTATCAAACACAATATCGAGGCAATCTCGAATGACCGAAATGTGAATTTGCTCCGCCCAGTTGAGTACGATTTGAATGACGGAAAACACGATATGGGTTTTTTGGCGCACGAAGTTCAAGATGTATTCCCGTTTTTGGTGTCTGGAGAAAAAGATGGAGATAAGATACAGAGTATTAACTACAACGGATTATTTGCGGTGCTGGTGAAGGAAATCCAGGAACTGAAAAAGGAGAATACTTCACTGGAATCAAGGATAACTGTATTGGAAAGAAAATAAACTCGTTCAAAAAAACATAAAAATGAACGATGCTATTATAGAAACGATTATTTTATATAATAGATGATGCAAATAGAGAACGATTTGTTTGATAGACGCCAAATAGAACAAAGCATCAAGGATTATCTTATTTCCTTCGATGAAAATTGTAAAAATATTCAGTTCAAGAAAGGGTTATACATATATGGATACCCAGGGTGTGGAAAAACGCATTTCATCACTCAAATACTGAAAGATTTGGATTATGATATCATCAAATTTGATGCTGGTGACGTTCGTAATAAAGCATTGATAGAATCAATAACATCCAACAATATTTCGAATCAAAATGTTCTCACTATGATGGCGAGGAAGAAGAAGAAGATTGCCATTATTATGGACGAGATCGATGGAATGAATAATGGAGACAAGGGTGGAATTTCGTCGCTCATAAAAATGATCCGCCAGAAAAAGACGAAGAAACAACGATTAGAACATCAAACACTCAATCCTGTAATTTGTATTGGAAATTATTATATGGATAAAAAAATCCGAGAACTAATGAAGGTGTGCAATGTGTATGAACTACAAAAACCGACAGATGTGCAGATCACACATATACTGAAGGAACAATACAACATTGCCGTATCAAAAATACCGGGATTGGTGTCTTATATCCAAGGGGATCTACGCAAGCTGGAGTTTATTGACCGCGTCCATAAGAAAAATCCGGAATTTCTCATACAAAATATGAACACAATATTCCAGTTGAAATCATACAACGAAGATTCCAAAAATATCACACACAAATTATTGACAAATCATTTTCCTTTGAGCTCACACACGAGGATTCTAAACGATACCGACCGCACGATTGTTGCGTTATTGTGGCACGAAAATATCGTGGATGCGATTTCCAAACAAGACAAAAAGAAATCATTTCCGTTTTATTTGAAGATTTTGGAGAACATATGTTACGCCGATTATGTTGACCGTATCACTTTTCAAAACCAGATATGGCAATTCAACGAAATGAGTTCTATTATTAAAACATTTTACAATAATTCTTTGTATCACGAACATTTTCCAGACAATTCCATACAATTTGACGAAATCCGCTTCACTAAGGTTCTTACAAAATATTCTACGGAATATAACAATATTTTGTTTGTATATAATTTGTGTCAACAGCTCGACCTCGACAAGAAAGACCTCCTCGCATTCTTTCAAGAAATGAGACTTTTCTTTGGAAACACATTCATGGAAAAACACGATACCTTAGAAAACGTGGAAAAAATATTCGAACATTACGAAATAGACAAGCTGGATATTAAACGTATCTATAGATATCTGGACAAAAATGTGAAGATAATAAACAACAATATTATCGACGATGATGAAGATGAATGATTATGTGTGATGACTAAATCGTTGGTTTGGATTTCATTTGGCACAACTCTTCACTCTTTAATGCCAATTGTTGTTGTAGTTGAAATACCATATTTTCCAGACTTTGATTTGCCTCATTCATCTTATTTAATTCCTGTTTTTGATAATTGAATAATTTATTCATATCATCCAGTGACATCTGAACAGATTTTCCGTCTGAATTATTCATCGTTATTTTCATATCCTTTTGGGATTGCTGATGTTTCATAGCCATCTCAGCACGTTGTAGTTCTAATTTTTTGATTTGCTCCAACACATCTGGTTTATTCTCTGGTTCCCCGGGTTTGTATGTAGCCAACATCTCATCGATATTGTTCATAAAGAAATCTTTAATGGACGCTTCGCCTTCTGTTCGAATGAAATCATCGACTTTTACAGTTGACTGTTTCTGAAATTGATTGTCGGCTGTTTTCAACAAATGCCGCTTGTCAAACGTATTATGTATGTGTGAAAATACCAAGATAGTTTTTAGAGGGTCCAATTGGACGAACGGAACGGTATAATCCTTCAAGAACTTCTTCTCTTCGGCCAACGCAGCACTATCTTCGTAACACGTTGATTTCAATAATTCGGTGCGAAATGCGAATGTTCCCGCGGTTGCGTGTTTGGAACCATACGGGCCAAACTGATACATTTTTTCGATATGCTTGAAATAAACATAAATCTCCGAAGAACCGGCACACATAGCCTCTGGGTTTTCTTGGAGCCGTTCTACTGCGTGAGAAACGCGCTCCGGTGGATAATAGTCATCGTCATCCATGTATACGATGATAGTCCCTTTGACGAATTTATGCATATAATTTCGTTTTTCTCCCAGGGACATTTTTTTGTCGCATTTATAGTATTTTATTTGTTCTATATTGGAACTCTGAATCAAATCCTCGACCTTGTCCGTTCCATCATCCACAATTATCCACTCCATTCTATGTTTTGGATATGTCTGGTTATGAAAACACTGCAGCATAGTTTGTATGAATGGACGTCTGTTAAATGTGGGAGTACATATACTGACAAACGGATAAAACTTTTTCGACAATTTTGGTGTATGACCTTTCGTTTTTACCATAATAAATATTATATACAGACATTATTTGTATATATTGTTTTTATCAAACACATTATTTATTGGTCTTTTATCTTTGTTTCACCAAACAATATATACATTTATTATTATTACTGTTAATATTCATATGAGCAGTCGCGAAAAATTTGAAGGTGAATTATTGAAAAGGTCTTTAGCAAATGACATCGAAACCGCTACACTGGAATGGAGAACTCTCCATCATCAAAAACACGAAACTCCGCAGTTCTGTATTTGTGGACACCACGTAAAACACGTAATACCTATATTTAATATTCATACACATCAACTATTCAATATAGGGAACACATGCGCCAGCAAACATAATATTAAAACACATCTATCCAATGAAACTCTATTTATGTTTTTGAATTCTTTGATAGATGACCCGACAACAATTGAAACAAAACTCATTGATATTCGGGTTCATCTATCAGAATTTATCCGAGACCACCATTTGAATCTCAAAAAACTAATGACCGAAACCGATGATATTAATTACTTTGATATTGTTTTACCACTGTGTAAATTAAATGAGAATGTGGACGAGCTTATCCACAAGTTTCATTTCGATCTGGTTGAACTACACAATTTAATCATCAACGATGTATATTTCATGAATGAGAAAATTAAGAAAGCCGAGAACCCTGCGCAACCAAACAAGAAAAAACCCAAAAGGAAACGACCTCACAAGAAGAAGAAAAATGACATTTGTTTAGAAAATTTGAACATAGAAAGAGTCGTTGATACGAGTAATAACGTAGAAACTTTTTTTGAATCTCCTACTCCCAGTACGGGTTATGATGTTTCTGAAAATTTAATAGACACCGATTTTGAAGAAATTGAAGGTTCTCAAATATTAGAATGTGAAAGTCTTGAAATATTAGAATGTGAAAGTCCATCAAAAACTACATATGAATATTTAGAAGAATCTATTTTGCAAAATCATACAACAGAATATTTAGAAGAATTCGAGAACCAAGAAATTGAAGGTTCTCAAATATTAGAAAATGAAAGTCTTGAAATATTAGATTGTGAAAGTCTTGAAATATTAGAAAATGAAAGTCTTGAAATATTAGATTGTGAAAGTCTTGAAATATTAGAAAATGAAAGTCCATCAAAAACTACATATGAATATTTAGAAGAATCTATTTTGCAAAATCATACAACAGAATATTTAGGAGAATTCGAGAACCAAGAAATTGAAGGTTCTCAAATATTAGAAAATGAAACTTCTTTAGAAACTACACAAGAATATTTAGGAGAATCTATTTTAGAAAATCATACAACAGAATATTTAGGAGAATTCGAGAACCAAGAAATTGAAGGTTCTCAAATATTAGAAAATGAAACTTCTTTAGAAACTACACAAGAATATTTAGGAGAATCTATTTTAGAAAATCA